>JABUBO010000235.1_pt1 | contig 17116 bp, 18 predicted proteins | sample 7240361 | NCBI WGS metagenome assembly JABUBO01 (sample SAMN07256346, study PRJNA390944) | subsurface metagenome | isolation source: Methane hydrate marine sediment | place: Pacific Ocean: Eastern North Pacific, ODP site
CGTGTTAGCGGGTAGCGAAATTCAATAACCCTGCCGCAGCCAAGGCATACCAGGTGATGATGCTCAGAGGACGGCTTCACCTCATAGCGGTGGTGACCCTCGTCAAAATGAACTTCCTCAACTAAACCTAGCTTTTTTAACAGTTGCAGACTGCGATAGACAGTGGACAGACTAAGACGCGGCTGCTTGTCTCGGGCTCGACGATAGACCTCATCAGCATCCAGGTGCCCCTGCCCACAACGAATAATCTCCAGAATTAAAGCCCGTTGTTTAGTAACCCTCAGCCCAGATACATTTAGTACCCTATGGCTATTCTCCAACGATTTAACTTGAGTATTCATTACTATTATTGCTAATGCTTATTATTTGCAACTATTATAAACTTACAAGTATATTACTGTCAACCCTACTCGTCAAAGAGGAGTCCCAATTGTCTTTTTATTTCGGGAATAGAGCCCTGGGTAGCCAGTGCCCCCTGTAAAATACACTCTTGGGTGTGGTGGAAATCACCGGCACTAATATGCGCCACGGCGGGTTCAATGACTATATTAGCCTCCTCAAGGCTAGACCTTACGCTTAAATAACTAGCAATATACATAGATTGCATTATGACACTAATGATATTAGGCTCTTTAATCTTTTCCACCCGCTGAACTCTATCCCTAACCGTTGGTATTACATTCACGGCGATGATAAAATCTGCCCCCATGTCTCTAAGGACACTCACCGGCACCGGATTAACCAGACCACCATCAACCAGATATCTGCCTTTCCATTTAACTAGGGTAAATACTGCTGGAATAGAAATGCTGGCTCTTATCCCTTCTAGTACCGAGCCATGGCTGATTACCACCTCTTCACCGGTTATGATATCAGTAGCTACACAAGCCAAAGGTATTTTCAAATCGCTAAATTTTATGTCGCCGCCAATAAATAACGCCACCAAGTCTTTAATTTTCCTGCCTTTGATGAAACCGGTTCTGGGTAGAGCCAGGTCTGCCAGAGAAGCTAACCGTTTCCAGCTTAGGTCTAGAGCCAGGCTTTTTATCACGCTGGCATCCTTACCTTGGGCATAGAGGGCACCAATAGCCGCCCCGGTGCTGGTGCCAGCAATCATATCAATCGGAATGCCTTCTTTTTCCAGAACCTCCAGCACTCCGATATGAGCCAGCCCTCGAGCGGCACCACTACCTAGAGCCAATCCAACCTTCCTCTTCCGCAATTTAGCCGACCTCTCTACTCCCACAATTCCTCAATATCTTTTTCCGCCTGTTTTCTAAATTCAGCTTCTCCGCTGGGGATAAAGTCCTTATAAGACTCAGCCGAACCATACTCCCGTGTCCTGACTACCACCGGCATAGGCACAGCATGACCGAAGATGAGGGCTTGCTGTCTGGACTCTAGCCGGGATAACACTGATTTGAGTTCACTCTTACCTGAGACTCCAGCCAGCACACTATCAATATCACGGTCATTGTCTAATAGGCAGGTTATCTTAGTCCCGATTTGCGACATAACTTCGTCATCAATGCCACTGGGTCGCTGGTCGATTACCAGTAGGGTGACATTATACTTGCGCATCTCACGGGCAATAGTGCCAAAGATAGTCTGGCTAGCTACCTCTGGATTAAGGAATTTATGTGCCTCCTCAATAGTAATAACCAGTGGACGAGGCGGGGCAATACCCTCCCCCAGTGCCTTCTCCATTCTCTCCCGATATTGAGCATGGATGCGGCGGGTAAGCAAATTAGCTACCAGGATATAAGCCGTTATATCTGTATATCTGCCAAACTCCAAAACTACATTTATCCCCTGGTCAAGATATTCTAAGATGCGCCTTACCGGGTTATCCGGGGCATGGGATTCCAGGAAGGGAAGCCGCCTGATGGTTTCCAGCCCACGCCGTAGATTCCGATAGGTGCTGTCATGAATACTTAACCTGGTCAACAACTGCTTGGTCTCATCCCCATCCTCCAGACCTAAGGTAGCCTCAATCCACTTCTTATCACCAAATTCTCTGGCCAGCTGGTATATGGCTTGAACCGAGGCTTCGGTAAGGTTCAGGGTCTGGCGAAGTAGTGCCATGTCTTCAGGTTCTATCTCGTCATAGCCTATTCTGACCACAAAATCGGTGCTCACTCGCCGTCGCCTTGAACTTTCTTCATCCAGGGTAAACACAGCTACCTTTGACGGGAAAAGCTGTTTCAAGGCTTTAACCTTGCGACCCTCCTCACTCCTGCCTTCCCAGCCATACTCACTGTGCATATCAAAGACCAGATTCACCGCTGTTCCTTTTTGTAGCATGCCAATAAGAAGTAACCTAGTGAGGAAGGTCTTCCCCGTGCCACTCTTACCAAAGATGCCGTTAGACCGCTTAACCAGCTCCTCCAGATTAAGGCAAATCTTGGTCTCCATATCCAGTGGTGTCCCAATAAAGAACTTCCTTTCATCCTCACTGCCAAAAACTAGCTCTACATCCCGTTGCGATGCCAGATTTACCGTCGAGAAGTGGCTGGGCACCGTCTTAACCGACCGGGGTCCCTCAATGAGACTGGCAACATCACCGCCAATAGTGAGATACGGAGAGACATGGAGCGTTCCATAGGTGCTGGTTCCAGCTAATACCTCAGCCATAAATGGGTCAGAAACATCGGGCGGGGTAAGGGTAAGCTTCTGGTCTATCACCCCCAGGCTGACATCGGTTATCATGCCAAAGAAACGCTGCTTCTCCCCCTCAATAGTTACATAGCGTCCTACCGCCATATCCTCAACCGAAGCCGAGCTATCCAGCCTGACCTCCACCCCTTTATTTAACGAACCAGAGACGACAATACCCAACCGCTGACTCATTCTCTAATCCTCCCCAGAATAGCTTTGAGCTGGTTAAACTGACCACTAAGTAAAATGGCTAACTCCTTACCTGCCGCCACCAAAAAAGTATGGCGGTCTTCATATACCTGGCTCATCTGGCGCAAACAGGCAGCAATAAGTTCGTCGGTAGAAACCGGTAGGCGAGCGTTAATCAACATATTGAGGAAGTCAAAGGACTGGCTGAACTCCTTCACCTCCTCAGGGCTACACAAGTAAACAAAGCTGTGGATTCGGGCTGGCTTGGGGGGAAGGTAGTGATACAACCTATCACCCTGCCTGTGCCCGATGACTAAAGCACTGAATTCGCTGCGCAGTAGCTTCAAGAGTTGAGGGCTTGCCCGATAGATTTCCTCTTCGCTGGCTTCATCCTTCCCTCTGGCAATCGGGTGCCGACCGGGCTCAATGCTGGTGGTAGCCGCATTATAGACTATGCCGTATAGCTCCAGCGGCAAATCCCTGGTCTTTACCAGACTGCCCAGAGGCGGCGACTGGTAAAGCTCGTAGCACTGGGCAGTAAAATCGGTGGTGCTGGCCTCAATAACCTCGCCCACTCTGTCTGCTAATTCAGCCATTTTTTATTATTAACCTCGCCTTAGTTTTTTTATTAGGTAACCCTATCCCCTTTATCCCCTTCCCCTTGGCAAGGGGAAGGGGAATTGGTTTTGTAAGAGAGGCTTCGCCTCTCTTTGACTCTCCTTTTCCTATTTCTTCTTTTCTACTTTTTGCTTTTTGGGCTTTTTTACATTCTTTCTGCCCTTAGTTCCCATCTCTTTACTCCTTCTCTTTACTGCTCTTTGAAATACTTTTTCTCTTCCGCTGCTTTTTCCCAGGTAGAGATATTTTAATCTTCTCCATTTCAGTAAGTGCCGCTTCGTTTAACAGATGCCGGATAGCCCCAACAATCTCTTCTGGAGAAACCGTGACATCAGTTGTCCTCTTTATCCCGTGTCGGATCAATCTTATTGACTCTTCCGATAGAATAACTTTAAGGATGTTCTGTGCTGACAGAACATTACTCTTTTCCCATAGCTGCGCCAAGCCACCCCTTTTAATGTTCTTATAGCCAATTAGTTCGAATTTCTTGGCTAATGTTACAGGGTCATCATTAATAAGGTTCCATGAATCTATGAGTTTTGGCTGGGGAGGTTTGCCAAAAGAGATATGGTAAAGCCTCCATTCATTACCATTGGTTAACAATATCCAGTCACACCCAATATTAATGGCATAGGATGCAGCTTGCTTAAGATGTTTCGGCGTAAGGTCAATGTTTACCCTTTTTAGTTCAACGAGCACGGCAGGCTTTGATGACTCGCGGTCGAGCTGGATAGCAAAGTCACAATGTTCGGTATCCCCAACACCATGAATTGCATATTCCCGGGTAATATGTTTTAAAACATCGTATCCCATAAGTGATTCAAAGATACGCTCTACACGTCTACGTGTTTCAGCCTCGTTACCATCCATTTTAGCAACTGCTTCTATCATCCTTCGCGCATCTAATAGAGCTTTCCGAGTCTCTTTATCTAACTTTTGCCTAGCCATCGTTTATCCTCCTTTTCACTGAGTTTACTTACTATAGGGGGTGAGGTCAAAATTCTCTTACCTTACCGCCACACCCAGGAAGTATGGCCATACTACAATACCAAGAATGATTTTCCACCAGACCAGATTAGCGAAAGCGATAGTGAAAAGCCAGCCGGCGAACCAAAAAAACACACCCGCCGAGCCAGCTGCTCCGCCCCCATAATGCCTTCTTTCTTCCTTTGCCATGTTTCCCTCCTTCAGTAAAATCAGGGTAAGGTCACCTCAAACCCACCTTGTCCTCTTGCTAAAACTCTTGGCTGAGCCAGGGGTGGGCATATGCTCTTCCACCAATGATGATTCTACCAGTTGCCAGAAGTTTTCTCTATCCGCCCCGGTTACCACTGCCTGTTCGTGGGCTTCGCTCAATGCCACCGGGTATCCCTGCCCTCGCTGGCACTGGTCTAAGACCAGAGCATGAACCAGATTGAGCAGGCTCTCATCAGTTGCCACCCACCGCGGAATCTCAACCCGAGCTATTTCATCATCCACCCTGAGGTAGAAAAAATGAACCCGGTGAACGCCGTAGTGCTTCTGGACTATAGACGACTGACTAATAAATACGGCTGACCTTTCACCTTCAGCCAATATATGTGAAAATAGCTCTCTGTCCTGAACGCCAGCCACCTTATCACAGTCTCTTTCCGAACCAGGGGGGCAGTAACGGTCGCAATCAGGAAGCTCATGAGGGCAAAGAACCACCCGCAGCACATTAACTACGTCGGTACTACGAGGAAAGCTAATATAGCTGGCAATGGCAAGCCGCTTACCATTGTTGAGCTTTCTTATGTCATCAAGATAGCTTAGAAAGCCCTTATCCAGTAGTGCCTCGGTAACAAATTCGGGGTAATCCTTACTCATCAAACCCCAGAGAATAAGCGAGCCGTCAAGCAGTGCCAGGCTTGAACTGCCCGGTGGCAGCTCCACTGCCAGTTCAGCCAACTGACGACACTCCTCAACACTACGCTTAATGCCCAAAAGCGCACCCTCTATCACTTGCTCACGACCTTTAACCCCGGCCGGGGCAATAACCAAGTCTTCGTCTCCGGCATAGAGGCAGGGGAAACTATCAAGGGTGGCACCGGGCTGGGTACCGTAATGAAGAATGACACTACCGATGTTTATCAGATAACACCTTGTTGAGCGATGCCGGTCAACATCAATATGAGAGCCATCGGTAGCGATGACGGTGAATTCGGTGGGGAGGGGTGATGCTTTATAGTGCTGGTCAAGCCCATCCACCAGACCAGCGACTAACCAGGTGGTCTTGCTAGATATAATCTTCCTTTTTAGATAATCAAGGTCGGTAGCCCGACTACACAGAACATCCAAGGCATAATTTAGGCGCTTCTGCCTTTCCTCACCATCAGCCTTCAGCCTGGCTACCATGCCGCTAACCTGCGAAGCCACCTTAGTTAAATCTAACGACACCTCTTTTGCCCAACTACCTCAGAATACCTCTTACAATAACATCCACCGCCTCATTCTCATCCAGCCCTCTTGCCATCAGGGTCTCTACCTGTTTTTTATCTATACTGCCTATAGCTGCCTCATGGGTTACCTTTGCCTTTTCATTAGTCACCGAGACAATTGGTATTGCCCTGGCTACTGCCTGTTCCCCATTAACCAGCTCAATACAATCAACATGTCCCCTGGCATAAGGAGCATTAGCGTATGTCTCTCCTCTAACCTCCCCTTTAGCCCTATCAGTTAGCACCAGGCGAGCTCTGGCCAAACCCCTGGCTCCCATCCCATCCAGATGGATTTTTTCCCACACCCTTATATCATCGTCCTTCTTCCCGTATGCCTTTACCACCAGTTCGGCAACAGCCTTCTCCTGGCAAAATACCTCGAAATCATAGTCTAATTTACCGACAAGCCCCTGGGTTAAGACAAAGGTGCTCTCCCATATTCCCCCCTTCCCAACCTTAATCTTTGCCTTCGGGATGACCTCAATGCCACCAAACTCGCCATGATAATGGGTTTCCCTATAAGTGAACTTAGCATTATTTCCAATCTCTATATCGGCATCCATTCTATGTATCACTTTAACGGCATTGGGGAAGATGCAGTGGGCAATTACATTTATCTCGCTGTTATCCTGAGCATCTATCCTCAAAATAATTTCCTGCAGCCCCTCCTGAGGAAGAACACCAAAGCAGAGATGGACGGGGTGCTTTATTTTCGCCCCTTCCTCCACCAGGAAATGGATATTAACGCCGGTTTTGGTCTCCTTTGTTTCTATTTTTATCCCCTCAACTCCATCGGCACTCAGAACCTTGTTCTCGTGAATAACCAGTTTGGCTACTTCCTTGTTTAGTAAAGCACTCTTATCACCGCCAGCCTTCTCATAGGCATCAACCATCCCCTGGTATTCTTTTGTCACTGAATAACTAATCATAGACATTATTTATCAACCTTCCCCTTCACTATGGATTTGAAGGGGCTACGCCCCTTCAAAACTACCCCTGGTAAACGACCCCAGTAACTTTTTATATTAGTGTTCTGGAACATTGATATGGAGACAAGTCCGGCAGTTGTCTTTGAACCATTGGCTCATTTCTGTTGGTGCCCCTGTCTTCACTATCCTACCAGCACATAGCACAGACACCCTGTGGGCTATTTCTACAGACTTCTCATTATGGGTAATTAACAGAACTGACGAACCCTGCTTATTCATCTCTATTATGCCATTCAGTATGAAGGGTAATGCTATAATATCTATACCTGAGTCTGGCTCGTCCAATATGGCTAATTTGGGCTGCATAGCTAACACCGAAGCTAGCTCTATCCTTTTCCTCTCACCGCCACTCAAGGTGCTATCAATATCTCTGTCCAAATATTGGTCTGGCTCCATGCCTACCATCCCCAAATAATATTTAACCTGCTCAATTCCAAAATTATTACCACTGAGCTTGAGGTAGTCCCTTACTGTCAAACCTTCAATCCTGGCCGGTTCTTGCCAGGCGAGGGTTATCCCCTTCTTTGCCCGTTGAGAAACAGAAAGGTCAGCAATATCCTCATCCTCAAAAATCAACCTGCCACCAGTGGGCTTGTAGTTATTTACCCCCATTATGAGGTAGGCAATAGTGGTCTTACCGGTCCCATTCTCGCCCAAAATCCCATGTATTTCACCCTTATTTACATGTAAGCTTAAATCATTAATTATTGACTTGCCATTTAGGCTCAACTGGAGATTCTCCACTTTCAACATCTTATTGCCTCCAACCAGCATATGTCCGTCTATTCAAATAACAGTATAATTCATTAAAGTAATGAACTCAAGCCAAGTGCTGGATATAAAGGAGATTGTTTAGCAACCTATCCCCCTGACCCCCTTCCCTTATTAAGGGAAGGGGGAGTGTTGGTAAGAGAGGGGCTTCGCCCTCTCTAAAACTCTTCCCCCTCTCCTTTTAAGGAGAGGGGGATAAAGGGGGTGAGGTCAATAAGCGATATCGGATATAAAAGATTAAGTAGTGCTATAATTAAGGAAACTTAGTTTTCACAAGATAGGAAATTACTCTTTGGTCAAGGTGTTTTTGTGCTCACATTTTTGCTTAGCGTCATCGTAATTTCATTATCCGGGGTGATGATGCCCGGTCCCGTGTTTGCCGTCACCATAGCCAAAGGCTACAAATCCCGACTTGCTGGCACACAGATAGCCTTTGGGCACGCTCTGGTAGAAATTCCCTTGATGCTGCTCATATACTTTGGCTTTGCCCGATTCTTCCAGGATGAGCTGGTCCAGCTCACTTTGAGTGTACTTGGTGGGACTGTGCTAATCTGGCTAGGCATAGGTATATTCAGAGCCAGGGCAAGAGTAATAGGAATGGGCAAGGACTTACCCTATAACTCGGTTGTTGCCGGGGTAGTTACCACTGCCCTCAATCCCTTTTTTCTTCTATGGTGGGCAACTGTAGGCAGTAAGCTTATCATGGACTCCCTGGAATTCGGCACAACTGGCTTTGCCTTGTTTGTTCCCACTCACTGGCTATGTGACCTAGTCTGGCTTTCATTTGTTTCAATTCTGGTCTACAAAACCAAGTCGCTGTGGGGAAGGAAATTTCAAGAAGGGCTGTTTATTACCGCTAGCCTATTACTTATTGGATTTGGGGGTTGGTTTCTGATATCAGGTCTTCGGTTGGTTATGTAAGCACCTGCCATTTGTATCAATACCGAAATTGCTGTGTAACCTATCCCCCTTATTGTTTGCCAGGCATTGTATCTGGTATCATTGAAACTGGTCTAATCTGGCAAGAAGGGAGCGCATTGTGGAAGTAGGCTATGTCTATGACCCCATCTACCTTCAACACGACACTGGGGGACATGTAGAAAACGTCAAAAGGTTAGAGGCAATCATTTCTCACCTTGAACAGACCGGACTCAAACAGCAACTGACACACATCAAGCCTCGTGCTGCCACCATTGAAGAATTGTCACTTGTGCACCATAAGCAATATATCTCTCATATCCAGGATGCCGCCCAAAGAGGTGGCGGCTGGCTGGATGCTGACACAGTGATGTCACCTGATTCCTACGAAGCTGCCATTTACTCCGCTGGTGGCGTCCTTAGAGCCACCGAGGCAGTTATGGATGGAGAGGTAGACAGCACCTTTGCCCTGGTCAGACCCCCGGGTCACCACGCTACCTCCCAGCGAGCTATGGGCTTCTGCTTATTTAATAATATAGCTATTGCCGCTAAATATGCTCTGGCTAAATATAAACTGGAACGCATCCTTATCATTGATTTCGATGTCCATCATGGTAATGGCACACAGGCTGCTTTTTATGATAACCCTCAGGTGCTCTACACATCGACCCACGAGTATCCCTTCTACCCAGGAACAGGTGGTATTGATGAAACTGGTGTTGGTGAGGCAAAAGGAACCACAGTTAATATACCGCTGCCGGCAGGCTGTGGTGATGCCGAATATTTATCAGTTTTTGAACAAATTATTGTCCCAGCGGCTAGACGGTTTAACCCCCGGCTTATTCTGGTCTCGGCTGGCTACGACACCCACTGGGCTGATGGACTAGCCCTGATGCAGGTAAGTGTCACCGGCTTTAGCCAAATGGTAAGGATTATCAAGGGATTAGCCGATGAACTATGTGGCGGTCGCCTGGTCTTCACTCTGGAGGGAGGCTACAATCTTGCTGCTTTAGCTGCCTCGGTAAAAGCTACCTTTGATGTCCTGCTAGGTAACACCGATATTGAAGACCCTCTAGGTCAATCACCGCATAGATTTCCAGCCCCCAGCATTACCCCTCTTATCAAAGCAATAAAGGAAATACACAACCTAGTTTAGGGTCTCGCCTTGCGCAGGCTACAGGAAATAGAGCACTGGTCACACTCTATGCTACACGGTTCAACATGAATAGTTACACTGGTATATTGCAGCCTATTTTCTATGTCCCGCTCTAAGTGGTCGCACATCAGGTGTGCTTCTTCCACACTAGCATTCTTGGGCATTACCAGATGGAGCTCAATAAAGCGCTGGCTTCCTGCCTTACGAGTACGCAGGTCATGGAAACCTACTAGCTGACCACCGTGCTCCATAATACAAGACATTATTTCATCCTCTTCTGCCTCAGGCAATTTTATATCTATCAGCCCACCAAATGACCCCCTCAATACATCATAAGCCACTTTTAGGATAAATAAAGCTACTAACAGGGCAATGATGGGGTCAAGAATATTGAGCCCGGTAAAGCGTATAGCAATTAACCCAGCTAGCACCGCAGCCGCGGAGTAGACATCGGCAGCAATATTGTGAGCACTTGCCTGTAACGCTATCGAATCTACTGCCCGTGATACCTTGAGCAGATGGCGGGAAAGGAAGATGCTAGCTATTATAGAAACCAGCATTACCCCTATTCCGGCTTCAGTCAGCTCTATGGTCACTCCGGTTAATATTCTGCGCACTGCTGAATAGATTATTAAGCCACCAGCAGTGAAAATGAACATTGCCTGCACTATAGCGGCAATGTTCTCCACTTTGCCGTGACCGAAAGGGTGTTCCCCATCAGCAGGCCTGGTGGCAATACCAATAGCAAAGAAGATAATTACTATGGCAAACAAATCGAGGAAGCTATCTGCTGCCTGGGCAAGGATGCTGATGCTCCCGGTTATAACTGCCACCACTACCTTGAGCACAATCAGCCCGATTACAACTGCAAGAGAAAGCTTAGCCGCACCACTTCTGGTGGAAAACATCGTCCATCACCTATTTTTGAGATTGTTTAGCAACCTATCCCCCTGACCCCCTTCCCTTATTAAGGGAAGGGGAGTGTAGGTAAGAGAGGGGCTTTGCCCCTCTCTAGAATCTCTTCCCCCTCTCCTTTGAAGGAGAGGGGGACACAGGGGGTGAGGTTGATAAATAACTTTATCAACTGCCCTTAGCTTTTGCCACCCGGAACAGGCAACCACTTAATAAACCTGCCCCACTCCCCCTTCTCCCATACCACCAGTAGAGGGGGGGCAATACAGATTGAACTAAAGGTTCCAGCAATGATACCTACCAGTAGAACTACAGCGAAATTCTGAATTGTTGCCCCGACAAAGAATAGCAGAGCCAATACTACAAATAGTGTGGTTAGACTGGTATTCAAGGAGCGACCCAGGGTTTCAACCAGGCTATTGTTAACTATGACCTCAAAGTCAGGGCTTACACCCATTCTCAAATTCTCGCGTATTCTGTCAAAAACAACCACCGTGTTATTCACACTATAGCCAATAACAGCCAAAACGCCGGTAATAAACATCAAGTTGATTTCCCAGTCCAATATGCCACCGAGAATAGAGAAAGCCCCTAGTGCCACCAGTGCGTCATGCACTAGGGCTATTATGGCACAGGTGCCATAGTGGAAAGGTTTTGGCATCCTATGAAATGCCCAAGTGACATAAAGAAGTATGCCGAGTGCAGCTATAGCTACGGCGATAGCTGCATTTTGTGCCGTCTCCTCGGCTATCATGGGTGATACTGAATAGAACTCTGCCTCGGTGAGATGACCATACTTAGCTGCTAAGGCGTCCTGTAGCACTGTCTTGTCTTCCCCGGTTAATTCGCGTGTCCGAATAAGGAAATCTCCGGCTCCAGTGCGTTGAATAATGGCATTGGTGTAGCCTAAATTGGCTACTTCCTGTTTCAAACTACCCTGGTCTACTTCCTGCTCAAAGCTCACCGTCATCATAGAGCCGCTACTGAATTCAATCCCAGATTTGAGACCAAAGGTCACCAGCGAAATAATACCAATAAGGATTACCCCCCCTGAAATAAGAAAGAACCAGAACCTTTTGCCGATAATATCAAACATTATTTCCTTCCTGTGTATACGCTAAATAGCGAAGTCCGCCGCGCCAGACGTGTACCTACGAATAGGCGCAAGAGGGTTCGGGTAACTACAATAGCAGTAAACATGCTTACGGCTACACCGATAAACAGGGTTAAGGCGAAACCCATTACTGGAGCACTGGCGACAATGCTACTGCCTAGCCAGTAGAGAATGCCACACACGATAAAGGTAGTCACATTGCTATCCCTGATAGCTGTCCAGGCACGATTAAATCCAGCCTCAATGGCGGCTCCCAATGTCCGTCCGGTTCTAAATTCCTCCTTCAACCGCTCAAAGATAAGCACATTGGCATCCACCGCCATACCTATGGATAAGATAAAACCACCTAGACCGGCTAAGGTAAGGGTGACCGGTACCAGCTTGAATATGGCTAAGACTAATGAGCCGTAAAAGATTAAAGCCAGGCTGGCTAGAACTCCAGGCAGGCGATAATAAATAATCATGAATAGCATAACCAGTATTATGCCGATTATCCCTGCCTTAACGCTCATATCAATGAAACCAGCCCCCAATATAGGTGATACCGTTTGATCATATAGTATCTCAAGAGGCACGGGCAGGCGACCAGCGTTCAATTGTTTAGATAGACTATCAGCCTCATTATAGCTTAGGCCTGTAATTACACCCCTATCGATAATAACACTTTGAACAATAGGGGCAATGGGTCTGCCATCCTCCCCCAGTAACGAGGCTTCGCCCTCAAATATACCCAGGGGCTTTTTTAGTAAGCGACCGGTAATTTCTTCAGATAGCTTGCTCCCTTCTTCATCCCATTCAAAAACCAGTTCTATTCCGCCTAGGTTATCTCGGTCCACATAGGTATTTTCTTTAAAGTAACTACTGGTTAGTTCCTTTTCCAGTCCATCAATTACTGCTGTAGCTGGTTTCCATCTGCCCAGTTCGTTTTCCCATTTCGCCTCTTCTTCATCAGCGGCTAGTTCCCCAAACTCTAATAGAGCCACGCGTGACAGTCTCTCCTTTTCTTTATCAGTAATACTGAGCCCGGGCAGTTCAACCAATATGCGGTCTTGACCTTGCTTCTGGATGACCGGCTCAGTTACCCCCAGGGGATTGATTCGGTTACTGATAACTGCCACCACTCCCTCGATAACATCAGCCTCCTCGCCTGGTTCCACTTGGGACAAATCAACTTTATAAACCATGTGAATACCACCCTGCAAATCCAGCCCTAGCCGCATTTCCTCCCGGCCAAACGTAGGGAAGATGAGGGCACAAACGGCAAAGGCAAAGAGGGCTAATATTATTAGGAGAGTTAGCGCGTTTCTTCTAGTCATATCTATTTACACCCCTCAGTTGTTAGCCGCTCACGGATATAAAATAGAGCCTCCTCCTTAGTCGTCACCTCTCCTGAGGCTTGTGCTTCACGCACTGCCTCCAGAAATTCTCCAATTTTAGGTCCCGGGCTCATACCAAAGATTTTGATTAAATCATGTCCATCAATCAGTTTAGGGGGAGCAACCAATCCCTCCTCTTGAAAGTGCTGAGCCAATATATACTCTACTACTTGAGCATGCTCTTGCCAGTGAGCCAGATTTAGTTGCGGACCTCTAGTAGCTAAATGGTCAGCCAGGCTCAAGAATAGTATATCAATGCCAGCCTCTCCGGTATCACGAAAGTAGCGGTAAATAGCCCGATGTGAGGGGAGCCCATTATTACTCATCTGCCCCGGGCGAAGGTGATACCTCACCATCATTTCCACCAGCTTTACTTCTTTGGCACTAAACCTTAACTTTTCCAGAATATTAACCGCTATAGCTGCCCCCTCCTTAGCGTGACCCAAAAAACGTATCCGACCACCCTCATCAATAGCTCTAGTTTGAGGTTTGGCAATGTCATGAAAGAGTGCCGCCAGTTTGAGTAGTAACCTCCTGGTGCTACCGCTACTAACCTTCAGGTCAAAGTGCTGAGCCAGTACTGCTGACCACGGGGTAATAGCCAAGACTGCCTCATCGGCATACTCCCAAGCTCCCTGCCTGAGCACAAAGTCAGCGGTAGCTACCGTCTGTATAGAATGGTCAAAAACATCCCAGAAGTGTTCCTTGGGCTGCTTGACCCCTTTTGTCTGAGCCAGCTCTGGAATCATAGCGGTTAGTAAACCCAATTCATCAAGACAGGGCAAAAAATATCCAGCTTGAGAAATAGCCAGTAGCCGAAGTAGTTCCTCTCTTACCCGCTCACCAGCTACATTGGCTATAAGATAAGAGTAGCGCCGAATTAGAGCCTCGGTCTCATTATCAATACTAAAACCAAGCTCGGCAGCCAAACGCACCGCTCGTAGTAAGCGTGCCGCATCCGATTCAAAAGCCGTCTTGGCAACAGCCCGAATCACACCCTGGTGAAGGTCATTCCAGCCATTAAACGGGTCTATAAGCTGAACATCAGTATAACCCTCCCCTAACCGGCTAAGGTCAACTGCCATGGCATCTATAGTGAAATCGCGCCGTGCCAGGTCTTGCTCAACGTTGCCCTTAAATGTGGAGAGGTCGAGTTCCCATCGACCTTCTTCCTTACTCACCACCACCCTGCCTATCCTATTTGCCTCATCCAACAGGACATACTTACCGCCAAGAGCAGTAGCTACCTTAGGAGCAATCTCCAGTGCATCTGAGGCTACTGCAATATCAATATCAGCCGTATCTCGCCCCAGGAGCACATCACGCACGAACCCACCAACAAGATATGACTTTACATCCTGCTCGGCAAGAAAATTACCTACCTTGGTCAATAGCAACGAGGTTCTGGGCTCAATAATTAGCTTCAAAGCTTTCCATCCTTCTATCATCTAAAGCTAAACTATACTCCCAAAGCCGACAATTATCAAGAGGGGACTCACTAAGATGGCTTGTTTCAGAACTTGACAATTGGCACATTTATGGATTATAATATAGCCATCTGTCACTAAAGGCACGGCTATGATAATAAAGACCAGGATTTTTGAGCTCTGTGATCGGAAATACAAGAACCTATCTGAACTAGCCCAAGCTATGGGGATATCGGTAAGCCAGATTTACCGGGTGAAAGAGGGTAAGCGCCACATCAACCAAAAATTCATTGTCGGGGCGATAAAAGCCTTCCCCAGACACAAACTTGATGACCTATTCTATCTTGCCCCTACGTCACCACCTGTTACCAATCATCAACGTTTAGCAATACTTCCCAAGTTCAGCAATTCTTCCATAAATGTGCCAGCAGGCAAACAGAGAGGGAAAGCACCCAGCAAGCATTAGAGCTGGAGCCTGACCTACCCTTCTCCCCACTTTTTCTTTCTGTGATGAAGTGATTCCCAGAACCAAAAACCTCATCACAAGGCAGCCCCCACACCAAGGTTGTTTATTAACCTCACCCCGTTTAATGTTTATTTGGCAACCTACCCCCTTTATCCCCCTCCCTTACAAAGGGAGGGGGAAGAATATTAGAAGAGAGGCTACGCCTCTCTTTAACTCTCTTTCAATACCTGTTACCTCGAAGGAGAGGGGGAAGAGACTTTAGAGATGGGCTTCGCCCCTCTCTTACCTGCACTCCCCCTTCCCTTAATAAGGGAAGGGAGTCAGGGGGATAGGTTGTTAAACGACCCCCAAACCTCCTCCTTGTCCTAAGAATGTCAGGCGTGATATAATAACAACCGTTATTATGTAAGACGTGGAGGAAAGTATTGCTGGCAAACTATGGTTATATCGGGTTATTTCTTATAGTTGCCATTTTTTTTGCTGTTACTACTCTTCTCCTTCCCCTTTCCCTTAGATTTTTTCGTATTGTTCCCCACAAGCCCAATCCTATCAAGAGTTCCACCTATGAATGTGGGATGGAAACCGTAGGTAAGTCATGGGTTCAATTTAATTTCCGCTATTATTTTTATGCCCTGATATTTTTAGCCCTCGATGTCTTAGTTGTTTTCCTCTATCCATGGGCAGTTGACCTCAAACAACTAGGGCATTTCGGTTTTATCGGGGGGTTTATTTTTATTTTCATTGTCGTTGTGGGATATGTCTACGCCTGGAGGAAGAAGGTTCTGGAATGGAAGTAGGCAGAGCCGGGTTATACGTCTATTCTGATACCGAGCTAGATAGGGCTGAAGGTGAGGCTATACAGTCGCTGAAGGCACACTGCCAGCAGGCTATACCTGACCCGGATAAGTGGTTGGAAGAAGAACTCCGACGCAATATTCTATTGACCTCGGTAGATTTTATGCTTAACTGGGCACGGCGCTCTTCACTCTGGCCGGTGAATTTTGGGCTGGCTTGCTGTGCTTTTGAGATGATTGCTACCGCTGCCTCCCGGTTTGATATCTCTCGCTTCGGTATGGAAATCTTTAGAGCCTCGCCACGCCAGGCTGACCTGATGATTGTGGCTGGAACACTGACCTGGAAGATGGCACCGCAGTTAAGGCGAATCTATGACCAGATGGCTGAGCCGAAATGGGTATTAGCCATGGGTGCCTGTGCTATTAGTGGTGGTACCTTTGCCCAGTCTTATAGCGTGGTGCCAGGGGTTAATTGCATAGTTCCGGTTGATGTCTATGTGCCTGGTTGCCCACCACGCCCTGAGGCCCTGCTTTATGGCATAAGGATGATACATAACAAAATATCTAAGAAAAGCATTGTTGCAGAAGGGTAGGAGATGACGATAGCCCTTTTTGGTAAAGAAATAGCCACCAGGCTAGAGGAACAATTTCCGGGAAATATTATAGAGTCTAGCCAAAATAGCCTTGTGGTTAAAAGTGAGTCCTGGCTAGAGGTAGCTACCTTCCTCAAGACTACAGACGGCCTTGATTTTGATTACCTCACCAGTATTACTGCTATTGATTATTATGACTACTTTGAGGTGGTCTATCAGCTAACTTCAATAAAGCATAACCACAGTCTGGTGGTGAAGACCCGATGTTATGGTCGGGACAATCCTATAGTTCCTTCAGTAGTTAGCTTGTGGCGGGGAGCCGATTTTCAGGAACGGGAGATTTACGACCTTATGGGAATTAGTTTTGACGGGCATCCCAACTTGAAGCGTATCTTCCTCTGGGAGGGGTTCCAGGGGTATCCGTTGCGCAAGGATTACCTATAATGGCACTTAAAACCGAGCCCTTTGTTATCAATATAGGTCCCCAGCACCCCAGCACTCACGGGGTGTTTCGTATGAGGATGACCCTTGATGGAGAAGTCGTTACAGATATGGAGCCAATTCTTGGTTACCTGCATCGGGGGATTGAGAAGCTAGCTGAGGGACGCACCTACACACAAAACATTCCATTTACCGATAGGCTGGATTATCTAGCTTCAATGTCCAACAATCCTAT
>JABUBO010000236.1_pt1 | contig 17086 bp, 14 predicted proteins | sample 7240361 | NCBI WGS metagenome assembly JABUBO01 (sample SAMN07256346, study PRJNA390944) | subsurface metagenome | isolation source: Methane hydrate marine sediment | place: Pacific Ocean: Eastern North Pacific, ODP site
GAGTGGGTGTTCCTGTGATTGGTGCCGGTGGATTTTGTGATGGTGCAACACTCGCCGCAGCACTTGCTTTAGGAGCCGTAGGGATTCAGATGGGCACTAGATTTGTTGGTACAAAAGAGGCCGATACCTGTTTTGGGGACATATGGAAGAATCGGCTTTTAAAAACCGATGATCGAAGTACAATAGTAGCGAGAGGCTTTGTTGGTCCTCTAAGGTATCTAAGAAATGAAGCATCTGTTCAGCTTGCCAAACTCACGGTTGAGAAAGTTCCCAATTTGTTTGTAGGTCAACCTGATATAACCCTGGACCAGGATCTTCTTGGCGTGGAACTGGAAGGACATAAGGCTCTGGCGGGAGAGGATGATGAGAAGGCACTTTTCTACGGAGGAGAAGTGGCAGGAAGAATACAGGATATTCCAAGTGTGAAAGAACTTATAGAAAGAATAGCGGAGGAGGCGGAGGAGATAATAAAAGAGTTACCTAAGAAGGTTATCGTTTAGTTAAGGGATTAATTGGTTGGGCAAGGTTCTAAACCAGGCCTCGCGTTGAACAAAGGTTCATTTGGTTCACTTGGTACCTGCCCTCCCTAAAGCTGCGCACATTGATCTAGTTCAGATAGATAATAGATGACACTTCGAAGTATGGAGTTACCCCTCATCTTGAGTTTGAACAAGCTCTGGCAGTCCGTTGTGTCATTGCGAGGAGCAGGATTCCTCGTTTTACTCGGAACAGGCTCCGCAATCTCAAGTTAAAAATGTAGTTGCCCAATTTATTGGGCAATTGTGCCTGATGAATCAGGCAACTACAAAATCCGGAGCTAGGCCATTTGATATTGTTTAGAATTTCGTTTTTCTGGGATTGCCACGCCTTCGGCTCGCAATGACAGGGAGGGTAGGATTGCCACTCCGTTAGCTAACGGCTTGCAATGACAATTAAAAGAGAGCCTGCAACGACCTCCTCCTGTCATTGCGAGGAGCGTGAGCGACGAAGCAATCTATGTGCGTTTTTGAAGGGTATTAGCAATGATGTTAAAATTGAAACAACTATGGAGCCCGATGCCATATTTGTTAAGGGTGCCAGGGAGCACAACCTTAAGGACATAGACGTCGTCATTCCCAGGAATAAGCTGGTGGTCATTACCGGCGTTTCCGGGAGTGGTAAGAGCTCGTTAGCCTTTGACACCATCTATGCTGAGGGGCAACGTCGCTACGTGGAGTCCCTTTCCGCTTATGCCCGACAGTTTTTGGGGCAAATGGAGAAGCCCGACGTTGATTATATTGAGGGGCTTAGCCCGGCTATTTCCATCGACCAGAAAGGACCAGCGCACAATCCACGTTCCATTGTGGGCACCGTTACTGAAACCTACGATTATCTACGGCTTCTCTTTGCCCGCATCGGGCATCCTCACTGTCCGCAATGTGGACGGGAAATTTCACGCCAGACGGTGCAGCAGATTGTAGACTCGGTAAACAGGATACCTGAGGGCAGCAGAATTATGATACTTGCACCGCTGGTCAGGGACCGTAAGGGTGAGCACCAGGGAATATTCCGGGATTTGCAGAAAGCGGGCTTTGTCCGCATTAGAGTTGATGGCGAAATTCATGACCTTTCCGAGGAATTCCAGCTCGATAAATATAAAAAGCATTCCATTGAGGTGGTGGTTGACCGATTACAGGTAGGTGGAACGGAGAATGCCACTCGTCTGGCCGATTCCATTGAGACGGCGGTGAAGCTTGGCCTGGGCATAGTGCTAATCTCCATTATCGATGGGGAGGAATTGCTTTTCTCGGAGCATTTCGCCTGTGCCTATTGCAACATCAGCCTGGGGGAAATTGCCCCACGAACTTTTAGCTTCAATAGTCCCCATGGTGCCTGTCCTGCTTGCACTGGACTGGGCTGTAACCTGGAAATTGACCCCAGCTTTGTCATTCCTGATAAAGGGCTAAGCCTGGCAGAAGGCGCTATCCAGCCATGGAGCCGAAATGGGCAAATAAGCACCTGGTATGGCAGTATCCTGGAGACTCTGGCTCAGCGCCACGGCTTTTCACTACAGACGCCGGTTAAGAATCTAACTCCAGCCCAGCTCCACTTAATACTTTATGGTAATGGCGGCGAAACTGTTCCCGCAGTTTATGAAGACCACTATGGTCATTTCCGACATTATTACACCACCTTTGAAGGCGTTATACCTCATCTGGAGCGTCGCTTTAAAGAGACTGAATCCGATAGCGTTAGGGCAGCTATTGAGAGGTACATGTCATCCACCCCTTGCCCGGCATGCCATGGAAAGAGGTTGAAGCCGGAATCGTTAGCGGTCACCGTCATAGGGAACGACATTATGGATGTTACCGCCATGTTTGTTACACAGGCGCTGGAATGGGTGGATAGACTGCCGGACGAGATTACCCCTCGAGAGCTTACCATAGCCCGTCAAATCATCAAGGAGATTCATGCCCGGTTAAATTTCCTCATTGATATCGGTCTGGGCTATTTAACTCTGGACAGAGCTTCATCGACCCTGAGCGGCGGTGAGGCGCAAAGAATTCGCCTGGCCACACAGATTGGCAGTGGACTAACCGGTGTTCTCTATATCTGCGATGAGCCCACAGTAGGGTTGCATCTTGCCGACGGCTCTCGCTTGATAACAACGCTGAAGCGTCTCAGGGACCTGGGTAATACCGTGATTATTGTGGAACATGATGAAGCGATGATGAGAGCTGCCGACCACATCATTGATATGGGACCTGGAGCAGGGAAGCAGGGAGGGGAAATCGTGGCTACCGGACAGCTCAGCGATATTATGAGCTGTCCTGAATCGATAACGGGGCAATATTTAAGCAAGGTGAAGGAAATCCCCATGCCCCAGCGCAGGCGTCCTGGTTCAGGGAAGGAACTGGTGATTGAGGGAGCCAGACAGAATAACTTGAAAAGCATTGATGTCCATATTCCTCTGGGCAAGTTTGTTTGCATCACCGGCGTTTCGGGAAGTGGTAAGAGCACTCTTATTGATGAGGTGTTATATAAAAAGCTGGCACAGCTGTTTTACCGTGCTAAAGACAGACCGGGCACGTGTGATGCCATTCTTGGCATTGAGCATATTGATAAAGTGATTAACATTGACCAGTCACCAATAGGACGCACGCCGCGAAGTAATCCTGCTACCTATACAGGGATATTTACTCCTGTTCGTGAACTCTTTGCCTCTGTTCCTGAAGCAAGGGTGCGTGGTTATCCACCAGGGCGTTTTTCGTTCAACGTTAGAGGTGGGAGGTGTGAAGCCTGTCAGGGGGCAGGCTACGTTCAAATTGAGATGCAGTTCCTCCCCGATGTCTCCGTCCCCTGCGAAGTATGCGAGGGGAAACGATATAACCGTGAGGCACTGGAGATTAAATTCAAGGGAAAGAACATTGCCGAAATTCTGGAGATGACCGTGGACGAAGCTCTGGAATTTTTCGACCACTTTCCCCACATTAAGCGAAAGTTGGAAACCCTCAGGGATGTCGGGCTGGGGTATATTTGTTTGGGGCAGCCAGCCCCTACTCTTTCCGGTGGTGAGGCACAGCGGGTGAAGTTGGCTACTGAGCTATCCCGGCGTTCCACGGGCAAGACACTCTATATTCTTGATGAGCCAACTACAGGGCTTTCCTTCCCCGATGTTGCCGCTCTTCTTCAAGTGCTGCAGCGGTTGGTTGATTATGGCAACACGGTCATTATTATTGAGCACCACCTGGATGTAATTAAAAACACCGACTGGGTTATTGACCTCGGTCCTGGAGCTGGTGATGAGGGAGGCTATATTGTAGCTACTGGCACACCGGAGGAAATAGCCGAGGTGGAGGACTCCTTTACTGGGAATTATCTTCGTGGTATATTACCAGGGATGTATCGCCACGAGCCAGCCAAGGCAAATTCAGTTAAGCTATGAATAGGAAAGAGATTCTGGATTCAGTCAGAGCCAATGTTCAAGATGAGAACACCCTGAAACATGTGCTCGCTACTGAAGCGATCATGAGAGCCCTGGCAAAAAGGCTGGGTGGGGATGAGGAGGAGTGGGGACTTACTGGATTGCTGCACGATATAGATATGGAACTGGTTGAAGGCGACCTCAATACTCATGGTAAGCTGGGGGCGGATATTGCCCGGGAGCTTGGGGCTACCGACGAAATGGCTCGTGCTATATTGTGCCATAATGAAGCTCATGGCCTTCCCAGGAAAACAAATCTTGATAAGGCACTCTTCTGTGCTGATCCTCTCACCGGGCTCATCACCGCCTCCGCTTTAGTTCGTCCTGATAAGTTGGCTGGACTTACCACTAAATCAGTAATGAAACATTTCCGCCAGCCAAGATTTGCTGCCGGAGCTAACCGGGAGCAAATCGCCTTATGTCAAGAACTCGGCCTCGAACTCGAGGAATTTATCTCTTTGGGCATCGAGGCGATGAAAGGTATCGCTTCGGAGCTTGGCTTGTAATAGCGCTGTATTAAGATGTCCCCGCATATGCCAAATGTAAAGGACTACGAAAAGTGCTATCAAAATTTCACATGGAAAATCCCCCGATATTATAACTTTGGCTTTGATGTTATCGATAGGCACGCTAAAAATCGCTCCAAGCTAGCACTCATTTCAGTATCCCCGGATGCTAAATCTTCCATAAAACATACCTTTTATGAGCTGAGTGCAGAGTCAAATAAGTTTGTAAATGCGTTGCTGAAAATAGGGGTTAAGAAGGGAGATAGATGTTTTGTAATGCTCCCCAGAATTCCAGAATGGTATGTTGTTATGCTTGGGTTAATCAAGCTCGGTGCTATTGCTATGCCCGCCACGGTGATGTGCACCCCAGAGGATATTAAATACCGCATAAATCGTGCCGAGGCAAACCTCGCCATAACAGACCTTGAGGATGCCTCCAAAGTTGAGCAGATTAAGAGACAGTGTCCCACATTGAAACACCTTATCTCTGTAGGTGGGGAAATAGATGGGTGGCTGAATTTTGAGAACGCGTTGTGCTCAGCTCCTAGGCAGGTAAATAGAAAAGCATTAGAACGAACTAAATCTACTGACCCACTGCTGATATTTTTCACCTCGGGGACTGAAAGAGAGCCTAAAATGGTGATTCATCAACAGGTATATTCTATGGCTCATGTTGTTACTGGAAAGTATGTTCAGGATATAAAGCCTACCGACGTTCACTGGACTATAGCGGACACAGGCTGGGCAAAGGCTGCCTGGGGGAAGCTGTTTGGTCCCTGGATGGCTGGTGCTACCGTGCTCCAGTGGAATCAAATGGGGAAATTTGAGCCTGAAATAGTGGCTTATATAATAGAAACTTACGGAGTGACCACTCTTTGCGCACCACCAACTGCTTATAGGATGCTGGTGTTTCAGGATTTTAGCAAATATGATTTAAGCACCCTGCGGTATTGTAGTTCCGCGGGGGAGCCTTTAAATCCCGAGGTTATAAGGTCATGGAAAAAGCTCACCGGTCTGGAAATCTATGATATTTACGGTCAGTCCGAGTCTGTGTGCTTGCTGGGGAACTTCAGATGCAATCCGATAAAGCATGGTTCTATGGGGAAGCCCACTCCAGGGCATTATGTAAGTATAGTTGATGATGATGGCAATGAACTTAAACCTGGTGAGGAGGGGCAGGTTGCGGTGAAAATTACGCCGGAGAAACCGCCAGGGTTATTTATAGAATACTGGCAAGAGCCAGAAGCAAACGCAAAGGTATTCCGAAATGGATGGTATTACACCGGTGACCTGGCATACAAAGATGAAGATGGCTATTTCTGGTTTGTAGGCAGAGCCGATGATACTATCAAGGCCAGCGGGTATCGCATAGGACCTTTTGAGGTGGAATCTGCGCTTATAGAGCATCCTGCCGTTGCCGAATGCGCTGTGATAGGCGTGTCTCATCCTGTTCGGGGACAGATAATCAAGGCATTTGTGATTCTGGCTCCGCGATACACCGGTGGTGGACAACTCACCCGGGAGCTACAAGAGCATGTAAGAAAGGTCACCGCACCTTATAAGTATCCCCGGGAAATAGAATATGTGCACACGCTTCCCAAGACAATAAGCGGCAAAATTAAACGTGGTGAGTTGAGGAAAATGGAACTCCAAAGAAGGCACCAATAATAAGAGTCGAAGCAAGTAGGGTTCCATGGGAAAATCGGGGATTTTATATCTTGCCTTAGTTCCTTTGGTTGCTCCTGAGGCAAGTGTTATAACTGAAGTAGCAGCCATTATCGGGAAAGACTCTTACGGGACAAGACTTCTCCTTGCCGGGAAGATACCTAAGATAGTCGCCCATTACGACGGCAAGCAGACGGCGGAATCCGTCGCCCAGAGATTAAAGGACTTGGGGCTTGTGCCAATTCTGTGCACCGAATCGGAGCTTTGCCGCTCTTCGGAAGGTTTTATCGCACATACTCTGGAATTAGAGCAAGGATATGTCCTGTTCTATGACCGGGGTGGGCAAAAACGAGAGATGAAGTCCGAGGATGTCTTCTTGATTATCAAGGGCAGGAAGGAAACCTATGTGACTAAAGAAAGGACTGAAACCACCGTGAAGTTCAGCCTGGGCAGAGCTGTTCTAACGTCTGGAATATCCATGTTGCGCACCGAAAAGAAACAAGTCAAGGAAAGTGCCCCGGTAACGGAATGTTTTGCCAGACTCTACACTCGGAAATCATCAGAGCCTGCGGTGGAGATAATCCACAATCAGGCGGATTATTCGTTCTTAAAGGGCGAAATGGCTTCTTCCTCGCTGGCGAATTTCAACATCGTAATTACCAAGCTGCAGCAACAATTTCCTAAGGCGATTTTTGATGACAATTTGATGCGAGCTTCAATAAAGCAAGCTCATGGTCCCAGCGGTGCTGAGGATGTCGAAGTCAACTGCAAGCTCCTCTACTTACAATACCTGGCTGTGGGACCATAGATGCCAGAAGTTTTCTTGACTTAGCTTCTGCCGTGAACATTTAACAAGCTAGCGTTTTGTTATTTTCCTGCGCCTTCTTAATCGCCGCTAGTGAGCGACACCATCCTTGTTCCCTCAGCCTGGGGAAATTATCTTGAGAATGCCGATGCTTGAAAGTAGAAGTATAGCCGAGATGAGCAGAAAGCCTATGGTGATGAACAGCGTCGACCGTCTTATATTCCAGCCGAGGAACCAAACCAGTGCTGCACAGCCATAGACTCCAAGAAGAGTGGCACCGGGTATCAACCCGTAGATACCGTACTTTTGCAATCGCCGTACTCTCCCTCTCCATTTGAGCAGAAAAGTGACAATCCTTTGAGACTGTGCCCCCAAGTGGTGGAATATGCTGAGCACGAGGATGAATATCCCTATACCTGTAGAGACTACTGTGAGGAAGACATATAAAGGTGGCAACTTCAGCCCAATACCCAGTGGGATGGCAAGATACTCTAAGATAAAGGTTGAGCCCACCAGCTCCATAGTTAGCAATGGCAAGACACTAAATACGGTAGCAAAGAGCAACGGGAGTATAATGATGAGGAGGCAGGGTAGTGCTACTATCTTCACTATCTGGCGTGCTCTCTGCAGCAAGAAGCTATCCTCCCTTTATTGAGTGTAGAAGTAAAGTCTTAAATATTTGAAGATCGGGAAAGGGCTGCAACAGGAACAGATGGATAGGGTGTTTCTCACAAGCTTCTAAGTGCTTGCCCGATAGCAACTAGATACACACAGGGTACCGTACATAAATACAAGAACGAGATGCCCTTTAGTCCGTATTTAAGCTTATCCTTTTAACTCACCAGTAGCATACATCTTCCGCAGGTCTATCTTGTTGAATTTCCCGACGCTTGTCTTTGGTATCCCATCCAGGAACACAAATTCATCCGGTATCCACCATGAGACCTTAACCTTGCCTTGTAGAAACTCTTTTAATTCATCGCCAGTCACAGTCTCACCTGGCACGGGTACTACACACGCTAAAGGTCTCTCCTGCCACTTAGGATGTGGGATCCCGATAACAGCAGCCTCTAGAACCTTTGGATGAGCCATTATGGCATCTTCAAGGTCAACGGATGATATCCACTCACCTCCACTCTTAACCAGATCCTTTGTCCGGTCCACAAGTCTCACATACCCCTCCTCATCTATGGTACCTACATCACCAGTGTGCAGCCATCCTCCTTCGAATGCAGGCTTGGAGAGCTCGGGATCCTTGTAGTACTCTTTGGCAATCCATGGTCCTCTGAGCAATATCTCTCCCCATTCTTTGCCATCCCATTTGACCTCTTCACCCTTGTCGTTAGCTATTTTCATCTCAAGCCCCATGGCAAGAAGCCCTGCACTGGCTTTCACGTCATAGAGTTTATCCATAGGCCAGTCAGTCATGTAGCTTTTCGGGAGAGCTACGGTTGCAAGTGGTGAGGTCTCGGTCATCCCATATGCCTGCACAATGGGGAAGTTATATTTTTCGTTCAATCCTTCCATAAGATACCTCGGGACGGCTGATCCTCCGCTGAATATAGCCTTGAATGATGAAAAGTCATGCCATCCACCTTTTTCCAGGTAGTCATAAAGCATCATCCATATAGTGGGCACTCCTGCGGTAAAGGTCACTTTTTCATCCGCTATTATCCGGCATAGCTTTTCCATGTTCAGCACTTCTCGTCCTGGAAAGATCTGCTTGCATCCTACCATCACCCCTACAAAAGGGCCACCCCAGGCATTTGCGTGGAACATAGGAACTATATGCAGTATACAAGCATCTTCTGAACCTCCAAGCATCACGGCTACTGCGTAACTATGTAATACGAGTCCTCTATGTGTATACACAACCCCCTTAGGGTCACCGGTAGTTGCAGAGGTATAGCAGATAAAAGCAGGATCCCACTCATCAAGGTCTTCAGGGAAATCGTAGGATTCAGGAAATTGTGAAATCAGTTCGTCATATAAACATACGGGTGAAAGACTTGTCTCGGGGAGTTTGCCGCTTTGAGATAAGACGACAAAGTGTTTGACCGTTTTTAACTGGTCCTTTATAGCCTCTATCAAGAATAGGAGGTCCTCGTCTATAAACATAACCTTGTCCTCTGCATGGTTTATTACATAGACCATATGATGCTGGGGAAGCCTTGGGTTCACAGTATGGAGCACAGCCCCTATACACGGTACACCATAGTAGAGTTCCATGTGGCGGTGGTTATTGAGGGCGAAGCTGGCTACCCTGTCTCCCTTTTTTACCCCCAGTGATTCGAGCGCATGAGCTAGCTGACATGTCCTTTTAAAATAGTCTGCATAGGTATAGCGGAAGGTTTCATTTGGATATGATGAGACAAGTTCTTTCTTTGGGAAAAATTTTGCAGCTCTCAAAAGAAAAGTCCTCAGCAATAGCGGATATTCCATCATGGCAATTCACCTCCCTGTGTTCTAATTTTGCTGCAATTATATAGGCTTTGGTTATGGAGATGTCAAGGTAGAACGGAACTTTTGGCTCTACGTGATACGTCTGCCACCCTTGTAGCAGGGCACTCGTTCGACCTTGAGTAGATTGTGGGATATCTCATGTTAAACCTCATTTCCTTTTACTTCTGGCAAAACTATAATAACCCTGTAATTATCGATAGTTTTATTGGAGAAGTAATGAAAGCAAAGAAAAGGGAACGCTATCGTATAAGAATTAAGGAAGTTGAGGCTGATTTGCTTAAGTTTGGTATCAGTGCTGGTTCAGTTAGAAAGCTAATTTACCGCTACCCTGTTGGCGTCCTGGAAAGGCTTATCGAGGCAACCAAGAAACGTCATCCTGACGACCCAGCTAGCTACTTTCTGAACGGTCTTAAGAAATCCAGGATGAAACACAGAGTTCAACGTAACTTAACTGACGTCGAAGAGGTATAGAATGATAGTGATAAAATGCGCTCGGTGTAAGGGCAAAATCTTTAAATACGTGAAGGTAGGGAGGGGGCGCCTATTACATTGCTGGAAGGCCCGAATAGTTGAGGATTACAGCGTCAGGGATGGGAGTGAGATTAAGTGTCAATGTGGCAACCTGATTGGTATTGATGAGGGGAGGTGGGTAAAAATGAAACGGCGTTCCTTCATTTATTCAGGAACAATAACAAGGGAATAGGATATCTTTATGGAAAGGAGCGATTGAAAATGGAAATTATAAATCAGTGCCGCTGTCTCCGGTTCTAACTCCCACTAGAGCAACACACTTCCTTGCCCCTGGGGTAGAGTTTGTGGGGAGGGGAGAGAAGGAAATTGGCGAGGAAATTGAAGTTCTAAAAATTCCGGTGGATAAGATAAGTGATTTTTTGCTGAATCTTCCTGAGGATACTGAGCTGGACCTTAGAGTCCCGGGCATACTGTGGATTTTACAAAAGCGGGGGCTCATTTAAAGCCACGCCTCCTTTCTGCGAGTATTGATTGTTAACCCCTGTGTTATAATAGTTTCAGGTTCAATGCCCTCAAGGCTACCTGAACACAGAGGTAAGAAAGACCAGACAGCTTGCCTGGTTAAAAGTGATGCACCTTCTCTACCAGAGCTGGCAAGGCGTAACGCCCCGGGGAATAGCTGAGGTAACGGCTTCTATTTGGCCGGAAGGAGCTAATGTATTTGTTGCTTGAGGCCTACCTTGATATCGAGACCACCGGCTTGTCTCTCTTTTTTGATGCTATAACCGTAATCGGTATTTATCGCTGTGATGGCAGGAATGGCGAAGTTATTCAATTAGTAGATGAAGAAGTGACCAGAGATAACCTTTTCAAAGCCCTTGAGGGTGTGAACACGATCTATACCTATAATGGCAGCAGATTTGACTTTCCTTTCATTCATGCCTCTATGGGCATGGACCTTGAGGCCAAGTTTCACCACCACGACCTGATGTATGACTGCTGGGAGAATAATTTATTTGGGGGGCTCAAGGCGGTAGAGCAACAACTGGGCATTCCCAGGCAGCTACAGGGCATCCATGGGGTGGAAGCGGTGGAGTTGTGGTGGAGATATAAGCTCGACCACGACTACAATGCCCTGGCTTTGCTGCTGCAATATAACAAAGAGGATGTGGTGAATCTGAAGACCTTGAGGGAGAGGCTATCCCCGGAATCAAGATAGCTCCTGGTTATTGTTATTATCCCTGAGTGGTGTGGTGGTTTACTAAATGTATTCTACAACCTCTGTCAAGCGGTGAATACGGGGGCAATCGGTAATTTCGGGGAAGGAATCATTGCGGTCAATGAGTACTGCTTTCATGCCAACACCGCGGGCACCAACAACATCTAAATCATACTGGTCGCCAACATATATTGTCTCTTCAGCCTTAACCTGAGCTTTTTCAAGGGCAGTCAAGAATATCTCTGGATGAGGTTTATCATGTCCTGCTTCAAAGGAGGTTACCTGGAAATCGAGATAGGGCTGTAGCCCTAAATCCTTGCATATTGAATCCGTATCTATACCAACATTGGATATCAGTCCCAGAATGAGATTGCGTTCCTTGAGCAGTTTTAGGGTTGGCAGGGCATCATCATAAAGCTCGAATTTCAATCCATCTTGGAATATCTTCGTTAATATTTGAAGCGCGACATCATGACTAACCTCCAGGCCAGCTCCTCTCAAGGCTCTGAGCACGTATTCACTATAAGCGGCAGTTTTCTCTTTTGGTGGTCTTTTACTTGTTGGAGAACGAGAATTTTCCTCCCGCCACCAAGCATCAGCCTGGGGGAGGGATTCACGGAGTGCCTCAGGAGATACCTCAAAGCCAAGCTCATGACAGGCTGTGGCATACACCTCTTCACGAGAAGGCTGATAGTGCGCTAAAGTTGCATGTAAATCAAAACAAACCGCTTTAATCATATTGGCCTAACAAGCCCTACAGAGAGTATTATTTTATGCTCAGGGATGCAATATGGCAAGAATTGAGCCATTTGAGAAGTACCCGCTGCAGTACGAACAGTGGTTTGACAGGCACAAGTTTGCCTACGAGTCGGAGCTTCAAGCGATAAGGAAGCTATTGCCCCAGTGTGGGAAGGGTCTCGAAATTGGTGTCGGGAGTGGTCGGTTTGCGGGGCCTTTGGGAATCAAGCTCGGGCTCGAACCATCAAGGAAAATGATGGAAATAGCCCAAGGGAGGGGAATTGAGGTCATCGGCGGTGTAGGCGAAAGCCTCCCTTTCCGTAACTCACAGTTCGACTTTGCTGCAATGGTCACCACAATCTGCTTTCTAGATAATGTGGAACTGGCATTTAACGAGGCATACCGGGTGTTAAAGCCCGATGGATGCGTGATAATAGGGTTCATTGATAAAGATAGCCCTGTTGGGCAGTTATATCAGCGATATAAAGATGAAAATGTATTTTACCGGGTAGCCACTTTCTATTCCGTGAAGCAGGTTGTTTCACGTTTGAGAAAAGCAGGGTTCAAGAGGTTTAATTTCACCCAGACAATCTTCCATAATTTGGCGGAGATAAAGGGTATTGAGTCCGTAAAAGACGGTTACGGGGAGGGTTCATTCGTGGTGGTCAAAGCAGTAAAAATGAATGAGAGTTACTACAACGTTAATAAGCTCACCAATACCGACCCGAACCCAGAACCGGGACTATATTGGAATCGCTCCTTTTATAAATGCCTTAAAATTTCCTAATTATCAAGTTTTTTCCTCGCGAAGGACATGTTTCAGTATCTTGCCTATAGCCGATTTGGGAACTTCCGATCTGAATTCAACAATAGTCGGCCACTTATATTTTGCCAGTTTGTCACTGCAATACTCGATCATCTCTTCTTCTGTGGCGCTTTGTCCTTCTTTCAGGACGAGCATAAGTTTTACCTGCTCGCCTCGGGTCGGATGCGATACACCGATTGCAGCGACTTCAGCTACCTTCGGGTGCTCAGAGTACACATCTTCAATTTCCTTGGGATAGACATTGTAGCCGCCCGAAATGACCAGATCCTTTTTCCGGTCCACAACATAAAAATACCCGTCCTCATCCATCTTCCCGATATCACCGGAGTGAAGCCAGCCTCCTTTCAGGGCTTCGGCGGTTTCGTCAGGCATGTTCAAGTATCCCTTCATGACCTGGGGGCCTTTGAATACAATCTCCCCGACCTCTCCGACAGGGACATCTGTTTCTCCGTCTTTCAGATCCACGATACGGGCAAGAGTGTTTGCAATCGGAACCCCGACACTTCCTGGCTTCCGCAACCCTCCGAAGGGATTGACGTGGGTAATTGGTGAAGCCTCGGTCATTCCGTAGCCTTCCATCAGAGGGCTCCCCGTCTTTTTCTCGATTTTCTCTATCGCCTCGACCGGAAGAGCAGCGGCTCCTGAACCGCAGAACTTAATGGATTTCATATCGACCTTGTCAAAATCCGGGTGGTCGAGTATTCCCATGTACATGGAGGGGACAAGGAAGATAAAGTTAGGCTTGAATTTCCTTATTGCTTCAAGGAGTTTGTCAGGCTGCGGTCTTGGAATCAGAACCTGCGTCCACCCCAGGTATATTGATGAGTTCATTGCCGCTGTCAGTCCGAAAGCATGAAAAAAGGGCGGAGCACTCAGGCTCATCCCTTGGCCTTCCTTAAGACCTCCCTTAAGTGGTGCAATGATCCATGAAGCTAACTGCTGGACATTACAGCTCAGATTGCGATGCGTCAGCATAGCCCCTTTTGAGACACCGGTTGTCCCTCCGGTATATTGATACATGGCAACATCGTCAAAAGTGAGTTCGACGGCCGGTGGGCTGGGAGAAGTTTTGGATAGGATATCCTCCCATTCGTACACATTCTCGGCAGGTTTAACATCCGTGCCAAGGACAGAAGTATAAATGATCTGCCTGATCCCTGTCTTTGGTCTGAGATCGATCATCCTGTTGCCAAAAATATCCATGGTAATGAGAGCCCTTGCGCCTGAATCGTTAAGCTGATGTTCAAGTTCTCGGTCCGAATACAGGGGGTTGTTCATGACAACTATCGCGCCGATTCGAAGTATGGCATAATAGCTGATAACGCAGGGGATCAGATTCGGCAAAAGGATGGCAACGCTGTCCCCCTTTTTTATTCCGAAACCTGAAAGGCAAGTGGCCAAACGGTCCACCTTGTCCTTGAGTTCCTTAAATGACATTTTGTTTTCCTGAAAAAGAAGTGCATCCTTGTCAGGGTATCTTTTTGCTGCCCTTTCAAGAATGTCCGGCAGGCAAAGTTCCTCAAACTCAATCTCTTCCGGAACACCATCCGCATAATACTTCAGCCACGGTTTTGCCTGATAACTTTTTTCTGTCATTTTTACCCTCCTTTATTTAATGCGCTAAAACTGCTGTTCCGTCCTTGCAATAATATGGTCCTGCAGGCCTTTGCTTAAATCGACAAAATAGGTGCTGTAACCTGCAACTCTTACAATCAGGTTGGTGTACTTTTCAGGGTGTTTCTGGGCATCCCTCAAGGTCGCATTGTCCACGACATTGAACTGAACATGAGGGACTCCCATGTCGCACCAGGCTCTGAGGTAGCTGATAAACTGGTCCTTATGCTCGTCATCCAGAAACTGGGGAAGAACCTTCTGATTCAAGAGCTGATTAAGGGGTTTGATTTTTGCGCATGATGCCAGAACGGCGGTAGGGCCATTTGTATCCCTGCCAAGCATTGGCGACGAAGTAGCATCGGAAAAGGGCTCGCCGTCTTTTCTACCGTCAGGTGTGGCAGGTGTTCCGGGGCCAAGGCCATATGTGGCAGAGACGCCGCTTCCGTCCATTCTCCATTTAGCGCCATGTTCATCGGTAAACTCCTGATAGACAGCTTCTGAACGTTCGTGAACCTCCTTGGCAAGAAGGTCAACATAGTCGTCATCATTTCCCCATTTGGGGACCTGGGTTATGACCCTCTGGCGAAGATCTTCATGACCTTCCCAGTTCTTGTCCAGGATATCGGTGAACTCCCTCATGGTCAACTCCTTGTCATCAAAAACCAGCTTCTTTATCGCAGCCAGGGAATCGGCCACGTTGGTCGGACCGACGATGATGTTATAGGCGTTAATAGAGGAAGTAGTCTCGGCCCACTCCTTTGCATCCTGACCACGCTCTATGCAGCCATCTAGAAATGCGGACAGGAAAGGCCTTGGGGCATATTTTTGGTAGAGCCCTCTGGAGGTGTTCTCCAGCTTTACCATCTTGCCGAAGAAGAATCTGACCTGCTCGAGATACGCTTCAATAACATCCTCAATGTAGGCAAAGGTTTCAAGGTCAGGCGTCCGGGCACCATATTGCTCGCCTGTCTTTGGATTAACGCCCTGGTGCAGGGCCCACCAGAGACATTTTGGGAGTACAAAATAGCCTGCTGCGCGCCTTGCATTATTGTTTTTCCCGGGAATATCAAGGTACACACAACCCATCACGTTATAATTTCTAGCGTCCTTCAGGGGTGTGCCCCATTTATTTATGAGGGGAACCATTACCTCGTCATTAAAAAGGGAGGGATACCCGACTCCGGTTCTTATGACATCCGTGGCTGCTGAAAGCAGTTCCTTGGGAGTATTTTTGTGCACCCTCAGGGCGATGGTCGGCTGAAGGATGTGAAGCCTTCTGGCAGCCTCAAGGGTTATATATGTTATATCATTGGTAACATCATTTCCGTTCTGGTCAACACCGCCCAGGGTGATTCCCTCGAGCTGCTGGACACCTCCGTAGATACCGGTGATCATGGGAGAAAACCATTCCCCCGATTCCTCGAATTTCAGAAGCAAGTACTGTATAAGTTCAATAGCCTCCTCCTTGGTAATCCTCCCTTCAGTGAGATCTTTCTGGTAACAGGGGTTAAACAGAACATCGAACCTGCTACCGAGGGTAAGGGTTGCAAATTCAATCTGCCCCTTGATCAAACTAATAAACCAGAAGAACTGAAGGGCTTCATGCAGGGTTTCTGCCGGATTTTCAGGCACCCGGGCACAAATTTTGGCAAGCTCCTCAAGCTCCTTCTTCCTTTTTGGGTCATTCTCCTGTGCAGCGTCTTCTCTTGCTCTTTCCGCATATCTCCGGGCAAAATCGACTGTTGCATCCAGAACAATCAAAACGCTCTGCAGAAAATCATGCTGCTCAAGGTAATTATCAGGAATGGTGTCAATCACTTCCTGAAGCCTTTCCTCTGCCTCTTTTCTGAAACCTTTCAGGCCTATTTTAAACAGCCTTTCAAAATTCGGCACGGCTCCTTCGTCCCAGTGGGACCAGAGAAAAGTTCCTTCAAACTTGAAGTATTTTTCCAGGTCACCCTTAAAGGCATTCTTGCGCAGATCACTCAGGGTCTTGCCTTTCCAGTATTCAACAATCTTCTCCATCTCGGCGCGCCCCTCATCATCCAAAATCTCGCGAGCGTCATCTGAGTTCATGGCCCTCCAGGCAGATTTCCAGTTCACCTCTATGGAATAGAAAAGCTCGTCCGGGGTTGCCCCTGAATGGCCGACAATACGCTCATGAGGCATAATATAAACAGGCAGATTTCTCAGGATGTGCGCTAGGGCCTTTGCCCGCCGCAGGACCTCCGGTTCGCCTTCCGTAGCCTTATATGATTCGGTCAAAAGACGATTCCTTACAATATTCAGCCTGATGCTTGTCCGGTACATCCCCCGTTCGTGCTCATCTGCCTGATACCCCTGTCGGACATTTCTGGATACCTTGATCGAGACATTTTGCCTGAGCGCTCGAAGATCGTCACTAAGCTCTGGCCACGGCGTCTCAGCGCTTTTTTCAGTCAGCACTCTACTCATTTTTATCCTCCTTTCCTCTTTTATTTAATGCGCTAAAACTGCTGTTCCGTCCTTGCAATAATATGGTCCTGCAGGCCTTTGCTGAGGTCCACAAAATAGGTGCTGTAACCTGCGACTCTTACAATCAGGTTGGTATACTTTTCGGGGTGTTTCTGGGCATCCTTCAAGGTTGCATTGTCCACGACATTAAACTGGATATGAGGGACCCCCATGTCGCACCAGGCTCTGAGGTAGCTGATAAACTGGTCCTTATGCTCATCATCCATAAACTGGGGAAGGAACTTCTGATTCAAAAGCTGATTAAGGGGGTTGATTTTTGCGCATGATGCCAGAACCGCGGTAGGGCCGTTTGTATCTCTGC
>JABUBO010000237.1_pt1 | contig 17072 bp, 26 predicted proteins | sample 7240361 | NCBI WGS metagenome assembly JABUBO01 (sample SAMN07256346, study PRJNA390944) | subsurface metagenome | isolation source: Methane hydrate marine sediment | place: Pacific Ocean: Eastern North Pacific, ODP site
TATTATTTTTTTTGGAGTTCCAAAAATTTAAAATATGTGTATATTTATTATTCTTATCTTTATCTTCTTCTCTTTCTTCTTCTATATCTATATCTCTTTCTATACCGCACTTTGCGTTATCACTTTTAGATGTAACTTTATGTTGTAACTTTTTATCTTTTCTTTTCTTATGTTCTTTTCTGTATTTTTTTTGTCTTTGATATTCTGATTGATATTTTTTCCAATTTAATATCTGAATCATATTGTTTTTAGATACTTTAATTTTTTCATGCTTAATCATCTTTTTTATACTTCTATTTATAAGTTCGGTATCACATTTTAATAAACTTGCCAACTGCTTATTAGAAAATCCCATTTCTTCTGTTACACAGATTTTGCCTTCCATAGCATTATCTCCAGCAAGTAATAAAAACCCAAACCATATAAATCTTTCGTCAGGTAATAATTCGATAAAGCAAGTTCCTCGCAGGGTTTGATCTACATAAAGCTTAATCCAATTTCTTCTCAATTAATCCTCCTTAGTTTCTTCTTTTCTTACAATATCTGTAACCAATACATTTAAAATTTTACTGATTTTTATTGCCATTTCTTCATCCGGATCTATCGGTATTTTTGGATTTTCTATATGAGATAATACTGGTCTGTGAATTCCTAATAAATCAGCTAATTCTTGCTGAGTCATGCCTATTTTTTTTCTCCAAAATTTTATTGCATTAGCCATATTTTTCAATATTTCGATAAATTGTATGTATATAAATTGTATACACGCGTATACTTACCATAAAATGGTTCTAAAGCACTTTTAGTATCTTCTCTGACAACCATATAAGCGATCTTGTCCACTCCTACTTTTAGAAAACCCAATCTTTTAGCAGTTTGATATGATAGATCAAATTCCCTTCCTTTTATGTAAGGACCTCTATCATTACATCTCGCTGTTATAGTTTTACCTTTATAATAGAATTTAACTAGTGTTCCAAATTTCATTGTTTTGTGAGCGAAGGTCAAATCTTTATTATTAAAAATTTCACCATTCGCTGTCTTCATTCCAAAGTGATATTTTCCATACCAACTCGCTACTGCTAAGCTACATTCTCTTACTTCTCCGCCATCTATGATTAAACAACTAGTTGCGGAGGTAAGAATTAATATAAGCGATATAAGCGATTCCATATTCCTATCTTAATCAAATCCCTTCTACCTCTTTTAAAATAGTAATCTGCTTTTATAATATTTCTTCTTCTTTTCTTTTATTTTTGACTCAAGTCTATTTAGAATATTAATTAATTCCTTACATTCTCCAGATGTTATTATTTTATTGTATCTTGCTATATAAACCTTCTCACGAGTTTCATTCATCTTCCAACCAACAATTCTTGCATCTACAAAAGGTTCTCTAAGTTCTCTTTTCTTATTCATTTCACCCTTTTTTAATGGAGCAATCAGGATCTAAATCTGGGTACTTATAAATCCCTCTTGCTCCATTTATTTTATGATTCTGTTCCTAAAATCAAGCTTGCACACAAAATAAAAATAAATAACAATACCAAAAAAATAATTGATCCTAAAATTGCTATTAATACTTTCATTTTTCCTTTTTTTCTAATTTAATATTGATTTTATTTTTACAAATTCTATTACATTATTTTTTAAATCAATTTTATAATTTACTTTATCGAAAGCATTATCTTCGGTATAACAATGTTCATTACAATAATATTTATTTCGTTTTTTATATGTAGTTCGAATCACAATACCTTTATATAAAAGATTTTTGCACCACCTACAACGTCTAGAACCATAAATTGTTTTCATTTTTCCCCCTTTATTAAATAAATATTAATTTTTTAGGGTCAGTTGCTATACCAGTAAAATTCTTATATCTATTCCAATTACCAGAACATTTATATACAACAAAGATACAGCTATCATTAAAAGATTTTATTCTGCCTATTTCTCTTTCTTCTGCACTTCCTTGATATTCTACCCATCTACCAATATCTTTTTTTGTTAATTTTGTTATATCTATCAATTTTTCACCCCATTTTTATTAAAGGATAGGAGAAGTGCTACCGATATCCGTCTGGGCGGATCTCTCCTATCCTTAAATATCAATCAATTAATTTTCCTTGCTTTTCAATGCCTTCATCTATTTTCTTATCTAAGAATTTAATAATTTCGTTGTATTGCTTTTTAGTTAATTGCATTGGTGTTTTAGCTTTGTAATTATATAAAAGATATTTATCAAACTTTTCTTTTGTATATCCAGCTCCCTTTCTTTTAACATCCATTAGTTTTAATTCAGATTTTGTTGGTTTAACAATAACTATTTCTGGTTTTTTTGGCTCTTTTGGCTCTTTTGGCTCTTTTGGCTTTGATTTTACCTCAGATTTTGGCTTTCTTTTTATTTCCTTTTTTTCTTCCTCTATTCCTTTTAAATCATCTGGATCGAATTCATATATAGCAGGAATTTCCAACATATCTTTTGACAACTCTCTTTTTATTGTTTCATCTGAGGTAAGAATTCTTTTATCATTTTCTGACAATGGTGCATATTTCATTAAATCTTTAAGTGCAGTTTTTTTAGCCATTTGATCAAAGGATGTGTTCCAGGGTGAATATTTATCCCTTTTTGCTGCTGGGGAATATCTATTTTTATGCTTTATCATCTGTTCTTTTGTCCATACTACGAAATGTGTTGCTCCTTTTGTGGTTTTATAAACTGCATAATAATTTATAACTATCGGCATTTCTGTTCTTTTATCATATTCCCATTTACCTGGTCTTGGCTTATGTTTTAAATATTTATTTGTTCCTAACTCATAATCAAATATATCCCCTTTATATACTTTTTCTGCATATATTTCTACAAATTCATCAGTTCTATATCCTAACTCTAGAATTCCTTTGTAACCTAATTGAAACTGTGCTTCATGTCGTTTTATTTTACTGTTCCAATATGGAATTATGTAGCAATGTCCTAATGATGTGTTCGGTTTCAATCCAAATTGTGCCGCCTGCATAGCTGCACATATAAAACTTATGGGTGTGCATTTTAATAAATTTGGATTTGCCCTAAGTGTATTCATCAGCATTGATTCCATCTGTCCTTCACTATATCCTTCTGGTAATGCTATGGCAATTTCATTTTTTTTGGATTTTATCCAATCTATTAAAGTTTTTGGTTGTTTTGTTTTTTCAATTTTTACTTCTAAATCCTTTCCGTCTGTCTTTACCATTTATTTTCCCTCCTTTTTTATTTTTTGAATTTTTATACTTAATTCATCAGTATCAAATAATAAGTTTCCGTTCTCTAATCTATTAAATGTAAAATTATCTGTGTTTTTTATAAGATATAAAAGCAATGGAATAATATGATTTTTGTGTATCTCTGGTTCTTTTTTAAATTGTTTTTCATATTTTTTAGAGTATTTTGTATGACATTTTTTGCACCAACTACCATATCCATTTTTTGATTTTCTTTCTTTATAAAATTCACTGAATGGTTTCCATTCTTCACACTTGGCACATTTTTTAATTTTTTTTGATCGTTTTTTATAATATTTATTTACACATTTTTTACATTGACTTTGTAGTCCATCCTTTTTAGTTTTATTTTTATTGAATTCATTTATAGATTTAGTTTCCCCACATTTAGGACATCTTTTTGTTTTCATTTGTTTTACCTCCTTTTTTGTGGGGCTTTCAGGATTTGAAACTGGATACTTATAAAATACAGTTCACTACTAATATTTTATCTATCAAATCCTTTCTGCCCCAATTACTTATTTTTAATAATTAATCTCCTATAAGAATATTCTTTTACAATTCTCTCTGGCATTTTTATTGTTTTATATGTTATTTTTTTATCTCCTGCGATCATATATTCACTTTCGCCTATTGCTGCTTTTATTATTTGTTTTGCCTTTTCTATTTGTTTTATTGCGAAATCTTTTCTTTTATTTTGTATTTCTATTAATTCTAAAGATTTTAAAATTTCTTTTTCCTCTTCTAAATCCAACTTTTTTTCAGTTCCTGGTAATTCCTCCGGATATAATATCTTCAATGCTTCCTCATCACTTTTTAATCCTATCGGTCCTGGTGGCTGATTTTTTTCTATAAATTCTTTTTGAAACTCTATTCCCTTTTCTTTTAAAGATTTTATTATTTTTTCATTTCTGGGAATTACCTTTACATCAAAAATCCTGTTTCCTATTAAAAATGCCAGATATCCCCAACTAAATCCTGTAATCATCAACTGCCATTGAACCTGAGCATAATATTCATCCGGCACTTCATCTCCTCTCCATTGATCCCTTTTGAATTCAGTTGTTGTTTTAAGTTCTACTGCACATTTGCCTCTTTGAGGATGCTCGAACCATCTATCTAAATTTACTAAAAAATAATCAATTTTATCATCTTGAAGTATAAATGGCATTTCTTTTAATTCGATGTTTAGTCCTTCATTTTCATTGATCCATTTAATAAATTTCTTTGATAGAAATGGCTCTAATTCAAGACCGAGTTCCATTGCTATGTTTTCTTCATCTGTTTCAGGTAATAGGTCTTTTTTGTCTAAATATATATAAAGCGGAGAATTATAAGGATTAATCCCACATATCCCTGCGATATCTGATCCGCCTATTCCCTTTCTTCTGGTTTTTAGCCATTCTTCTCTTGATAGATTTTTAGTTGATATAAGTTTTCTCATTTATTATCCTTGCTTACCCCGTTTGTTAATTGAAATTGAGAGCCTTTCATTCTTTCATAAAGAGTTTCGTTTTTCCCTACTATCATATAAGGCAAAAATATCTGTTCAATTTTTACCATCTCTGTTTCAAGAAGTGCCATCTGTGCCTTTACCCAATATAAAATTATTCTCCAGGCTACTCTCAAAGCTTGATGTTTATCTGCAAATTTCTTAGGTATTTTTCTATCCTCACTTTGTTTTTTAAGAATTCTATATACAGATTCGACATCACAGGGAAGCTTAAATCCCAACATCCCCTGGGGAGTTTCTATAATAAAAGATAAAGATTCTATTCTACCTTCATTATCATAGTTACTCAAAATTGATTTAGCTCCATTCTTAGTTAATTCTTCCTGTATTTGAGCCACTGTTTTTTGTGGCTCTATTTTGGTAGTGTAAGTAAAGAGTCCTTTTTTAATCATTTATATTTCCTATTTCCTTTCTGTAAATCCTGTAACAACTACTACTATAAGTACACATAGTGCTATCAAAATACCAAAAAGTAGAATTAATTCTAATGACATTTCTGTTCTCACTAGCATATTTCCTATCATTAAAATTAATATTCCTATCAAAATAATCCAAAACCATTTCATTTTCTAACCCCCTTTTTTATTGTTATATTTCCCTTCCAATTTTTGAAACTCTTCCTTCTTTAATAATGAATCCTATTTCACCACTCTCATCCAGATATTGAACCCAGATTTGATAATGATTTTCTTTTGCCATTTTTCTTACTATTTCCCAATTTTTTGAATCCAGATCTCTACCATTTTCTATAATCAAAACTCCTATTTCTGGTTGGGGTTCAATTCCCATTGATATTCCAATTGCTGCTTTAAGTTGATCTGATTCTGCTAATTGTGCGAAAGGTAATCCATTAATTCCTAAACCATCTTCATATATTTCCAATCCAGGAATGGGCATTTTTGTTTTAACAAGTGCTTGTTCTATTGTCTTGTCTATGCCTTCTATTTGTTTAGTAAATTCATTATATTTTGAATTAAATTTCTTAAATTCTTTATGTAATTCCCTATATTTTAATGATTCTCTAATTCTTATATTTTTCTCTTCTACTTTATCAATTTCAGACCTGATTTCTTTTTCATCTATTTTTGCATTTTCTTTTAAAAATTTCTCATTATCTGCTATACATTTTTTCTCTTCTCTTATCTCTGCTTTAATTCTTTCCAACTGTTTAACTAAATCTGTTTTTCTATGTTTATGATGTTCTATTTGCCCTTCAGCATTTTCTATTGATTGGTTGTGATCCCTTCTTCTATTTAATTCATCTACTAATTTTCCTACACTTATTTCTTTTGTCGGCATGTCCTCCCATAATTCTGGTGCCTCCATTTTTTCCAAGTGTGCTTTTGCATTATCTCTATTGTGACCTTTTACAGTTCTAAGATCATAAATTTTCTCTCTCTTCCCTTCAAGTTTAGGTAAGTCAATATCCAGATTTAAACTATTGATTAGTAATTTTTTCTGCTCTTTCGGACTCATCTCCTTAAATTCATAGGGTTTTAGCATTTTATTACGCATAGCATCTAATACTCCCTGTGGTGTCTTTTTTATTTCAGTTCCATCTTTTCTTAGAACTTTTAAAGTCTCCTTGCCATCATCGGTAAAATGTCTTTTAATTATAATCTCATCAAAATCAGCGATTATATCTGCTTCCTTTTCTTCATCATTTACGATTTTTGTTATCCCAGCCATAGCTTTTTTTCCTTTAAGTGCTATCTCCAGAGATTTTATAATTGCTGTTTTACCAACTGCATTTACACCTGCTATTAAAACAAGCTCACTTTTTGGACATATATTAATTTCTTTTATTTTCATAATATTTTTAACTTTAAGATTTTCCACTTTTAACTTTTTTTTCATTACTTTTCCTCCTTTTGATATAAAATCAACATAGAATATCTTGTATGTTAATAATTATCTCTTTTTAATTAACTTCCTTTAAAATATTAAAAATATTTTTTATGATCTGTCTTTTCAAGCAACGCAATGCCCAAAGCTTGCTTTTGCCTTCTGATATTTTCTTTTTATAATAGGATTTAGATTTTTCCGGACCGTATCTACTTATTTGAGTTAAAGCCACAGAATAAACAACCATATTGAGTTTACGGTTTCCATATCTATCAGTATATAATTTTCCACTATTACCTGACATTTTTTTAACTGGTGCAAAACCACCATAACGTGCTAGCTTGTCCTGGTTAATAAAGCGATCTATTGTTTTTATCTCTACCATAATTTTACATGCATTAATTAAATTACAACCGAATAATTTATCTTTTAGAATCAAAATATATTTAATACTATTTCCCAAATCATTTAAAATCTTATCTATTTCTTTAATATGATCCTTAGTTATATTCAGATGTTTAATTAATCTTAAAATTGCATTACTCAAAAAGTTTAGATCATTTTTAGTTTCTTTTATATCTTCTTTGTAATATTTTAAGGATTTTTTTGAGAATATATTGTTAAAACTATTTTTGTAATTATCACCATAATATTGATGTAAAAGATTATGCAAATGATTTTTAATTTTTCTTTTCTGCTTAACCAGGCTCTCTCTTTCTTGTAGATGAATATCTATTAATCTTAGATTTTTCTGTTCCTCTGATATAACAGGACTAGCAGGTAACAGTTCTTCAAATTTATTTAAAATAACTTTTCCTACTTGTTTAGCGTCTATATAATCTGTTTTTTCTCGATGTATGGTATGCTTTCTTGCTCTATCAGTTAAGATTGGACTAATATAATGAAGATTAAATCCTTTTTTATTGAGTTTTCGAGCTAGATGAAATCCATAACCATTGACATTTTCCAAACCTATTATTAAATTTCTTTTACTTCCTAAACCTTTAAGCCATGAGAGGCAGATATCTAGTTTTTCATTATCAAATTTTAAATAACCAATTTCTTTTCCTAATATATCCATAGCTACCGCTGTATGAGAATATTTATGTATGTCCATTCCCACTACTATTGAATTAATTGATAATGAATTATTGTTCAATTTTATACCTCCTTCTTGTATAATTAGAAAAGGAGAAAATCGATTAAAAACACTCTTGTATCAGAAGCCACTAAGGCAATATTCTATTTAGTTTTTAATTTGATTTGAAGAGAACAGGGACAATCTGGAATAAGCTACTAGAGCAGAGTTATTTTAGTCTCCTGTTCTCTTCTTTGCTCCTTTTTTAAATTAGAAATTTTTACTAATAAAAAGTTTTCTCATATTACATCTTTTGGAATTTTAATTTTTCTTCTATTAATAAATTTCATATCATTTTTATTAATCTTAATCTTTTTCTTTTGGATCGGATATTTCTTTAATAATTTATTTATTTCATTTATTAAGTTTTCTTTTGCAAGTTTATAATTTGAATATTTTGGTTTCATTTATTTTTATCTCTTTCTTTAAATATAGAAAATCTATTTAATAAATTTTTAAAATAATATTTTACTTTTATTTTAATAACAGTTCTGTGCCATTTTAAATTTAGCCTTAAAAAGGCTATCAACCATTTGATTGAATTTCTTAATTCAGGTTCTGGACCAATGTGATAATTTGGAACTTTAAAATCTTTTACAATTTTATCTCTCGCTTCTTTTATATCATTCATTTATCCTCTTTTTCTTTAACCCAATTTTTTAATTCTAAAAATGATATCTTTTTTACTAGCCATATAATTCCTATAGATTTTAAAAAGTTATAATATAAATCTCTTAATGCTTCCTGTAATATATAAGTTTCTTTTTTCATTATTTTTTTGAAACAATCATCGCAAACAATTGCCATATCAGCTCTATTACTTGCTTCTTTAACTCCAAATAACTCTTCTGCCTCTTTATTAGCTTCTTCGTCTGTTATGGCTTTTTCAAATTCTTTTTTACAAAGCTCACAAATATATTTATCATTCATTTTTGTTATTTCCTTTTTCACCTACAGGATATTTATGATTTTTAGTAATTATTCTACTTCTTCCTCATAATATAAAATTAACCTTTTTTTATCATTATCTACATAATGACAAGTAACTAAAATTAGAGAATATTTGCTATTAACTATCAAATTTCCTTGTTCTCTATTTAATATTTTGATATTAGATAAAACATATTTAGAATTTTTATAAAACAGAATATCCTCTATTTGAAGTAATTTTAATTTATTAAATCCTGTCTTATTATTGTTATGTCCAATTATTGTATTTCTCCAATAACAAATTCCTAAGTGCATATAAGAAATATCTGGATAAATATTAGAATTAACTCCAATTTTGGGAATATATAAATCTTTTTTAAATACTATATTTTTTTCTGCTATTGAGTATGAATATCTATTTGGAACTGGAAGATATTTAGAAGCTATAAAATATGAATTGTAAGCAGGTTTATTAACAAATCCACATAAAATTGAACACATAATGATGAGGATTAAATATATACTGATTTTTTTATATATTTTTCTCATTTTTCACATCTTTTTATTATTTTTTTCTTTTTTTAATTTAATAAATTTATCTACATTAAAATATATTGCAAGAAACATCCCCATACCTAATACAAAATAAGCCAAAAGATATTCCCCAGATGTATCAATTGCAGAAATTAACAATACAATAATTACATGGAATGGAGCAAAAATTAACCCTGCTATCAAAAATTTTTTCATTTTTCACCTTCTTTTTTATTATTTTCTTTAATTAATTCCTCGATTGATATTTCTAATAACTTTGCTAATTTCAAAATATATTTAGATTGTGGTATATGTTTTCCATTAACCCAATTATTAACAGCTTGTTTACTAACCCCCAATTTTTCTGCTACCCAAGTTTGTTTAATTCCTCTTTGTTTTAATATCTCACTAAGTTTTGTCATTTCTATCACCTTTGATTATACTTATAAATTATTTTTATATAAAAGTCAAATAATTTTTAATAAATTTTCAAAAATATTTTAAAATAAAAAAAGGGGTGTAACTCAATTCTTTAAGGAGGAAAAGAATCTACACCCCAATTTTCTCTATTTATATATGTCTATGATTCTTCATAAAACAATACTGCGTTTTTATATAAAACTATTTATTTGTTAAATCATATAACCCTGCTGCCATTAAGCCATATATTAAGCCATTGCCAATAGCCATTGATATTTCTCTGTATGTTGGACTACCAATGGTAAATACTACCCATATTTGAAAACCAATTCCGATAAAAACGGCAACTAATGCAGCCCAGTTTCCAATATCCCTTATTTTTTTGACTAAATTAACGCATCCTATTATTGCTATAACACTTGCAGCACCAAAGAAAAATTTAGCAAAATCTACTGAAACATCCACTTTCTTTCACCCCCTTTTTTAATATTTAAATATAATAAATTTATCTATCTCTCTCCATATGCCCATCTTACACAGAACCAATGCCAAATAGCAGGACTATCTGCAACTAAACTTTCAAAAGTTTTTTCATCTACGATACCGAGCTGTTGTTCTAATTTTTCAAATCCCTGATACCATTTAACTGCTTTTTCTGTTAGTGGACCAAAAATACCATCAACATCAAGTGGATACCATCCAGGTTTTTCAAAGCCAAATGAACCCATAAAATCTATATCTATATACAAATTTATTGCTCTTTGAATAAATTTTACTGGTAGTCCTTTACTACCTCTTTTATAAACTTTTTCTAATCTCATTTGTTCCCTCTCTTTTGCATTATCAAATTCATAAAGTTTATATTGTTCTATAATTCTCCTTAGTGTTTGAGTATACGTTGGAGATGTAGCATATTTACATTTTCTAATCTGCTCCGTTGCACAGATATAATCTTTACATCTTCTAACAGGAGCATATCTTTTTGTAGTTCCTATCAACCTACCATAATCTTCCAAACTTTCATTCCAGTTTTTATATCTTCTAAATCTTGCTTTTACTCTAATGTATTTTCCATCAACAAACTCAGAAGTCCAAAGTTCTACATAGTCATATCCACAACCTTTTGTCCACTTAAATCCAAATAGATTATTATATTTTGATGCTAATAAACTGTTTCCTCCATCACTCTCACAAGTTGCCTGACTCATAGTTAAGGAAGGTAATAGAACAAGCCTAATTTGCAATTCTAATGCTTTTGATTTTATTTTTTCTATAAATTCTTGTCTTGTCATTTAATTCTCATAAGCCATAAATATTTTAAGTTTTATCATCCAATATCTAGGTTTTTCTGCTTTATTTAAAAGATTTGTTACTTCTTCCATTTCTATTATTCCATTGATTGGGAGGTTATTAGCTTTTTGATATGCTTTTACTTGTTTTTCTGTTAGTGATCCAAAATCCCCATCCCAACCATCATGATATTCATTTTCAAAATCATACTCTACCTCCAAAATCTCCTGCAACCATCTAACAAAATTCCCTTTCACTCCCTTCTTTAAAATATATAATTTCATATCATCATCTCCTATAAAAATTTTTGTCCTGAATTGCTGAACATAAGATATTAATTTATACTTATCCTTGATCAAAAATTTATTATTTCCATAATAAATTGCAAGTCCATATTTTTTCCAGATATCTGAATAATTTGCTAAATTTATATGAATAACAGGACACATAATAACTAAATCTTTGATTCCTAAAGCTATTGCTAAATCAACCTTTTTTTTCAAGGTATCGAAATTACTAGTTTTAGTTCCTGCTTCAATATCAATTATTTTAAAACCTTTTCGTTTCGCTAATTTTACATATTTATCTATAGAATAATTTGTAGTTCCTAAGCTTTGATAAGCAAAATAACCACAAATATCTTTAACTCTATCATCATTTAATAACTTTTCTAAAGCTGATTTTTCTCCGCTTGTATAAATTTTTTCATTCCAAAATGCAATAGGAAATATCCTTTGGGTTTCTTGCATTGCTTCATGAACCTCTTTTGCTGTCTGATAGACTTTTTCAGCTGATCCTCTTTTCTCGTAAACTTCATTTCCAGCAGCAACTATTATTCTTTTATTTCTAGGAAAATATTCTAAAATCTTCTTGCAGAAATTTTTATATTTCCAAGAATGAACATCAAAATTAATACTTAAAATTAAAGTAGAATAATTTTTAGAAAGTTCAATCCATTTTCTATATGTCATGAAACTAGGATAGATTTTAGATCTCAAATCATATCGGCTTGCTGTTCCATAAATAAGATCTAGAAAATCTAAATTATTATTCTCTGCATAGATATCATCTTCTAATAAAAATCTAATAACTTCTCCATTAAAATATTTTTCTTGTCCTATTTGTTTGTATGAGTGGAGATGATAGATATACATTAATTTCCTTTATTTAGAAAATTAATAAATTACTTGAATATAAGCAGCTATTCCATTTATTATTGTAAAAGCAAATAATATTAGCCCAAAAATCTTTGTGCTAACTTTCTTATCTAATTTTTCGTTTATATCATCAACTTCATCTTTTAAATTCTTTTTTATTTTTGGAATTCTTGTATCATTTATATTTTTTACATTATTTTTTAAAGTATTAATATTTTGCTTATTTAAACTGACTTGAATTAGATTTTTTTCAACGGAATTCATTTGCTCACAAAATTCATCTACTTTTTCTTTTATATGTTTAACTGTATTTTCTATTACTTCTAAACTTGGATTGTCTTTTGGTGGATATTTCTTTTTCTTTCCTTTTCCCATTACTCCTCCCAGCTTAATTTTTGCAAATAAAAAACCCCCCAAAAAGGAGGTTAAATCAATTTAAATTTTAGTTTATTCTATTTTATTTTATTCAGCCATTTTATAAAATCCTTGAACACTTATTCTCCTATCTGAACCTATTCCCCAATTACTTTCATCATATCTATAAACTTCCATTCTCGTTGCTGTTCCCAATACCCAAAATCCTGCTTTCCTAGTTGGAATCGGATCAGCAATATTACAAGCTCCTCCTATACAAAAACCAACTTCTGTAGGCACAGTAAAATATATAGCTGGAGAAGATGTTCCACTTGTAGTTCCTGTAGCTGAAATATGGAAAATAACTACTCCTTCAATTATGCAATATTCTGCTACATAATCTACTACTGTAAAAGACATAGGCATTTCTGCTCCAAATACTGGTGTCCATTCTATCCATTTTTCTCCTTTCATAGCATCAGAAAAATAAACTTTTCTCTCCATTTTGAGGTTCTTTATATCCTGTTCTAATCGCTGAAGTCTTTCTGCTAATCCGCTTATATCTTCTGGAGAAAATTTTGTTATGCTCATACTAACTCCTATACAAATAATTAAAATTAAAATATATTTGATATACTTATTTCTCATTGAAATTCAACCCCCATACTTTCCTTTTCATTACTATCAACTGAAATAGTTAGTTTTTTAATCCTTCTATAAGTATCTATATCAAGATATCCCTTTTTAATTCTTAACCTTACTTCATCACCAACACCATAAGATTTTAATGCTGTATCTACTTTATCTCTTACATCTAATCCATAAATATTAGTTGGATCTTTATATTCTTCTACATATTTTTTCCCATGTTCCGTCAGGGTATCCTTTAATATTACATCTGAATGAACAAAGGATTTCTGCATAAGTTTATAAATCATCTGACTTTGTATGTTATGAGCAACTGAATACAGAAGTTCTTCCCTTTCACCGCCCCCAATTACACTTGCTTGATTTATTAAATCCTTCATAGAAAAATTAAAAGTTAATCCGCTTACATTTTTCCCATACTCAAAAACAATAGCATCAAGTCTTTTTCCTTTTCTTGCATAAACATTTAAAATTTTGTTTTCTGTAATCTCTAAATCACAGCCATCTTCAACTTCTGTCATCTGTATAAAAGCCTCGTGTATATTTTTAAATGGTGTATAAGTTCTGTCCCTGTTTATTCCTGTAATTACATTCCCCTGTGTGATTCCATAATTACCATTAGGTAATTTTTGAAAGTCTTCTATTAGTGTCCATAGGATAGTTCCCTGCTCGATATCTGTAAAAATTTTCCCTGCTGGATTTACTTCCATTTTCTCAAGTAATATAAGATAACCACTAAAAGATAAATTTAGGTTTCCTAATATATCTCCAATATCTCCACTAACTCCTGAAAGTATTCCACTCCATAATTTTCTTTCTCCTCTAAAAATATCGATGTAACTTATAGCAGGAAATAGATTATTCTGATTGAATTTAACATCTTCAAGATTAAAAGAAATAGTTGCACCACCAGAGCGATTAAGTTCCCACCAAAATGAAAAATTTCGCCAACTTGTTATTTCCTCTATGTAGTTATCATCTTTGTCTTTTATTTTAAGAGAATACATTTTGCTCCTTTTAAACTATATGTTAAATTTTATAAAATCCATTTACATTTATTTGTCTATCAGCACCTAATCCATAATTAGAACCATCATATTTCCGGATTGTAATTTTATTTGCAGCAACATAAATACAAGCAGATATTAATGCAGTATCTTTTGTAAAACCGCCCAAAGGACTTATATCATCTATATTGTCTATTGGAGTTGTGGCTTCAAGTATATTAGTTGCTGTCCCTCCTGTAGTTCCAATTGCTCTTAATACAATTTCACAAGCGTTACCTATAACTTTAAAATAAGCAAATTCTGTTGAAACTGATGTATAAGTCATACCTCCAAGTGCAGAATATGCAGGTGTCCAATTAAACCAATGAGGAAATCCTTGTGGATTTTCTATTTTGCTATAATACGGAAGTGTTATTGCCGCATCAACTAATGTATAATCATCTCCACCTGTTATAGTTAAAAGAGTATCTGCAACTCCTACAATAGAGAAATATTTTACTGTAGTTTGAGTTAATTTTATTTTATCTCCTATTTGATATTTAGAAACAGCGCCTGAAGGAACTGTAATTGTAGTAGCGGAGGCGTAAGTCCAAGTTTCACCTGCCGCTATCCAACCATCTAAAGTTCCTGTAAATAATGGTGAAGTTATAGTTTTTTGCCCTGTAATAGTTTGTGCTCCTGCTATTTGAACTAAATCAGAAGCGTGTTTTGTATCAACCATATCGGCATCAATTACTATATTTTGATTAGTTATCTGACTTCTCTGGTCTGTAATATTTGCATCAACAATTGTAGTAACTCCATCTTCTACTAAAACTATTGCTAAATCTAACGCATCGGCTGGAAGTGCCGGTGGGTCTGGAGAAGGTGCTGGCGTTCCTGTCAAAACTTCTAAAACCCATTTGTCTTCTGCTCCGCCGATATCTACACTATCATAAACTTGAGCAATTATTCTATCTTTGCGGTCGTTTGTTGGGTCAGATGCGGCAATAGTTAAATTTTTTGAAGCATCGTTAAAAATCCGATAATGTCCTTGTATTGCTGACTGGTCGCCCTGAACATAACCAACACCAGAAGCAACTTTTACTCCCATTCCAGGAGTATCAAGTTCTGTAATTTCTAAATCATTTGCTTCAACAATTCCTTCAGTTAGAATATCTCTGGGAAATTGTCTATCAAATTTTGCAGCATAAGTTTTTTCATCTAAAAATTGTGGTTTTATTTCGGTCATAAATTCATCTCCTTTCTTTTAAATCCAAGAATGTCTAAAAATTATTTCTGCTTTTCCGTCTGTATCTCCAAGTCCATCTCTGAACTCTATTTCATTATTTCCTGATTTTATTTTCCACCATTTACTATCATTACTCAGGTAATTGTATCTTGAAGTTGTTCCATTTAACATTATTGTTTTTTCTTCAAAATCTATTTCTAAATAATCTCCATCTGCAACTTCCATGTTGATTAAAATTTCTTTAGCATCATCATTATTATTTCTAATTTTAGGATTAGATAATGGACCATACATTCTAACAATTGGTAAATTTGAAAAATTTCCGTTATTAGTGCAAGTTATCTTTCCTCCAACTTGAATTGTGCCATAAGTTTTAGGATAGGTTTTTGGGAAAATTCTTCCTCCTTCAACAGAAGGAATATATACCGTTTTTGTTATTTCCTCTTGAGAATAAATTCGTGGATCTACTGCTAACAGATTTATGATAAAATCTCTAAAAAATGGATTATCTTCATAGCTATCAATAACTTTTAAATCAAATACTTTACAATAAATCTGTTTTGCTATTTCTCCAGAAACCTGCCATTTTAACCAATTATATGTGCCATCTAATTTAAAAGCATTTATTAAGGATTGTCTTTGACTATCTCTTTCGCTTGTATTATCCGCAAGAATTTTACCATTAAATGCTAATAACCTTTCACCTAATAAATTTGTATAATCAATTTGACCATGCATTCCAGGTCTATTTTCTCTTACTTCACGAAGTGCCGGACTATCAAATCCTTCTATTGAAGTCAGATGATATATGCGAGGAGTATCATTTAAAGTAAATGTTTTATATAGATATGGAGTATTTATCATTTATTTATCACCCCAACATATTGAGCAAATAATCTTGCAAAGGTCTTTGAAGCAAGTTCTTCATTATATTCATTATGAATATGTATTGCCTGATGTGTTGTAGTAATTTTTTCAAGTGGTCTAACTTCCGCTCCTTCTGGTAAAAATATTCTTTCTCTTCCTCTTTCTCCTACATCTACAAATCCAGGTTTGGTTATTGTTCCTCCTAAAGCAAGTTCTGGAATTTTTGGAATACTTACTTTAAGTTTTCCAATTCCAGGTATTATTTTACTTAGCTTACCTATCATTGAATTTATTCCTGATTCAACTCTACTAAGTAAACTATTTATTGTTTTAATTATTGAATTTATTCGGCTTTTTACTCCACTCTTTATTTTATCCCAGACCTTTAAAAAACTATTTTTAAAAGTATTTACTTTGGCTATAATGCTATTCCAAATATTGCTAAAGAAATTTTTTATACTATTCCAAATAGGTATAATAACACTATTTTTTACAAAATTAAAAACTGTAGATATAAGATTTTTGATAGAATTAAGTCGAGCCATAAATATTGTTTTTATACTCTCCCAAATACTTGCAAAGAAATTTTTTATTGAATTCCAAATGTTTATAATTTTATTTTTTATAGTTTCAAATCGACTTGTAATATAATTTCTTATTGCATCAATCTTTGATTTAAAGAAGCCATAAATAGTATTCCAAATATTTTTAAAGAAATCTCTTATTGAATTCCAAATTGTGATTGTTTTACTTTTTATTTTATTAAAAGTATCAACTAAAAATTTTTTAATTTTATTAAAAATAGTTATAAAAATATTTTTTATTTTGTTCCAGATATCTTTGAAAAATTTAGCAATTTTATCCCAATTTT
>JABUBO010000238.1_pt1 | contig 17050 bp, 12 predicted proteins | sample 7240361 | NCBI WGS metagenome assembly JABUBO01 (sample SAMN07256346, study PRJNA390944) | subsurface metagenome | isolation source: Methane hydrate marine sediment | place: Pacific Ocean: Eastern North Pacific, ODP site
ATTGCCATGGCTTTCGAATCAGAAGGTAAACAAGGGGTTATCTCCCGATTTCTATTTGACACCTGGTATCCAGGCTATGTCACCCAAGTCTGCGATTTTCACAATATCATATCTACGTTTTCAGAAACATTTCTCTACAGCTATGCAACACCTTATTTCTATACGGTAGAAGATTTTCCTGAAGAATATAAGGATTTCACTATTTCCTTGTTTTTTACCAATCCCTGGGAAGGAGGATGGTGGCACCTGCGAGACGCTGTAGAGTACTGCCTAACAGCTTCTAAGGCGGTATTGGACCTTGCAGCTAAACACCGGGAAGAATTGCTCTATGCAAAATATGCTATGGGTAAAGAAACCATGGAACGATACCAGAAAGAGCCTCCTTATGGATGGATAATACCTTTAGAGCAGAGAGACTCTCCTGTGGCTGCTCAACTGATAAACAAATTAATTACGCTTGATCTTGAAGTCTATCAAGCGGAAAGCTCATTTCAAGCAGATGGAGTAAGTCATCCCAAGGGAACATATATTCTACCGACCAGCCAGCCTTTCGGCCGGTTCCTTAAAACACTTTTTGAAATTCAAACCTATCCTGACTTGAGACGATATCCTTCCCTGTGGCAAGGCATTGTGGAGCCTATTGAGCTCAAAGTGCCTCCGCTTCGCACCTACGATGTACTGGGCTGGACTCTTCCTCTCCAGATGGGTGTGAAGACCTTTACCATGAATACGCCACTGGATATCAAGGTTAAAAGAATTAAAACGGCTTCCCCGCCAAAGGCTAAGATTTCAGGCTCTGCTCATTACGCCTATGTTATCCCTTATAAGACAAATAATAGTGTTATTGCCATCAACCGTCTTTTAAAGGAAGGAGCAGATGTGATGTGGGCAAGAGAATCATTCAGAGCTGAGGGAAAAACCTTCTCACCAGGTGCTGTAATTGTTCCTCTTTCCAAATTCAGTCTGACAAAAATGAAAAAATTGGCCGAAGAGCTTTTCTTGCAGGTGTTATATCTATTGGACTAAAAAGTATAATTATGTGCTTTTATTTTTATAAGTATCGTAGACTGCTTCCATTAGTAATATCCCACGCATTATATGACGGATTACAGTTTGCATTTTTTGTTATTCAATTTCAACGTTAATGCGCCGCCTCCGGCAACACCAAATAAGGATTAAAACTGCGGATTCTATTCCGATGGAGAGCCGATCATGTAGAATTTGTGTTGACCGGGACTCATGAGGAGATTAAAAGATATCTTAAAAGATAATCCCTGGAAGCGTTTCCTTAATTGCGGGGCATATTTAGAGAGCCTCATTTGTAAACAGAATTTGCTTTTTTTGGTTGCAACAATTCTCTCAATTTTTGTTCGTATTTCGCTTACTGACACCTTTAAGATTTATATATAAGGAAAAGATAAATGTCAAATATAGGAGAAAGCAAGAAAAGAGGCGATAAAAGGTAGGAATATTCTTAAAGAGGCCAGAAGTGATATAGACTTCCAGATAGATATTAAATGAAACAATGTTTTCTATGAGAGATATTCTGTTCTGGCCTCAGCCGCCAAAAGGAGTTGTTGTTGGGAAGCCTGGGGTGGAGGAGGACGTTCAGCCGCAAATGTGAGCTTGAGGTGGTTGATGATCCTGTCTACTGCCGAGTAATCTGTAATAAAGGCAATGATTCGCATCTGGCCAGCACATTTGTTTCCCACTTCAACCTATTAGCCCTCCTTTTGTAAGTGCTTTGAAATCTTATTATAAAGCCATTTGTAAAAATGCAAAAAATTCCGCCTAACGTTTGCATAACCAGCAGGTTTGAGCGTTAGCAAAAACCTGTCTGAGCTCATGCAATAGTTAGCCTCCTGTTGGATTGAAAATTCAGGTTGATGACGTTTGATCTTCCCAATCATTCTCAAAAAAGACATGGACTTTTTCAGATTGTATTAGTAATATAAGGTTAGGCCGCATAAATCGCCGTAGAATCTAGTTTGCAAAAAAATTATGGTTCGATGAAGGTGAATGAGTGCAATCATTTACTCGGCACTTCGCTCGAACTGGATATCGCAGCAGACTGTGCCAAACGCAGCATTTGTTCATACATATCGGCAATAAAATATATGTCCGGCAAGGAGAATGTACCAATCTACAAAGAAGAGATTCTAACTGCAAAGAGTGCGGAAGCTGTCATTACTACCGCCATTCCGGAGTTCCGCGGCGCACATGTGGAGCTGCTGGATGAAGGGTGGGATTTTAAGGTCTTTGAAGTTGATGGAAGGTGGCTGTTTCGCTTCCCAAAGCGGAAAACAAGCGTAGCCAAGCTGAATACAGAATGCAAACTCCTTCCCGGCCTTGGGGAGTGGGTGTCACTGCCAGTTCCCAACTATGAATATTTCTGTGAATCGCCTGAAAGCTCAAGCCGGCCATTTGCCGGATACAGGAAATTGCCAGGTATTGGTGGTGATACCTCAAAGATGGTTGATCGCAATGGGGTTGCGCGGCAGCTAGGAATATTCCTCACAAGACTGCACACTTATCCTGTTGACAAAGCCAGAGAAGCAGGCGTACAGGAAAAACGTGACCTGGTTGCGCACTTGCGGGACAGGTCCCACGAACAGCTGAGAAAGCTGGATGGTCTAAACGTGAACCTGGGTCTCGTGCGTCGCTACCTTGAGAATGATAATCCTGCGTCATTCGAAGGGGCAGCGAGTCTGGTCCACAATGACCTGTGGGCAGAGCATATTCTAGTTGACAGTCGGTCGGACAGGGTGAGCGGGATTATTGATTGGAGTGATATTGTTATTGGTGATCCCGCGATAGACTTTGCCTGCCTGTACGCCTGGTATGGGGAGAGTTGGCTGGAAAACGTTCTGGTGCATTACACCGGAAAGTCGGACGCAGAGGTCATTTCCCGTTCACGCTATCTAGCGGCATGCCTGGCTATTCATAACATCACGCTCGGTCGAGACATGGATCGGATCCAATGGGTCGAGGCTGGGTATGCGGCTTTGCAGTTGGTCCTTGCCACCTGAAGCGAGGTGGAAAGGAGGTATTACTATGAAATATAGAGTTCACCGATTCGATATCAAGATGACAAAGGATCAGGGTAAGTTAGAACAGTTCTTGAATAGTTTGGAGGGCGAAGTCAAAGCAATAATCCCTAACGTTACTATCAGTTTTCTTTGGGCTCATAAGGTGGATTTTCTTCTCATTGTAGAGAAGATTGCCTAAGTTAAATGGACTGAATCCTTCTTGGGAAAAGGATTTTTAACCTTAACTTAGCATAGATGGTCAGTGGATCCGCCTATGCCTAAAAATGCAGGCATCTGTAGTTTTACTTTAACATCGTACTACAAAAAAACTGTATCTTTTCAACCTTTTTCTAAGTGTTTTCTAAGAGTGTTCCTTCTCCTGTCCTTTCTGTTTTTTATTTTTCAAGTTGGCTTCTCTCAAACGCAGCTTTCTCGAACCGTCAACCTCAGAGTAGCAGCAGATGAGGAATTTAGAAGTAACAAGAATTGGCGTTTAGAGATCAAGCGTCTGGTCGCAGCTTCATCTAAGGTTTTTGAGGAATCCTTTGGCATAAGATTCGAAATAAAGAGTTTTAAATCCTGGATCTCAGATAACTCCCAAAACTCAACGCTTGATTTATTGAATGACTTAAGGAAAAAAATCCCTCAAGGAGAGTGTGATGCTGTTGTAGGTTTTACCTCTCAATTCCATTTAAAATATGATCTGATTGGTGCCGCCTCTTATTTAAGAGCGTATGTGCTGCTAAGGAGGATGAAATCAGATTCATTGATGATCAAAATGTTGACGCATGAACTCTGCCACCTGTTTGGAGCTATTGATATTTATGAGAAGGGATCGATTATGGATAAAGAGAAACATGGTCAAAAATTTGATGCGTTCGCGACCCAGATTATTCTCTTGAATAAATACCGGAATTTTAATCCCTATGTTTTCCCTCTGCCCAAAAGCAAACTTGATGAAGTCATATCGATTTGTGAACAGAGAAAACGCTTACATCGAGAGGAAGCTGAAATTAACGTCTTGTTGGCATCAATTCACCTGGAAAAGGAAGATTACGATTCTATGATCAAAGAATGCCTTCAGGCCATTGAGATCAATCCTGACCTAGTTGATAGCTATCATCATTTAGGCATTGCTTATCGAAGAAAAGGGCAGATTGATCTGGCTATTGAGCATTACCAGAAAGTCATCCAGCATCAGCCAGGTCTTCCAGAGGTTCACTATAATTTAGGGATTGCCTGGATAAATAAAGGAATGTTTGATGAAGGCATAAAGGAATACAAAAAGGCCATTAAACTAAACCCCTTTTACGGAAAGGCTTATTCTAATTTAGGTTATGCCTTTCTCCAAAAGGGAGTGATTGATCAAGCCATTGAAAATTGTCAGAAGGCACTGGATATGTATCCCAGATTGGCTGAAGCCCTTTCCACTCTCGGGGCGGCTCTTATTTTAAAAGAGAAATATGCAGAGGCAGAAGTTTACTCCCGGATGGCACTCGATATCAATCCCAACCTTTCAGGAGCTCACAATAATTTAGGAACCGTCTTTATGATTAAGAAAGAGACCGGTCAGGCAATTGAGGAATACCTGAAGGCTCTTGAGATAAATCCTGAACACTCCGAAGCATATTACAATTTGGGCCGTGCTTATTTATTAAAAGGACTTGCTGACAGATCAATTAGTGAGTTTAAAAAAGCGATTCAACACAAACCCAACTATTTAAAGGCCCATTCCAATTTGGCTTCAGCTTACCTAAAAAAGGGAATGTTAGAAGAAGCCATCAAAGAATGTCAAAATGCACTTGCAATTGACCCTGAAAATGCGGTTGCTCATGCCAATTTGGGCCATGCCTATCTTGAAAAAGAGATGATCAGTGAAGCCGAAATGGCCTGCCACAAGGCCATTGCTCTCGATCCCAATCTTCCCGAGCCTCACAATATTCTTGGAATTTTATTTGATAGAGAAGAAAGGACTAAGGAGGCCCTGGAAGAATACCGAAAAGCCATAAGGTTGAAGCATGATTATCTTGAGGCTCATTTAAACCTGGCAAATGTGCTCTTTAAAAGAAATATTTTAGACGAATCAGCACTTCATTATAATAAAGTGATTGAGATTGATTCCACTCATGCTCAAGCCCACAACAATCTGGCAGTAATCTTTTACCACCAGAAAAACTACGAGAAATCTTGGGAGCATCTTAAAAAGGCAGAGAACTTAGGACTCAAAGCCCACCCGGATTTTAAAAAGGAATTGCTTAAGAAATTAAAAAAGGGAAACGTATTTCTGTCCCCGCCTGTCTTTTAAATGTTTGGCAAACTCAAGGAGCCGCAGCTCATCGACAGCCATAAGGTGCTCTTACTGGAGGCCTCATCGGAGCCATGATTGGTGGCGGTTTGGGCGCCCTCTAAGTGACGCCGCGATTGTCGCTTCGTCGAATAATCACCAGGGAGTCATATCTACGCAATTGAGCTTATCGGGACTATGGCAAATCCTCCTCCCAGGAGGATTGATTGTAGCGGTCGTTACGGGCCTAGGACTCGTGGTTGCCCGCGCCTTCCAACGCCCGGGATTCCGTACCCTCGACACTCTAATTTTTGCGCTCGCTGCACTGCTTACCACGAGCGTGACGGCCCTCGTATTCTTCGCTGGACTTGTCCTCTCGCCTTCGCTCGAGCTTGGCCGCAATCTCCGCTCTGATCGCAATTCCTAAGAGTTCATTCACAGATACAGCAGAAACATCTAACATTTTTTTCTCCTTGAATTAGTCTTTGCTTGCTTCTTCTTTTGGCTCCGCCGGTTGTAAAGGGCAAGGGGCACACGGTAAATTAGCGCGGCGAGGTCCCTTCTGGTGGCTAACTTAACCCTTGCGAACTTTCTTAAAGCCCTAATAAGACGCATTGAGGTGTAGAACTCGCGCCTGATCTTCTTCCCGATGCGCTTGAGATCGTCCATGCTATAGCGGTCGGAACATACAAAGCCCCTGGACGTGGTGTAGTAGCCTGGGGTCGCCTCCACCATGTCCTTTATAGCCGTGAACCTGAGAGCCCGGAGCTTCATATAGGAAATCGAGTCCAGTCCCAGTTCATCCGCGAACCGGGGGATCTCGAGCATCTCCTCCTCGCTCTCCCCGATATTCCCGATTATGAAGTACCCGTGATAATAAATGTTATACTCCCTGAGGACTTTGAAGTACTCGCGTAACTGGGCAGTGGTGTATCCCTTGTTGAGATCCTTGAGTATCCAATCATGCGCCGACTCGACACCCAGAAGCAACATCTTGAAACCGGCACGCACGAGCTTTTCAAGGAGCATGGGGTTTCGGGCTATATCCACTCTCGCCTGGACAAGAAAACGTTTCTTAACCCGGTTCTCTATCAAAAGATTGCACAGCTTTTCGATGCGCTTCCGGTTCACGAAGAAGTTATCGTCAACAAAAAAGATTATATCAGCGTCAAGTGACTGTACCTCCTGGAAGACGCTTTCAGCTGAGCGCTCATCATAGTTGCGCTTCTCTCCCAGTGGGTCGCGGTCGAAAGAACAAAACTTGCAGTTGAAGGGGCAGCCTCTTGATGTAATCACTGTGTCCAAGCTGCCGCTTAAAAACTTCACACCATACCTTTTGATCTTGTAGTTTACACGGCGAAGAGACCGGTCGCGCTGGGGGAGCAACTCCATCGCCCCTACAGTACGGTTCTCATTGTGGATTACAGAGCCGTTTACACGGTGGCTTAAGCTTTTAATATCATCGATTTGTTTCCCTGAGGCGATCTCCATAACAATTTCCTCACCTTCGCCACGGCCCGCGCAGTCCACGTTCGGGCAGCGCTTCATTATTTCATCGACTCGTGCACTCGCCTCTTGTCCCCCGACGATTGTGTATATATCTGAAGGCAGCCGCGAGACGATACCGAGTGCCTCATCGAACTTGAATTCCCAGTTGACGCTAACGGCCAGAAGATCTACGCCTTCGCTTTGGATGAATTCGTTGAGCCTGGATTCGGGCCGGAACGCCCTGTCAAGCCGTAGGTCAGCAATGGTCACACGCGGCACGCATGTCAAAAGCGCAGAGGCGATGTACTCAAGGCCTGTCGGCGGGAAGAAACCCATGGCCGCACTGCTTTCCTCATAGTATGGGTTGATGCAAAGCGCATGATTGTATCTGGACATGTCGATACTCCACGACCTCCCTATTCCCAATCCCCAAAAACCAGAGAATATAGCCCTAGCACTGACCAATTGTAAGGATAGGAATTTCTTTTTTTATCCTGCATAGCCGGCGGGTTTAAACGCTTTGTTGAAATCGGTATTGATAGTGGTATTTTTTTATAATTTCCTTTTTGGGCTCGTCACTAATTCAGCTCAAATTTAGGCAGATTTCCACCTTTGATATCTATGAATGAATATATCACACAAAAAACAGGAGGGTCAAAGGCTAAAAAAGAAAGACAATTTGCTAAAAACACCAAGCAAACAGCTATAAGGTAGACTCCATCCGACAAATCGACAAAAAGCAACTAAGAATAAGGACGTTTTTTAAATTGGGAATCAATATTTTGATAGGAAAGGATGAGAATATGAAAAGATAGATATTCGCTTTTTCTCTACTCTCTTCTCCTTTTACGCTTTTTGATTAACCATACTGTTAAAATAATAATAACTATTATTACAACGATGGCTCCCCCACCCATCAGAGCCACACGCCTTACATACTTTTTGGCCATTTCCGGCGCACTCTGAGAGGGAGTGAAATTCATGGGTTCATAGTGAAATTTAGAATCGTCAACAATTCCTTCGAGAAAAAAAGTTCCTGCAAGATGACGAAAAGCATCGGGCTGCGTGTTCACAACATCACTGCTGTGTCCCATTTCTGACAGGATAACAAGATTACCGTTTGTCACATATAGGAGAAAGCAAGAAAAGAGGCGATGAAAGGTAGAAATATTCTTAAAGAGGCCAAAAGTGATATAGACTTCCAGATAGATATTAAATGAGCCGAGCTCAATGCAGTCCCAAAAACCAATTTCCTATGTTTATTTTGGTCCTCTCTCACAACAAAGCCTGAAGTGCTTACATATATGAAAAAATGTTTGCCTTTTCCTGAAAACTGATATGCTGCGTTACCGTAAACAGTGCTAACTAATGGTAAACGGTGGCCATGTTTATAGAGGTATCGCCACAATGGATGGTTTTCATCCTTGACAAGGGAATATATGGTTGTTTCTTTATTCTTTTCTTCCTCGGCCTGGATATATCTCCCTCTCAAGCGTGTTAATCGATAACGAGTATGGAGTCCTAGGAAGTTAAGCCAATTGTCCCATTTTAAAATATCGCCTTCCAACATCCATTGGTCACCTTTTATTAAAAATTGATTTGAACTCTGAGCGGCATCTGGTAAATATTGAACCAGAGTTACCAGGCAAGTATTGGGCTCCTCAGAATCCTGTGTGATGATTTCGGCTACGGGTTCTTCATAGGTAAAAGCTTGATATGCCCGGAAAAAGAATCCCATAAACAATGCCATTCCCGACACTGCTGTTACAATCAAGATTAAGAGTAAGTTGCGCACGCTGGCTAACAGTTTAGGAGAAGTTGCTTTCTGTTTCTTTATTCTGTGGATTAGCCAGCGGATACGTCGGTAGATAAAAAATATGAGAAAGAAGAGACCCACCAAAATGCCGACAGTTCCAGCATAAATGAAAAAATCGGATTTAATATGAAGCATGGAAATTTGAATCCTTTGCCACTATTTCTACTCACCGAAATAGACAGATAACTGAATTCTTTAATTCATGAATATAATGTTTGACTTTTTTATTATATCATTTTTAAGCTTTTTCCCAAAGTGACGGGATATAGTGATACGCATTTCTTTTTCTCCCTGTATATGTCTCCAACTATTTTACATTTGTCACTTATATAGGACAAAGAAAAGCCTTCAAATTGAGAATTACCTCTGTCATTTTAGTTGGCACATTTGTTGCTAAATTGTTAATAGAAGAGATAGTTGGAATGCGCATATAGGTTAAGTAGGGAAGATTACTATGAAAAAATTTTGGGGTGCGTTATTTACTTTGGTTCTTGTATCTTGTATCATGCAACCCATTAAAACTGATGCAGCTTCTCTAGAGAACCGCACCTTTTTTAACACCTCAGCAGTAGCTATTTTTATTAGGTTTTTTTATAATTTTATTCAACATATTTTAATTAATTAAAAAGGAGCATACCGATGATCAGGAAAAGATTTATGCTTTTGTATTTAATTGTGTTATTTTTCAAGTTCAGTGGCCTGATTCATGCTCAGGGTACTTTCAACTTAATTAATAACAGGAATCATCCAGAGCTCTCATGGTATGTTTATACCACAGACAATTTCAATATCGTTTTTAGTAACGGTTTAGATAATATCGCTGAAAAAGTGGGAAATTATGCAGAACAATTGTATGAAATTCATACAAAAAATATGGGGCTTCATTTTAAAAAAAAATATTATATTTTCATTTCCGATATGGATGATATTCCCAATGGGGCAACCACTCCCTACGGTTATTTTTTTATCTGGGTAAATCCTTCAAATTATATCAACCTCTTTACAGGTGTAGATGGATGGATAAAAAAGGTTGTTGCCCATGAGATGGTGCATGCACTTGTTTTTGAAAATTCAAAAACTTGGCTGAATTTATTCTTCCCACCTTTATATAATTTTAGTATTTCACGAGATATACATGAAGGTATGGCTCAATATTATGCAGGCGAAGAATGGGGTTTGGAAAGAGGGGATAAATATATATCACTAGGAATAAGAAATGATAATTTATATACCGACGATTCAGATATTGATTATGGGGGATTGGAGTACGCAAAAGGATTCTCGAAAATCAGATGGCTTAGTCAGACAGTGGAAGATAAAAAGATTGGCAAAATATTTTCTTATAGAACAAAATCGGGATTATTTAGTTTTAAAGAGGGATTCAAAAAAGCAACAGGTCAATCTTACAGTGACTTTACAGAAGAGTGGAAAAAAGCAATGAATGTCTATTACAACTGGCGGGAAGGACTATCTGAACAGACAGAAAAAATTGGTAAAAAGCTAAAAAATATCAGATGTAAAAGCATTTCTGTTATAAAATCTTCACCTGACAAAAAGGCTTATGCTTTAACAGGGGTAAAAACTTTAAATACACACAGCCCAAAATTGTATTATTATGACAAAAACAAAAATAAATTAAAGGTTCTAGCTGAAAAGGGGGTAAAACCTAACTTCTCATTTAACTCTGATGGAAATAAGATTGTGTTCAGCCGATATCATTACGGGAAACACGGTTCAATACTATCAGATTTGTATGTCATCAACCTTAAAACCGGAAAACAGACTCAAATTACTAAAAGTTTAAGAGCTTATGAACCTGTATTTACAAATAATAATGAAATCATATTTTTAAAAAATGATGGGTCTGCTTCAAATTTTTATTTATGTGATGAACAGGGGAAAAACATTAAAAAACTTACAAATTTTTCAAATGAAAGACAATTTGCCGATATGTCAATATCTTCTTGTTATAACAAAGTGATTTCTTCCTATTTTGATGCCCAGGAAAAAACCTATGGTATTTTTATTTTAGATTTAAAAAGTAGAGATATTAAAGAAATAAAAACCCAGACACAATGCCGTTACCCACAGTTTTCACCTGAAAATACAAATGAAATATTATATACCAGTTACGACAGTGATGTTGCCAATTTGTACAGGTATTCTTTAGACACAGGAATAAAAGAACAGATTACCAATCAATCAAATTATATTAAAGTCACTGATTGGATTTCAAAAGACGAAGCACTGGCAATAATTCAAACCAAAAGGCAGACCAATACACCCATTGTAATGAATCCTTATCGAAAACCGGAATTTTATGCTGGAAAAATAAAGCCAAGATATGAAAAATGGCGAAAATTGTCACCCCAGAATGAAGTCATTGTCAAAGAAAAAAAAGTCGATGGAAAGTTTCTTGGCAAATATCACGCACTTTCAAATTTTCGCATGTTATCATTCATGCCACTCCCTTTTTATTTAAATGAAAAACTTACCATAGGCTTTGCGAACATATGGGCAGATATGTTGGGTAAAAATACCCTAGCAGGCATATTTGTACTCAATTATAACGACCTGAAAAAATCCAATTATGGGGTTCACTATTTAAATAAAGCCTCATTATTTGATATCCAGGGTGGTTTTGTGTATCAGGATGTGACTTCTTTTAATTATGCTGATAAAAAAAATATCCATGAACGAAGAAAAACTGCACATGTGAATTTTTCATATCAAATTGATAGCCATAAATCATTTGCCAGCCATTATTTTTATGTTGGATATGGGTATGAAAAGAGTAATGTGTTGAATATCGAAGATTTTTCAGCCGCAATAAATAGCGACATAAAGAATGGATTTCTTGAACCACCCGAATCGTATACAGACAGCGGCCCTAACTTTACTTACCGTTATAAAAATCTCCAGCCTTACACACGCTTTCCCTTTGATGGGACGGGCGTTCTTTTAAGATATAGTTTTAGCGACCCTTTTTTAGGGAGTGATTATTCGTATCATTATTTACAGTTAAGCTCATATAGAATCTTCCCCTTAGATGATAAATTAAATTTATTTATTTATGGTGATATTAAAGGTTTAATTGGGGAAACTGCTCCTCAGAATATGCTGGGCATAAATAAATATGGGACTTTTGATTTTGTATCCCGTTACTCAGAAGAGATATTTGTAAGAGGAGGGGACAAATATTATCCAGGTAATCGGCTTTTTTCAGCAACGGTTGAAATTCATAGTCCTCATTTTGAAAATATAATCAATGGAGTTGTATTCTTTGATTTTGCCATGATTTGGGATAAAAGTTTTAAAAGTTTTAAGGATAGTAATAAGTTTGCTTCATACGGTCTTGAATTACAGCTTTTTTCCTCTAAGATTTTTACTGCAGCATTTGGCTTTGCCAGAGATTTTTATGATAAAAACGGAGAATGGAAATTTTATTTTATGCTAAAAAATGTTCTCCCCTTTTAGTTTTATTTGCCTACTTTTTATTCTTTCTAAATCACCTCGAGCTGTTATCAAGAGTGGACTTGTCAAATTCATAAAGTAAACAGCTGGTTACCTCTTTCCATCAAAGGTGAGTAGGCCGGGGAGTCTCACCCCAGTCTCTCTCAGAACGGTACGTGAACCTCTCGATTCATACCGCTCCCGCCATCCAAATCTCATGGTTTGACTCCAAAACTCCAGTGTGCAAACAGACGAGGATTGGTTTTGTAGACGTTCTTTAGCCACCGCTTTGCTGCCTTAATCCTATGTCTAAACCTCTTGTATTTGTTCCGAACCCATTTTAACAGTCTTACATTCAGCCTGTGAAGGAACCATTTGAATCTATTCTTCCTATACACCCCATAATAGTTAATCCAGCCTCTAACCTTCGGATTTAACGTTCTCGCTATGTCCTCAATACTCACTTTCGTCCAACGATGTATCTTCATTTTCCTCACTTCCCTTACAATCTTCTTCAAAGCTTCATTACTAACTTCCGGAGAAAAGCTCTTAAATCTTCTCCCCTTCGGCGATCTCGCGGGTCTGCCTCGAAATGTGTAGCCTAAAAAGGTAAATTCGGTATGCTTGTAAGTGGCCTTCCTACTGCTATCTTTGCAATAAACTATCTTTGTCTTTTCAAGATTCAGTTCAAGTCCGCATTCCTTCAACCTTTCCTCTATCTTCTTCAATACATATTCTGCTTGATTGAGAGATTTACAGTGCACGATAATATCATCTGCATAACGTTCAAACTCTACTACCGGAAATTTCTTTTCCATCCACTTGTCAAAAGCATAATGAAGGAAAATGTTCGCTAACAGAGGGCTTATTACTCCTCCCTGTGGTGTACCTTTTGTCCTTTCTTCTGTTTTACCGCCTTCCTTCTGTATTGGCGCTTTCAACCATCGATCTATGTACATCAGCACCCATTTCACCTTTGTGCGTTTCTTTACTGCAAGCTTTAGCAGTCGATGATCTAAGTTGTCAAAGAACCCTTTAATATCAAGGTCTATGACCCAATCGCTTCTCCAACATTGTTGTCGAGCTTTTTCAATCGCATCAAGAGCACTTTTGCCCGGCCTGTATCCATATGAGTTTCTATGAAAGAACGGTTCTACATGGAACTCTAATGCCTCTTTGGCTACCATCTGCGCTATCCTATCTCCCACAGTCGGTATACCTAATTTCCTGATTCTGCCATCTCTCTTAAGAATCTCCACCTCTAAAACCGGAGGAGGAAAATAACTGCCTGAAGCCAGTCGATTCCACAGTTTGTAAAGATCATCCTCTAGCCTGACTTCATAATCCTCCAAGCTTACACTATCTACTCCAGCGCTTCCTTTGTTTGCTTTTACCTTCTTGTAGGCGTTCCAAACCTGTCTTTTTGTAATCGGTTGAGATTTTTGTTTAATCATAATTAATCCTCCCGCCTCTGCGGTTGTTAATTATTCTTAAACGGATGGTCCCGGCCCTTCGCTCCACCCCCATTACAGAGGCTTCCTTACTACTACAACCGGGTCCGCCACTGAATACCGCCTCGATACTGTCAGCCTCGATGGTTCTCATCTTGGGCCTTTCTCTTAACATCGGTATTCAGCTTCCCATGTTCCGTATGACAGCCTGAGTGAAGGTCGTGCCGCCTTTATGCCGAGCACCGTACAGCCAGTAAACAGGTCTCCTGCTGTACTCATCCTGAAAAGCTTATAATCTCCCCAGTTTCGATGCTGCAAATAAAGGAAATTTTCGACATTTCATCCAGCGGTTCACTTACGTTCACCTCCTTTACTCACACCTGACCTCAATCATGCGAGGCCTTTTCCCTGACGTTCACCACACATGCTCTTTACATATGCAGCTCAGGGCGGTTTGGTAACTGCTCCTGCAAGCCGTCACCGGAGGGTCTACCTCCATCTGCCATACAGCTTGTTCATGGCACACCATAAGAAATTCATTTTCTGTATCGTGTAAAAACTTCACAATTTCCACCCCCTGACATTCTGAGATGAGCTTATCACGGTCAAAAAAGCCAGGTTACTGACTAAAAGAGGTGAAGTTTCCTTGACAAATCAAAATGTATTAGTTGGAATTAAAAAGAATCAAAAGGAAGGAACATACTTCATGACTAAAACAATAAACTTAAGACTCTCTGATGAAGAATATCAGCTTTTTTCTATCTTATGCAAAGGGGGAGAATAGGTCTTTAGCTAATGCGATTGAAACACTCGCTCACCGGAAGCTTGAGGAATCTTTATTTGTAGATCAATTCGAGATGGAAGAGATTCTATCCAATAAAGATCTTCTAAAAAGGATGAAAATAGGTAGTCAGCAAGCAAAGAAGATGCGAGGACGTTTTGTTGAGTGAATATCGCATTTTCGAAACAAATCAGTTTCAAAATGACCTAATAAAAAAATTATGTTTCTAAGAAGAGAAGATAGTCAAAAAACTTCGTCATTTTCATGTCCCTTCCAGAGGCTGGGCCGAGATGATCCGCAAAGTTTATGAGATAAACCCTCTAATTGTCCTTCCTGCCGAGGCCAGATGCGTATCATCGCCTTCATCGAAGACCCTAAGGCCATCGATAAGATCATCCGCCATCTCAAGCTCAGCTTCCAGGCTGAACGACCACCTCCCTCTCAACTCATCCAGCAGGAACTCCTGGTGGCAGCTGAGCAATGGAGTGAGTATTTCTGATAGCCGCTGCAGTTGCTTTTTGGCGATTCAAGGGTGGAGTCTATCTGTAAAGCTGAGTGCTTGATAGTCTCTGTTGTTTTGTTTTTTTTCGCTGTTGACCTTGCCGCTTTGTAGGTGTGATACTCTCATTTCGGGCTGTCAGTGGCTGGAAATTGCGAAAAACCGGACGATATTTGATGTTCCCCACAAAACCAAATTCTTATTAATCTTTATTACAAGCCCCTACATCTCTTATAGCTCTTCCAGTCGAGGTTTGGCAAGAATTTCCATGATTCTGAGGTCAAAAAAATTCTGAGCATGAGCTGGCTTCAAAAGGATAGCTGTATCAGCCCCTCGGCCAGTGCCTCCTACAGAAATACAAGGTTCACTGGTAGGGATGAAGCCTGCATCTGCAGCCATCAGCGCAATCTCAACAGCAACCTTTGTTCCTTCGCCAAAAATTCGCAAAGTATAAGCAATTATCTCTTCCAGCTCATAAGTTCCCAGTTTTTCCCTAACTGCCCGACCTACTCCTCCGAAAGCATGCTGACAGGTCAGAATTTTGACTCCAGCTTCTTCGATTCTTTTACGAAATTCAGGCAGAAATTCCTGGTAATCTGGTTTCGCAAAACCCGTGGAGTGAGTGACCATAATCAAATTTTTTACGGCGAAAATATTGGTTGCCATTAGGCCTGTCTCTCCTGATGTAGTCGCCACAAGCACATTTTGAACACCCAACTCTTCGGCTTTCTTGGCTGCTACCTCCAGAGTTTTGCCAGTATTCTCCCGACCAGTTCTTTTGAAATAAACACAAGAACCAGATAATACAGATGAATCACTTTTATTTAGTGCTGACATTGACGATTCTCCTTTCCAATACAAGATTCCTTCATCGCGTCTCCGCTTATTCTGTTTTCTCCTTAAAGAGTTGTCAAGAGCGGGGTCAGGTCTTGCTTTTTGCTTATCTCAAGCAAAGCAAAAAGCAAGACCTGACCCCATACTTGAAAAGCAAGACCTGACCCCAGTAAACCTTTGCTTTCCTCTTGCGTATCATATAATGTAAAATATTAATACGGAAGATGGCCAGAATTAACTTTAATGAATCTGTTTCTATGGCCATGAGCTCTCTCTGGTTAAATAAATTAAGGACATTCCTGACGCTATTGGGCATCATCATCGGCGTCCTCTCCATAATTGCGGTTGTCTCAATCATCCAGGGTCTGAATAACTATGTCTATACAAAATTTGCATTCTACGGTGCCAACGATTTTTCAGTCGCTAAATTCTCTATGACTGGAGGTTCCTTGAAAGAATGGCGAGAAATGCTCAAACGGAAAGATCTGACCTTAGATGACATGAGGCTTGTCCGCAACCAGTGCAAATCATGCGAGCTTGTAGGAGCAAGTGTTAATACTGCCAGGACCGTAAAATTCAGGAATCAATACCTTAAAGACGTGAATATAAGAGGAGTTACCCATCTTGACCACATAATCGGATCAGTGGTAGAGCTGGAAAGAGGACGGCACTTTCAAAGAGAAGACGAAGAGCACTCCCGCTATGTCTGTATCATCGGAGCAGATATAATAGAGAAATTGTTTCCCTATCTGGACCCTCTGGGCAAGAGGATAAAAATTGGCTCCCACAATTTTTTAGTTGTCGGCCTTGGCCAGAAGAAAGGAAAAATTATAGGATTTAGTCAGGACAACTACGTCCGCATCCCCATCACAACTTTCCACAAAATATACGGCTCAAGAAGAAGTATCGACATCAATATTCACACCCTTTCACAGGAACAGCTAGAAACAGCTCGAGAGGAAGTGAGAACAATCCTTCGATCCAAACGCCACCTTTCATTCAAAGATCCTGACGACTTTTCTTTTGCGAGTTCAGAGACTTTTATTCAGATATACAAAACACTGACATCAAGCATCTATATCGCCATGATTGCCATCTCTTCCCTTGCTCTTTTAGTGGGAGGCATTGTAGTCATGAATATCATGCTCATTGCAGTCACTGAAAGAACAAAAGAGATAGGCATTCGTATGGCAATAGGCGCTCGCCGCAATGACATATTAATCCAATTTTTAATCGAGGCGGCTGCTATTTCCACAACTGGAGGATTGATAGGCATCCTCCTTGGGTTTGCTATTGCCAAGGTCTTCACGGCTGTTACTTCTTGGCCTTCGAGCATAGAGCCTGTCTCTATCGCTGTGGCTATTTTTGTCTCGGCTTCTGTGGGCATCTTTTTCGGCATTTATCCTGCCAACAAA
>JABUBO010000239.1_pt1 | contig 17037 bp, 10 predicted proteins | sample 7240361 | NCBI WGS metagenome assembly JABUBO01 (sample SAMN07256346, study PRJNA390944) | subsurface metagenome | isolation source: Methane hydrate marine sediment | place: Pacific Ocean: Eastern North Pacific, ODP site
TTGCTGGGGCTGAGCCTCCTTCAACAGCACTGAAGGTAAGGCTTTCAGGGTTGAAGGATATCTCCGGTGGTGGGCCAATATGCAGACTAACAGGGACTGTCCGCGGGCTATTACTCGCCCCGGGGGCAGTTATAGTGATGCTGGCGAAATAATCCCCATCCGACATACCCGTTATATCCACCGATACAGTTACCAATGTCGTATCATCTGCACCTGTGGAGCTCCCGCTTGTAGAATCCTCGCCAAGCCAGGCAGCATCATCACTCAGCGTCCAGCTAATTGCATCAACTCCTGAATTCCAAATCTCCAGCGTCTCGTCTGCCGGGTTTGAACCTCCGTGGGTAGCACTGAAGCTGAAGCTTGTCGGGCTACTGCAGATAATCGGCGTGGTGGGTACACCGACCTCCATTTCAAAATCACCCGTTATGTTCTCATCGTAAGGTCCTTCACCGGCAAGATAATATACCAGAGAGCCATGGAAGGTATGAATTCCTGTCGAGGCGTCGCAGGGAACGGTAACTTTGTACACCGCGCTAAAGTTCTGGCCTACGCCGTAAGGCCCATTCCACAAAAACTCCGCTTTATTGCCCGTAGCTGCATCAAATTGGGCTTTCGGGGTACACCGCGATTTATCAACGGTGACATCCCAACCGTCAGGGGCATTGTCGGTCAGACCGATAGCATTAAAGTTAGCTGCGGGGGCGGTAAAGGTCACGGTGACATCAAACGTCTCTGCCCTTTGCACTGTATCAGGCAGAACCCTCGCGGCATTCCCTCCTTGCCCCAGAGCCATATCCAGGGGCATGAGGACCACAGCAACCAATGCCACCATGGTAACGAACGCTATAACCAATCTCATCTTCTCAATTATACCACCGGCCCTTTTCCAATGGAAGGGGGTGTACTCGATTCAAAAGATGGGAGAAGTTGCCAAACAATCTATGCACCTGTTCTTCGCCGCAGGAAGTAAGCTAAAAGCGCAACAGCAACGATCCCAACTACTACCACCCACCAGTATTGGCTGAGCCACGGTTGCGGTGGTGGGCCTGCTCCTCCCATATGTAAACTAACCGGAATTATCTGTGGACTGTTACTTGCTCCATCAGCGGTTATGGTGATGCTGGCCGAATAATCGCCGGCAGACATTCCTGTCGTATTCACCGATACAACCACCGTATCATGCTCGCCTGTGGAGCTGCCGCTTGTGGGATTCTCAGTGAGCCAGACAGCATCATCACTCAAAGACCAGTTAAGCATCCCACAGCCCGAGTTCCATATCTCCAGCGTCTTGTTTTCCAGGTTCGAACCATCCTGGGTGCTACTGAAGTTCGCCGGGCTATAGGAGATAGCCGCGATAGCAGTCAAACCAACCTCCAGTTTATAATCTCCCATTATGTTCTCCCAATTTTTGCCACCAGCCCCGATATAATAAGAGAGAAAAATCTCATAAGGACTAACGTTGAAACTATGACTTCCCGGAGAGGCACCACAGGGAACGGTAACCTTGTACATCACAGTAAAGTCAACACCCTTATCATACGGCCCATACCAGATGAGCGACGCCCGAGCGCCGGTAGCCTTAACGAACTCGGCATTCGGGTGGCACCACGCTGCATCAACGGTCACATTCCAGCCATCGGGGGCAGTGTCACGTAAAGCGATGGAATTGAACTGGTCAGCAGGAGCAGTGAAGGTCACGGTAACATCGAATGTCTCTCCTCGCTGCACGGTAGCAGGCAGAACCCTCGTGGCATTCCCTTCCTGCCCCAAAGCTACATCCAGGGGCATGAGGACAGCAGCCATCAAGGCCACTATAGTAACAAACGCGACACACAATCTCATCTTCCCGATTATAACAGGTAGCCTTCTTCCAATGGAAGGGGTTGTGAGATTGCCACGCCTTCGGCTCGCAATGACAATTAAAAGAGAGCCCGCAACGACCCCCTCCTGTCATTGCGAGGAAGTCCGTCAAGCGACGGACGACGAAGCAATCTCATTGCCCTTACGTCATTGCGAGGCACGCCTGCCCCCGTCATTGCGAAGCATGCTTTCCTTTTGTAGTGCGACCCTTCAGGGTCGTGCGCACGAGGCTAAAGCCTCGCACTACATTTTTAAACTTTGCTCTGTCATTTTGCCTTTTGACTTTCTTTGACGTGTCACCCAACTATCTGAACTAGACCAAGGGGCTGGCTGAATCCCCTAGCTACCCAACTTTATGCTGGATATTGCCAGGAATGAATGGAATCCATGGCCTTCCACTCCTCAATACCCCACTCTGGATGAGCCGCCGGTGGGAATAGCCACAAATTCACACTCTTCTGAGCGTAGGACCTATCGCACGCTCTGGGGACAAGCCCATAGTTACCTTCGAAATCAAACACGTAACCCTCGGCTAATAGCTCGGGCGTTGACAGGTCTATGTAGCAGGGAGGTAACATAGTCATGTCGGTGATGTTTATCTCATAATACCTGGCTTTGGTAGCGAGAAGCCAGTACTCCCCGGTTTCATTGACCATTACACTGAAGTTCGGGGTGCTTATACCACTTCCCAGTGCTCCAGCAGTTTCTTTATACAGCGAAACATTTACCTCAGCTAGCGGGTTAGCATTGACATCACGCGTCTCTCCCGCCAAGTCGCCGGGGACTGTCACCACTACCTCATAATCCCCCATTATGCACGATGTATACGGTCCATCCTCGCCAAAGTAGTACTCAAGCGAGCCATTGGGACAGTCGTTGTAGGGGAAGAAATGACTCCCTGGTGCGGCGGTGGTGGGCACAGTCACCTTGTACCATGCGGTAAAGTTAATGCCCTTATCATAGGGCCCAAACCAGAAAATCTCCGCTTTATTCCCGGTACCCTTAATTTCATCGGCATTCGGCGAACACCACGTTGCATTAACCTCAACCTCAAAACCAGCAGGGGCAATGTCAGTGAAACCAATAGCAGAGAAGTTATTTAAAGGTGAAGTCCAATTAACGATGATATCAACTGTATCCCCGGGATACAGTTCGTTCGGCAGCCTTAGTGTTTCATCAATCCATCTAGTAACATCGATAACAATTGTCTCCTTAATCTTCAGGGTTACCGGAATCCTCCACGTAGCGTTGATTGTCTCGATGGAGATGTCGGCATTGTACATTCCTGCCGCCAATCCCGCTATTTCAACAGATACCTCTACATAATCATGCTCATTTGCGACAAGGCTGCCGCCGGTGGGATTCTCGCTAAGCCAGTCAGCATCATCATAGATAGACCAGTTGACAGTCTCCTGTTTTAAATTCCATATGTCCAACATCTGGCTCGGCGGATTTGCTTCTCCTTCGGTAGCATTGAAGCTGAAGTTTGTCGGGCTAAACGAGATACCTGGCAAAATGACTTCTACTTGGCAATTACCGGTTATGCTTTCGCTATAAGGTCCTCCACCGTCAAGATAATATCCGAGGTTGCCTGCAAAGGTATGCGCTCCCAGCTCGGCATCATGGGGAACAGTTACCTTATATACTGCGGCGAATGCAGTGCCATTGCTGAATGCCCCGGTCCAGGATATCACCGCCTGGTTGCCGGTAGCTTGAACTGCGTCAGCTTTAGGAGTGCACCATGCCTCATCGACAATCACAGTCCAACCATCAGGAGCACGGTCAACGACGGAGATGGAATTGAAGTTATCCGCAAATGAGACGAAGGTCACAGTAACATTGAACGTCGCCCCTCTCTGGACACTACCGGGCAGAACCCTGCTGGGATTGGCTTGCTGCGCCAGAGCTGTGCCTCCAGGGAGGACAATAGCCAGCAATGTCGCCATAGTAACGAACACTATCGGCAATCTCATTTTCCCAACCATACCAATTAACCCTCGTCTAGTAAAGGGAATTAATTACATCCACCGGACGCTCACTCTACGATGAAACCAGGACTGCCGCAGGAGCAAGAAGGAATATCAATGCTACAACGGCAAGAATAGAAAACGACTTCCACGCTTTAATCGTCCCTCCACCTCCCATTATTAGTTTTTGACAATATCCAAGACTTTAGTCCTGGTACCTTTTTATATTCTACATCGCCGTGTGGAAAACATCAAGTTGCGCTTAGTTAACTTTAGTTATATTTTTCTCCACTTTTTCGGTTTTGGTCACTAAGCTGAAGACTGATAGCTACCAAATGAAAAAGCAGTCAGTGGTCAGTGGTCAGTGGTTAGTTAATAACTGAAGGCTGCTAGCTGAAAGCTGATGGCTACTAACCTGTCATTGCGGTGAGCTGAAACCCCGAGCGTAGCGAAGGGGCCAAGGCGTGGCAATCCTGGAAAAACCAAATTCTAAATACTAAATCCGAAATACTAAACAATATCAAATGACCAAAATCCAAATGGCCAAAACGGTTTTGAACTTTGAGTTTAGATATTGGGATTTGTTTAGGACTTAGTGCTTTGAGTTTAGGATTTCCCTGCAGGGGGTCATTGCGAGCCGCTTCTTATTGTCATTGCGAGGCACATCCCCCCCTTTTGTCATTGCGAGGCACGCCCCCCCTTTTGTCATTGCGAGGCACGTCCCCCCTTTGTCATTGCGAGGCACGTCCCCCCTTTGTCATTGCGAGGCACGTCCCCCCCTTTGTCATTGCGAGGAGCGACAGCGACGAAGCAATCTCATCAGATTGCCATGCCTTCGGCTCGCAATGACTGGTGAGGCATAGCCCTATCGCATCTTCGCCCTTCGCTGCACTCAGCGCTTTTCCTCACCGCAACCCCAACTAAAAAAGGGGGCAATCCGCTCCCTCCTATTATCACATCAAACCAGTCTCACGCTCTCCTGCGTCTAACCAGGAGAGCCGCAGCCACAATAACAGCTATAGCAACGACGATGCCAACTATCCACCACACACCTATACCGCTTCCTTCAACGACCTCTACTTGAAAATCTCCAGTGAGATTTTCCGAGGAAGGTCCTTCTTCGCCAACATAATATTCGACAGAGCCATTGAAGGCGTACGTTGCTAGCCCGGCGTCATCAGGGACAGTTACCTTATATAAGGCAGTAAATGTCGTACCGCTCTCATAGGGCCCAAACCACATAATCTCAGCTTTATTGCCGGTAGCTTTAACAAATTCGGCATTCGGGGTGCACCACGCTTCATCAAGTGTCACGTCCCAACCATCGGGGCAAAAGTCAGTGAGGCCAATAGCATTGAAGTTATCCACAGGCGAAGTGAAGTTCACGGTGACATCAAATGTCTCCCCTCCCTGCACCGTGTCTGGCAAAACCCTGCTGGGATTGGCTTCCTGCGCCAGGGCCATACCCAGCGGCATGAGGGCAACAGCCACCAGCACCAATATAGCACTAACCAATATAGATAATCTCATTTTCTTCCTTACGAAGATGCACTTGCTCATTTGTTAACACAAATACATAATGCTATAAATGCCGGCGACTTGAAAAACATCCTCAAAAGCACCCATAAGCAGCCCCACGCACACCATAGTTAGGACTCAGCAAAGATGCGTCAAAACCATCTACCTTTCCACTGCGATTGAGGTCTGCGTCAGGATTCCAATTCGGGTCACCGGATCTTGAACCATAGGCATCACTAAGCAATGAGACATCGAAACCATCAACCTTATCGCTCGTTTTGACATCCCCCTCACGAATCTCGCCAAAATCAACCACAGTAGTCTCATTGAAACCTACCGTTACATTGGTCACCACCTCACTCAAGCAGGTAGCATTCTTAATTCCAATATCATATATGCCGGCAACAACCTCGGGAATGGTGAACACCCCGGTATCGTTGGTGGTCGCAACTCCTGTCCATATCGGCTGGCTGAGTTCCCCGGGCTGGAACAACTTCACCACGAACGGCTCTATCCACTTATCATTGGGGGCATCGCCCCTTCCTTCGAAATTGACCGTCCCTTGTAGGGTGCCGGTTTCTCTGATATATAATCCGACGGGAATTATTTGCGGCGAGTTCCTCGCCTCAGGTGCCTCGATGGTTATGTTAGCGGTATAATTCCCAACAGACATGTCCGATGTATTCACCGACACAGCCACAGAACTGTGCTCATCGGTGCAGCTGCCGTTTGTGGGGCTCACGCTGAGCCAGGTCACATTGGTACCTGTTATGTTCGCTGTCCAGTTGAGCATACACGGTGTTGAGCTCCATAGTTGCAGCGTCTGGTTTTGCGGGTTTTGCCCACCAAAAGCAGCATAGAAGCTAATGCTTGCCGGGCTGGTTAAAATCGCCGGCGGAATAACCTCTACTTCATAATCCCCCGTTATGTTCTCCGAGTAAGGTCCTTCAGTGGCAACATAATAATAGAGAAAGCTCTCATAAGGACTAACATCAAAGCTGTGACTTCCCAGAGAGGCATTACAGGGAACGGTAACCTTATGCATCACAGTAAAGTTGGTGCCCTCACTATATGGCCCAATCCAGGTGAGCGACGCTCGAGCGCCGTCATCATTACCTGCATCGGCATTCGGGGTGCACCATGCGGCATCAACGGTCGCATTCCAGCCATCGGGGGCAGTGTCACGCAAACCGATGGAGCTGAACTCATCGGCAGGAGCAGTGAAGGTGATAATGACCTCGAATGTCTCTCCTTGCTGCACGGTAGCAGGCAGAGCTCTCGTGGCATTGGCTTCCTGCCCTAAAGCTATATCCAAGGGCAGGACCATAATTGCCACCAGTAGCACTGCGGTTAAAACTAACCCACATAATCTCATTTCTTTAATTATAACACTAACCCCCTTCCGAATGGAAGGGGGTTAGTTGCATCTGGACTACCTAGCTTCAGCTAGGGAATTGCCAGGAGTGAATGGAATCCAATGCCTTCCACTCATCGATACCCCAAGAATTGATAACCGTCCCATAGATATCAAACTCTTCGGCCGGTGGGAATAGCCACAGATTCACACTCTTCTGAGCATACCACATGTCGCATGCTCTGGGGACAAGGCCATAGTTAGCTTCGAAGTCAAACACGTAGCCTTCGGATAATAGCTCAGGCGTTGACATGTTTATCCACTTGTCAGGTAACACGGCCATCCCGGTCATGTCTATGGTGTAATACAGGGCTTTGGTAGCGACCTGCCAGTACATCCCGGTTGTGTAGGCGGTGTTGCTGTAGTCCGGGGTGCTTGGATCACTTGTCAGTGCGCCCTCACCCTCTTTAAGCAGCGTGACGACTACATCACCTAGCGGGGCAGCATTGACGTCACGCGTCTCTCCCACTACATCGCCGGGGACTGTTACTATCAACTGATACTCACCGGATATGCATGCCGAGTGTGGTCCATCCTCGCCAAAGTAGTACTCAAGCCAGGCTTCATCCATGTCAGGACACACCTCCCAGGTATTGATTCCTGGTTTCGCAGTGTCAGGGACAGTAACCTTGTACATCGCGCTAAATTCTACGCCTACATCGTAAGGTCCAGACCACAGAATCTCTACCTCATTGCCCCATTTTTGAACTGCGTAGGCATTCGGGGTACACCAAGTCTTGTCAACCTCCACAATCCATCCATCGGGAGCAACATCAGTGAGACCGATGGAGTTGAGCCCATCCGCCGATGAAGTGAAGTTCACGTAGACATCAAACGTCTCTCCAGCATACGTCTGGTCATACTCTAACGCAGTGCCAGGTAAGTCCCTCCAACTGGGAATGTAAGTCGCCGGCTTAACCGTCAGGCTAACAGCAACTGTCTCTTCCAAAGTGCTTCCTGGGGCGCTTACAATGATGGTGGCATTATAGTCGTCCACTGTCAGGTTTGCTCCTGCCGCATCAACCGATACAGTTACTGTCTCTGAAGCACCGTTACCAACAAGGGTACCAGTTGCGGGACTCGCACTAAGCCAGGCAGGTAGTACTGGCGGAGCCGGAGCAGCAACAGAATAAGCTAGCAGCGACCTCAGGTCCATCGGGGGATATACGTACGTGCCACCATCCCCTTGTTCCACAAAGTTCCTTGCATCGTCCGACCAGTAGGTCTGCATGAACGTATCGACCATCGGGTCGGTGAGGAAATGGGTTATCTCCCAGCACATGAACGAAAGATTCCCTGCCGTAGTAACAGGTACGTAGTTACTCACCACAGCATAGGCTGTTATCGGAGGCACTGGAGCTTGCGGTGTGCCCCCTACAACCAGCGCCTGATTAAGGACGTATGCCCAGCTCTTGCCCGGATAATAAGGCCAGCCGTGGCAACCAATGTAGTCCCAGGTCAGCGTAGCAGTTGCCGGGACCCACGTCCCAGATATATTCAAACTCAGGACGGCATCCTGCTGCACTGTATCGAAGGTATATTTGTCAACCTGTACGATCGCGCTGATCATCTGAGCCTGTATGATACCCATACCGGTAACATCGATCAGGCGATTAGCAACGGGAGTCCAGCTGGCGGAAGCTGTGTAAACGTCAGGACCGGTGTCATCCGTCACAGCCATGGTCAGGGTTTCCATATATGGCGTGTAGGTATTAACCAAGACCCAGTTGTCGCCTGTCGTCCAAGTTGGCGGTGAGCCTAGCGCCCAGCATAGAGTCTGTCCACCTATGTTCGTTATATCAAACGTGTCGTCAGGGGGATTTACTCCCTCATAGGTTACGAAGCTAAGGCTGTCGGGGGAGACCCCGATGTCCGGGGAAAGCTCAACGAAGTTGGCGGTGACACTCTTGGCGTCACTCATGGTTATAGTGGTGGGATTGGTGTCGCCGCTGAGGTCTCCACTCCATTCGTCAAAACCCCACCCTGCCACTGAGTCTACCGCCTCCAGGTCAACTACCTCATCCCAGGCCCAGCTGCTGACGTCGGGATAAGAGCCTGGAATGGCTCCATCTACCTTCACATCTCCCTTGCCAGCAGGGCTTACATCCACCGTCAATACAGGAGAACCAACTTTCACCGTGCCGTTAACCACCATTGTCCAGACGAGGTAATCCGATCCTGCAGAAAGGACTGCAGTCTCCGGGTCCCCATATCCGTCTACAGCGACGAATTCCAGGGTGGCGATTCCAGTAGTAGTCTTGCTCTTCATATTTACAGTACACAGGTAAGGAGCAGTATCGTTGGTGGTTGTGCCCATTGGTGTACTATAATCGTGATCGACGTAACCCGCGGTATTGTCATAACTTTGGGCCCACTTCGTATTAAACGGGCTACCAACATTGGTAATGTTAACCACCTCAATCAAGGCAGCAGAGAAATTTATGTGACACATTACCATGTCCAAGTCCCGAGCATCAGGGTTGTTGATGACGACATCCACGCTGAATGCTTCAGTAAAGCCCACATTTTGCGCCGAGGGATCTATCTCTATGCCACAATCCCCCACCGCACCTAAGACTGGGGCTGCTGGCACCATCATCAACCCTAAACACACCGCCACAGTCAAGATTAAACTAACAAACTTACTTTTCACTTCCTCAATAACCTCCTTTCTTTTCCTTCTTTGTTTTCACCGTTTTCATCGTTGTTGATATCATCGCTCTTCATCTCATTAACATCACCTCCCTTACTCAAAAGTATCCATAAGCAGCCCCTCGCACACCATAGTTAGGACTGAGCAAAGACACGTCAAAACCATCTACCTTTTCACTGCGATTGAGGTCCGCGGCAACCTTCCAATTCGAGTCACCGGGTCTTGAACCATAGGCACCACTGAGCATGGAGACATCGAAACCATCAACCTTATCGGTCGGTTTGATATCACCCTCACGGTTGCTAAAGTTGCCCACACCGGTACTATTTAGCGTCACATTAGTCGCCAGCTCGCTCAAGCAAGTGGAGTTCTTAATCCCGATATCATAGGTCTCGGGGAGAAGATCGGGCATGGTAAAAACACCGGTCTCGTTAGTGGTGGCAGTCCCTGACCATACCTCGAAGTCGAGATTGCCGGGCTCGAAGCCCTTCACTTCAAACGACTCTATCCATTCAGGACCGGAACCACCCCTTCCCGCAAAACTAACGTGCCCTTCGAGGGTACTCCCTTCCGTGACAATGTTGAAGGTACCAAGCCCGGACTTATAAGGCGCAGCACCGTTAGGGTATGAGTAACCGAAGCAGGAAGTCACATTGACATCTCTTGCGCCAAGAGAGGCGCCAGGGGCAATAGTGATGCTCGCCGTTATCGAATTGTCTATCGGGTTGTTGGTGTTTATGGTGTAGCTGTTGACCGTTATGCCAGGGCCAAAGTCCACCGAACCACTATTGGGAACAGTATTATTTGCCCTGAGGAAGTATTTCCCGTAGATCTTCACATCCATCGTAGTATTAGGAAAGCCATTGCTGGGAAAGACTTTCTCCACCTTGGGGTGGGCATATAACCCATAGCTAATATCATATGAGTACTGGTACGCAGTGCCCACGGTCGCCTGAATGTAGATTTCGGCATCGGCAAACGACTCTGCCCCGACATACATTCCACTGGTTGAAGTCGGCTGTCCGTTAACCGTTCCAAAGGGACAGAAGGTATATCCGGATTGGTTAAAGAACTTGGGGTCTCCCGGGTCCACGATCTGCTCCTGGTAGGGAAGGGAAAGAAGCAGGATCTCCCATAATTCGCCGTATGCGCTAGTATCATTGCCCGTGGTCGCATAGGTATCGTCTATGTATAGAACGCAGGCAGGGTTCGCCTGAATGTGAATATAGGTATCTTCCCCTACCACCGTCTGATTCAGATACAGTATGGTGTTCCTGGTCAGGTCCATCGTGCCATTTGAACCCAGGCGAGCGCTGTCAACTACATACTTTATGGGGTCCTTTCCCCAGTCAATTTCCTCGAAGCCCGGTTCATAGAAAGTATCATATGGAGTGTCCATAGGACCGTCTGTGGTCACGTTCATAAGCCTCAGTTGAGGATTAATGTTGTCTGTCCACTCTTGCAGCACACCACCTGTGATGTTCAACGGCCCCACGTCATACACCTCGTTTGGAGGATAGTTTCTCAGGTGGAAACTGCCGGTATAAGTGCCGCCGCTCAAGGCAATGTCAAGATCGCCCATTATATGGTGCCGCAGCTCCGGAGGGTTAGCCATACTGCCGAACCGCCCATTCTCTTCCACGCTCTGAATGAACCCCTTCCCGGCGGCGCTGGTCATATCGTCATTGCAGTCGAGGTCAGCGATAAACACAAAGACGAAGTTATCGCCTCCGCCTTCATCATAATGACCTCTCCCCCACATCCAGCCGAAATCAGTGGTAGTCATATATATCGGGGTATGAGAATATACCTGATTAAACCTAACAGCGATCCACTCCAGCGTCATCGTCCCGTTGAGGTTTCCCAATGTACTGGCTACAGTTCCCGAGCCGGTGGTATAGTTGCGGAATCCACAGCCAGGCACATTTGCAGTTGCGCCAGGTATCACCACATTCTGTCGGGTGTACTGCACCAGAGCAAGACGCGGGTCCTCAACTGGCTGAACACCCCCAGAACCTGCCTGGAAAGTATGCCACTCACCGCCAGAGTCTACACTGAACGAGAAACTTGCTTCGATCTCCTCCGTTACCGGCTCACCAGCGGCACCGACATTTTGCCCGGTCAGCACCACCGCAGGAGCAAGAAGTATTAGAAGTGCGAAAACAACAAGAATAGAAAAGAGTTTACCTAATTTGACCACAGGTCACCTCCCGTTTTATTATTATTTTAGTACCTAAATGTCATAGTACTAGTATGTTAGTACTGGTACTTTAGTTTATATCCTACCACCACGCCCCAATGTTGTCAACTTTCATTTAGTTACCGTTAGTTACATTTAGTTCCAAAAATTTCGTTTTTTTTCGATTTTGGTCAATACCGGAAAAGCAAAAATCAAAAGTCAAAATGACAGAGCAAAAATGAAAAAACAGTCAGTATGAAGCTGATAGCTGAAGACTGATACCTGATAGCTGATAGCTACTAACTTGGGGATTGCCACGCCTTCGGGTCGCAATGACACCCTTCTGTCATTGCGAGGCACAGCAGTGCCGAAGCAATCTCGTCGCCTTTTGTCATTGCGAGGAAGTCCGTCAGGCGACGGACGACGAAGCAATCTCAAAACAAGCTCAGCAATCTCGTATAATATAGCCATGAACAAACAATACTATGTTTATATAATGACCAATAGGCGGAGCACCGTGCTCTATATCGGCGTCACCAATGACTTGAAGACAAGGGTCTATGAGCACAAAGAAAAATTGGCTAACGGGTTCACCAAGAAATACAACATTACCAAGCTTGTGTACTACGAGGCTTGCGAGGAAGTAGAAGGCGCCATTTTGAGGGAAAAGCAGCTCAAGGCTGGGCCCAGGCAAAGGAAGATTCAATTAGTTAACAATATGCACAAAGAATGGCGCGACCTATATGAGGAGTTGTGATGAGATTGCCACGGCTTCGGCTCGCAATGACAAAAAAGGAGCCGCGCAATCCCAAAAAAGAAGGGCGGCTCTACAGCCGCCCTTTGTACTACATAACAGCTTAATTTACTCCGGTCTCGTCGTGCCCCTGAGTATGAACACCAGCGCCACGATAAGCGCGATAACAATCACCACAATGGCTATTATGCCGCCTGTGCCCAGTCCACCACCAAACCAGCCGGTACTCACTACGTCAAACTGTCCGTTTTGCCCCGCCAGGGAAACGTCATAAACGCCTGCCTGCGATTTGCTCACCGTGAATATCACGTTCTTGCTTGTCCCCCCGGCAACAGACACCGACTGGCTATCCTCAACCACACCGTTGATATACAGAATGGCATTATAGCTGCCAGTTTCCCCACCGGTGTTAGCCACGCTGATGGAGATTGTCACGTCCTGGCCAGGCTGAACCTGCTGCGGCGAGATGCTGAGGGCGGAGGCAGACAACTGTGCCGGCCCCACCTGTATTTCCGGCATTGCCGACACTATGTGCAAGTTGACCGGGACTTCCTGCACAGGAGACCCGGTAATGGTGATTGTTGCGCTGTAATCCCCGGGGGCCAGCCCGGTGACATCAACTGATACCGTTACGTCCTCACACTCACCTTCGCCAAGGCTGCCGCTCGTGGGAGTTTCACTGAGCCAGCCAGCATTATCAGTCAGCGACCAGTTCAGTGTGCCACTTCCCGAGTTGCATACCTCAAGCGTCTGGTCTGGAGGATCCTCTCCTTCACTAGTAGTGAAGGTAAGGCTTGCAGGAGTAGTCGAGATTGCCGGAACGCCGAGATTCAGGGTAACCGGCACCGTCACGTTCTCTGCGGTATCGGTACTGTTAATGGTGATATTGGCGTAGTAAGTTCCCATTGGGAGGCCGGTCGTGTTAACCGCCACCTCGGTGGAATTGCACTCATCTGCAGTGAGGTTGGTGCCGTTCATCGGGCTCATGCTAAATAAGGTCGCATTGGCACCTGTTATATTCGCCGTCCAGTTCAGCGTGTATCCACCTCCGTTGCATATATCTAACGTCTGGTTCGCCAGAGCTGCTCCCACATTACCACTGAAGGTAAGGCTGGATGGGTCGGGGGAAATTTCTGGCGGCAGCTCCGTGAAGTTGGCGGTTACATTCTTATCGGAATCCATGGTTATGGTGTCGGGATTGGTGCTGCCAGTAAGGTTGCCAGTCCACTTGTTGAACTCCCAGCCCCCCACTGGAAACGCTTCCAGAGTCACATTCTCACCCGTGGTCCAGTTAGTTATGTTGGGATAGCCAATCAGAGTCACTCCATTTGCCGTGACAGTTCCCGTACCATTCGGGGTTACGTTTACCCACAGCCTGGGAGCACCAGTCACGGTCACCGTGCCGTTAACCACCATGGTCCAGACGAGGTAATCCGATCCTGTAGAAAGGACTGCAGTCTCCGGGTCCCCATATCCGTCTACAGCGACGAATTCCAGGGTGGCGATTCCAGTAGCACTCTTGCTCTTCATATCTACAGTACACAGGTAAGGAGCAGTCTCGGTGATGTTTGTGCCCATAGGTGTACTATAATCGTAATCAACCCAACCCGCGGTATTGTTATAACTTTCGGCCCACTTCGTATCAAACGGGCTACCAACATTGGTAATGTTAACCACCTCAATCAAGGCAGCAGAGAAATTTATGTGACACATTACCATGTCCAATTCCCGAGCATCAGGGTTGTTGATGACGATATCCACGCTGAATGCTTCATTAAAGCCCACATTTTGCGCCGAGGGATCTATCTCTATGCCACAATCCCCCACCGCACCTAAGACTGGGGCTGCTGGCACCAATGCCAGCCCCAAACACACTGCAAGGATAATTGGAATTGAGAGGAATCTCCAAACTTTAATCATTTTTACCTCCGTAATAAACGTTTACCTTATTATACATACCACATTAACCTTGTCAATAGGTTCAGTTACATGGGAGGAATTTCCAAGCTTCGACCATTTTTACCTCCAGGATAAACATTTATTTCATTATTATATCACTACACTAACTTTGTCAATAGGCTGTAGTTATTTATCACCCCTCCTTACTCCTCTCCCTTCAAGGGAGAGGACAGGTAAGGGATTGCTTCGGCACTGATGTGCCTCGCAATGACAGGAGGGGGGCGCCATTGCACTATTATAGCATGGGATTGCTTCGTCGTTGCCACTCCTCGCAATGACAGAAGGGGAGTGTCATTGCGACCGCTTTCTTTTATTGTCATTGCGGTGAGCCAGAGCCCTGAGCGCAGTGAAGGGGAAGCGCGGCAATCCCGGCAGGGCATGAGATTGCGGAGCTTGTTCCGAGTGAAACGAGGAAGCCCGCTCTGGGATTGCTTCGTCGTCCGTCAAGTGACGGACTTCCTCGCAATGACAATTAAAAAATATCCTGCCTGGGGTAGATTATCTTCCCCGTGGTCAGCACTTCAGTAATGAAGGGATTCCCTTTCCGTTTCATGTGCTCAAGTTCCTCACCGGTGTAGCCGATGGGCTCGATAGGCAAATTAAAACGGTTCAGGTCAAGAAGCAGCTTTATCCTGTCGAGGAAGCCCACCTGGAAGTCTGCGATCACCATAATGTCTATATCCGAGCCCTCATTTATATCACCAGTGGCAAAGGAGCCGAACAATATTACCGCTTGAGGATTAAGCTCCCGGGCTATTTCGCGGCAGTATTCCTCTAGCTGTCCAACAATCTGCTGGCGTTGCTCAAGAGCGATGTTGCATACTTTATGCACCTGTCAGCCATCTCCCGGGTGTAATAGTCGTCGGCAGTGCCTTCAGCATAAAAGTTAGGGTATCGGGAGCCAATGTAATGTCGGTCCAGTTCCTTCCCTGCTTCTGCAAAGTCACCAAAGCGGGCATCAATTCCAGCACATTCATTTATCAGCCTGGTCACCGAGCGGCTTACTATAGCTCTGATTCCGCGGGAGTATAAAAAACCCTTTACTGCCTTTTCTGCTGCTTGCTGGGCATGGAAGCAGCTGCTCTGGCATAGGAATGGGCATCAAGGAGTACCTCGGCGTCAGTCAGGTCCCTCTGGGCTTGAACCAGCCATCTTCGCCCTTCCTCAAGGTTCTTTGGCATACCAAATTGAGCGTAGCACAGTCCAGCGGGAGGGTCAACCTCTCCATTCAACGGAGAGGCATGAAAGAGCAGTCAGCGATCAGCAGTCAACTAATGACTGAAAACTGATAGCTGATAGCTGATAACTGGACCATTACACCCTTCGTGTTCGGAAAATAAGCACCAGGATCACCAGCCATACCACAGCACCAAGGGCAATGATCACCCACAACCATGACGCAGTAGTTGGTGCAGGCGGCACAACTCCCTCCGCACCAGTGGTGAAGGTCCCCGTAGCCTCACCAAACACCGTAGTGTCCTTCAACGCCTTCACCGTCCAGTAGTAAGACGTGCTGTAGGAAAGCGTGCCGGTATAGGTGTAAGTTGTCCCTGATACTGAAGTCGCTGATACTACCTCAGCATCGGTCTCAGCATTCACCAGGCTCAACTCATACCCAGTAACATCGGCAACGGCGTCCCAGGTGAACGGGATATTGCTCACCGACACGCCGATGGCGCCATTGCCGGGATTGGTCAGCGTTACCGCAGCCACAGGACCAGCAGCAACGGTGAAGCTGCGCACCTCAGACCACGGACTGTGAATTATCTCATCAGTCGCAGCATCAGCAGACCTCACCCTCCAGTAGAAGGTAGTGCCGCAGCTGCCTGTCCCCAGTGCTCCGTTTTCAACAACATAGCTGGGTTTGGAGCCACTGGTTGGCTCGTAGTCTATCTCTGTGCAATCATAGGGGGCAATGTCCTTATACTTGCCACTCCAGTCGATTATCACCTCGGTGAAGTCATCATCCAGAGATATCTGCATGTTATAGGAGCAGGCATCGCACTGCCTGTCCCACTTCAGCGTGAAGGCATCGTTCCAGCAGTAGCACGGGTCGGCATCAACCACAACATCGCTTGCAGGCGAAAGAAGCGCCGGACCTGCCTTGGCATAGCAGTCCTCGTATGTCCACAGGCGCCCCAGCGCAGCGATGTAGCGGGGATCCTTCTCAACTACAGTGGCATTGTAGTAACGGGCATCATCAATAGCCCACAGCTTGCTGTTGGTATCCGGGCTAAGGCAGCCGCATATCTTCAAGCTGGAAGGCTCAAGCGTGAATGCCCCATGATACTCGTTTACCTCCTCAATGAGGTAATCCCAGGTTGCTTCCCCGCAGGCTACCTCCTCAGCAGGATTGAGACACCGGGCCACACCGGTGACATTGCCGTCCGCATCGAAGAAGGTGGCATACAGAACGCCGCCGGTGGTGGCGTCGGTCTCGGGATTGCCCTCGGCATTACTGATAACTATGCCGTAGTAGCCAACCTGAACCTCAGCACACGCGTCGAAGCCGAGCTGTTTTGCATATGGCGTTGCAGTACCGGTACATTCGCCAAGGTCTGTCCAGCTAGTGCTGTCATCAATGACCCAGCGGTAAATGCTGTTATCAGCGACATTAGCGGGGCTTTCCTGGCCCACCGCAGCATAAATGACGCTGTTGGTGTCGAAGTAGCTGTCAAAGGCAACATGGACGTTGCCCTCACCGAGACCATCCTCCAGCTTGGTGAAGCTGGC
>JABUBO010000240.1_pt1 | contig 17036 bp, 9 predicted proteins | sample 7240361 | NCBI WGS metagenome assembly JABUBO01 (sample SAMN07256346, study PRJNA390944) | subsurface metagenome | isolation source: Methane hydrate marine sediment | place: Pacific Ocean: Eastern North Pacific, ODP site
CTTGGAGAAGATACCTGGTTTATCGCATCTGATTCTGAAGAACTCACCGGCGACCCCGGTACTTTGCGGGACCATTTTGTAGGGATAAAGAATGCAAACCGTCTCTTCGCTCCACAAGCCTTGCTTTCGGTTTATTTGCCGGACCGTGCCGCTGCTGCCGTCAAATACTACGCAGGTGCGGATTTGCCTGAAGAGCTTTTGATTAATCGCGATTCCAGGCCTCTGACACATCTGTACAGTTTATTGCTTGCAGCGAAACAATTGGGAGCACCTGTTACGAAACTTATCAAACACTTAGCTCTGGCCGGGCCGTTAGCTTTTGTTGTCCCTGTCTTGCTTTTTATCGTGCTGCGGGTTATTTACATCCTGAGAACAGCTCAACACGGTAATAAATCCGGTTTCGACAGCAGCTTCCTGGTTTTCTCAGCCGGCTGGGTGGCTATCGGGGTGGTAATTGTCCTGATGTATCTTTATCAAACCCGTTTCGGCTCGCTTTACCTGCACATCGGTATTGTTTCATCTATGTTTATGGTGGGTCTGACCGTTGGTGCCGCTGTAATCAGACATCTGTTGGCGGTCAGCAGGAAAATTCAGCCGGAGAAATTACTATTTGCTGTGATATGTACGCATTCTTTGCTCCTCTGCGCTATTGCTTTTTGGCCTATCGAGCAATGGACACATCTGACCTTTCTGGCCGCATTTGTTTTATGCGGTTTATGCGCCGGCAGCTATTTTCCGATAGCTGCCAGACAATTGGCTGATTCTGCTTTCGAGGCCGGCCAGGCCGGAAGCAAACTCGAAACTGCTGACCACATCGGCGCCTCAGTGGGAGGACTGCTGACGAGTCTCGCACTTGTTCCCGTACTCGGAGCACGGCTCACGCTGTTTGGATTTATTCTGCTCATTTTGGTAAATGTACCGCCTGCCTTGCTGAGAATATACAAGGCAGAACGAGTTTGTTCTTTTGATACAATCGCTTTTAGATTGCGCAAGCTCGGCTACGTCTTATTCGGCGTTGGGGTATCTATCGTCTTTTGCTCGAACCTGCTCGCTGAGGCTGGTGCACGTCTGAGGCCGTCGCTGCCGCAACAATCAGCACAAGCGCTTGCCGGCGAATTGCATCTCGAACAGGAATCAACGGTTCTTCGCGACAGTGCTCGCGAAATCAATTATTTCAGGGTTTCGGACGCCAACGATAAATTAAGCGGGTATATCTTCAGCTCTGAGGACCTGGCGCCAGATGTTCGTGGTTTTGGTGGCAGGATGAATCTCGCCATTTATGTGGACGACCCCGGCGGCAAATTGATTAACTTCCATATAATAAGGTCGAACGAAACACCGGCGTACCTGGAGCTTCTTAGCAAGTGGCGCAGCTCCTTAAACGAACGTCAGCTCTTCCAGCCTGGGCCTTTCGCTGACGTTCACGCCGTAACCGGTGCCACTGTGAGTTCCGAAGCTATTCTCTCAGCACTTCAGACATCAGGCCATAGATTCGCAACGCAGATTCTTGGCCGCACTGTTGAAGCAGGACCCAAAGAAAAAACTCACCGTGCGGCATATCTGCCCGACAACCATGGCATATATTTGATTGGTGCTTTTGTTCTTGCCCTGATTGTAATCTACCGGGGCGGATTTTGGAGCAGATTGATTGTGCTTTTGTTTAATCTTGTGCTTGGCGGTATCATTTTGAACACTCAGTATTCCATTGAACAAATAGCGACCTTGCTGTCCGTGCATACGCCTGCTCTGGCATTAACAGGTGCGTTTATTTTGGTCATAGGAGTCCCGCTTTTGGTAATAATCTTCGGCAATATTTATTGCGGCTACATCTGCCCTTTTGGTGCTGCCCAGGAATTGCTCGGCTACGTTTTGCCCGGAAGATTTAAACAGCCGACACAGGTTGAGGCAATGCGAAAGGCAAGATTTATTAAATATGTTGTTCTTCTTGTTTTGATAATTGTGTTCTTTCTTTCCAGAAACCGAACAACACTGGCAGCAGATCCACTAATTTCATTTTTCAATTATCAATCTTCAATTTTGGATTTTCGGTCGGCAATGTTGTTGACAGTGGTAGCAGTGCTGATAGGCTCGATTTTCTATGGACGCTTTTGGTGCCGGTATTTGTGTCCGGCAGGGGCCTTTCTGTCGCTACTCAACAATGTCGCAATACTAAAGCGGTACCTGCCGGCGAAAAGATTTGGCAGATGTGAGTTTGGTCTTACCCCCAAAGACAAAATGGACTGCATACATTGTGACAGGTGTCGTTTCGTCAGAAGACAGAAGTCAGACATCAGATGGCAGAAGTCAAACGTCAGATGGCAGGGTTTCTGTCTTCTGTTTTCTGTCCTCTGCCTTCTCTTCTTTGTATCGGCTGTCTCTGTAAGCAGGTTCATGCAGGTCGTTCCTATGGGCCGCGATTATTCCGCTGCTTTAGCTCCTTCCGGGGGCCAATCCAGGGACGTCGATATGCAGCGCATTCGCACCTTGATTGAGCAGAAAAGGCTTTCCGACCGAGAAGCGGAATTTTATAAGAAGGTCGAATAAGGTCAGTTTAGTGCGTGCACCCCCATTCTTGCTTTCGCAAGAAAGCACGGGGATTACGCAGGCACAGGTGATGTTTGGTGTTTTAACGGCGAAAATAATTGAATTTTTGAAAGGGAAAATGTGAAGACCAATATTTTTTGCATAGCAATCTACAGCATATCCATAATCGCTCCCTCTGCTTATTCAAAGAATCTTCAGCATTTCTACAAAGACCATCCCTATTTGCAGGATTTCGCAGAGAAAATACCACTTTCCGAGGAGCTGACCGGTACGGAATTATCCGCGGTAAGCTCGGATAGAAACGGTCGCATCCTTGTTTTGTCAAACAAGGGACTGTTGCAAATTCATAGCGGAAAATTAGTGCCGGACCAACAATACAGACCAATACTGGATATGCAAATAAGGAGCATGGACACCTATCGTGACCAATTTGTTTACTTAACTGATAAGGTTGTCTTAAGTAACGCCTGGGCGGGCAAGTTTTACGTACCCCACAAAATGCCTGATGTCGGATTATTTAAGATGGGAAGTAACTTTGATTTTCTGGTGACGGGAAAAGATGTTCTCGCTTATTTTGAACAAGACAAGCGCGTTGACAAATGGGAGATGTTTCAGAGACACATAAAACAGCTCTTTTTTGACCGGGTGCGCAGCCGATTTCTTCTTTTGTCCAATAACCGGCTCGATTGTTTCCAGCCGGGGAAAGATGTTCAAAAAGTTTTCGAAGCTAAAAATATGAATTGTTTGGAATTGATAAGTGATAACACGACTCTTATCATCGGCACTCAGGATGGATACATCGAATTAGATGCAGATTCCTTTAGTGAACGCTCGACTCTGCAAAAGAAATTGCCCTGCACCGATATACGTTGTGTGAAACAAATCGGTGAGAAAGTCTGGTTCGGAACATCCAGAGGAGCTTTTGCACTACACAGTGACGGACAGATAGATTATTATGCCTTGAAACGCTGGCTTGTGGATGACACAGTCGTCGATATATCAAAAGGCCCGGATGATTGTGTGCTGATTCTCGGCCCAGGTGGACTGAGCATTATCCACTTCAAAATGATGACCCTTCAGCAAAAGGCGGAGCATTTCGATAAGCTTACACGAAAACGTCATGTGCGGTACGGTTTGAACAGTGCGCTTGCTCTATCCAGGCCCGGCGATTTATCAACGGGAACACTTATCGACCAGGATAACGATGGCCTATGGACGTCTATGTATCTGGCTGGAGAGCTTTTCCGTTATGCCGTTACTAAATCAGACAACGCTCTGCAGAATTGCTATGAGTCCTTCGAGGCAATGGAACGTTTGACCTATATCAATCCGCTGGAAGGCTTCCCATCCCGCTCCTTTGAACGCTCAGGCTATAAATTAGCGGACAAGTCCCGATGGCGTCCCGCTGAGGACCGGACATGGGACTGGAAGGCCACAACCAGCAGCGACGAGATAGTTGGGCACTTTTTCGTATATAGTATTTTTGCCGAGGTAATTCCCGACGAAAAATGGCGTGACCGGGCAATCACCCTGATGGACAGTATTATGGACCATATTGTACGAAATGATTGGTACCTTATCGATTACGATGGCAAGCCTACTCTCTGGGGCAAATGGAATCCGGATTATGTTAACCAATTTCCCAAACAGGTCGGTGACCGCAGACTTAACTCTGTTGAAATTATTGCATTCCTGCAAACAGCATATCACTTTACGGACAAAGAAATCTATAAAGAAAAGGCTTTTGAATTAATGGAAAAATACGGCTATCTGGACAATATTATGATACCAATATCGAAGATAGGCAGGATTCGGGGTATTGACCTCACTACCGAATGGAATCATTCTGATGATGAGCTGGCTTTTCTAAGTTATTGGAATTTGTATAAATACGCCTTTACGGATGAGCTCCGTGAGAAATACCGCCAGGCGGTTAAAGAACACTGGGAAATCGAACGGCCGGAAAAACATCCTTTATGGAATCTTATTTTCTCTGCGACCGGAGCAACAGACTTTGATTTGGAAGAGACTATTTGGGGCTTAAAAGAATTCCCGCTGGATACTATCGGCTGGTCTGTCCGGAATAGTCATCGCAAAGACTTGGAATTTATAGCTGCCAATTTTCGCAATCAAACCACGAGCAAAGTTCTACCGCCGGATGAACGACCTATGAGCAAATATAACGGCAACCACTTTCGCCTGGATGGCGGTGAAGGCGGGCGTCGCGAATATAGTGGTGACATATTCCTTTTACCCTATTGGCTGGGAAGATATTTGCAGAAAATTAGATAAAAAAAAGCTATTATTGAGAGGATATCTGTGACTTTTTCAATTCAGAATTAGTTCTGCAGGATAAGGAGATTTTTGTTGTGCTAAGTGGGGTCGATTATTTAGTGGTTATTGTGTATCTGATTGGCATTATGCTGCTCGGGCTCTATTTCAGAAAGTTTATTCATTCATCTAAGGATTACTTTCTCGCTGGCAGGGCCCTGCCGTTCTGGGCCATCGGGATGTCGATTGTAGTTTCGGACATAGGGGCCCAGGATTTTGTGGGAGTTTCAGGCCAGGCGTACCGATATGGGATTGCAGTGGGTAATTTTGACTGGATTGGTTCCGTACCGGCGATGTTGCTGGCCGCATTTATCTTTATTCCGTATTTCTGGAAGGCAGGGCTCTATACCATTCCGGAGTATTTAGGCAGGCGATACAACGATTACGTTCGTACTCTGGCTTCGGTGACCTGGATAATTTTCTTTGCCTTTAATCTCGGGATTATTTTTTGGGCCAGTGCAAAACTGCTGAACACCCTGATGGGCTGGCCCTATTGGCAGTCGATCATTATTACAGCGGTTGTGGTTGGTGTTTATACATTTTGCGGTGGGCTGACCGCAGTCGTGCTGACCGATGTTATTCAAATGGTGATTATGTTTGTAGGCGGTGCTGTCATTGTGATTCTCGGGCTCTACCGCGTGGGAGGTTGGGATGGTCTGGTGGACAAGATTACCGCACAGGGAATTTCTTTCAGTGATTATTTCGAGCTGATCCAGCCGGCGAATACAAAAACCCCTTTTCCCTGGACAGGCATTCTTTTTGGTCTCACATTTGTGATGGCCAACGCTTATATGATTGGCAACCAGGCCATCGTGCAGCGGTGTCTGGCAGCCAAAAGCGAATGGCACGCTAAGGCCAGCATGCTCTGGGGGGCGTTTTTGAAAATGTTTATACCGGTGCTGGTATTATTTCCGGGCTTGATTGCTATTGCTTTGTATCCCGACTTGAAAGATGGTGATAATGCTTTTCCTTTATTGGTAAAAGAATTACTTCCTCCCGGCTGGGGGTTAGTGGGATTGATGTTTGCCGCCCTTTTGGCGGGCTTAATGTCAAGTATTGATTCGATGCTTAACTCTACCGCAACTTTGTGGACCAAAGATATTTACGAAAAGTATATTAGAAAGGATGCTTCCGACCGGCACTATTTGATAGTTGGCCGATTGGCGACCGTTGGATTGTTAATTTTCGGAGTGATTACTTCGCCGATAAGTCAGTATTTTGAGGGAATATATATCGCTATACAGACTTTCTTGTCTTTCTTCCAGGGGCCTGTCTTTTCGGTTCTTATGTTAGGTATTTTTTGGCGCCGCACTACCCAGTGGGGAGGACTGTTCGGCTTGCTGGGCGGGATTGCAGTTTCCGCTTTACTATATGCGTTTAAAGGGTATCTGTTTGAAATCGAGGACCCGTTTCTTTATGTTTCATGGTGGTCGTTTTTAGCGGGACTTATCATTGCCGCCGTGGTCAGTTTATTCACTCAGCCGCATCCCGAAGAACGGCTATATGGATTAGTATATCGGCTGGCAGAACGAAAGCAGAACTTGGCATAAATTAGGACTCAAGCAAAATGCTAAAAGCTATAAGGTATATTCTTAACTTTGAATGGCTGGCCGGTGTTTCAACCGGTGCCGCCAAGAACGTTTTTCTTGTCCTGTTCGTCTTGATAGGAATTTTAGTTTTGCTGATTCCCAATGATTATGTCTTTCAGGGAGTAAAAAAACGTAAATGGTGGCTTAATCTAAAATTGTGGGCGCTGGGCGATTTGGCCTTTATTTTTATCACGTATTACTTCTTTTGAAGAAAAACACTCTGGACTTCACATCGAAATCTTGTGAAGGATGCTGCTTTTGCAAATCTCACCCTTACGTGCCTTTCAATCCCACAGACTTTCTTGTAGTAACCAGCTTGAGAAACAGGCTAAATTCAGCTACGGTTTAGGTGGTTGCACGCCGTTTTCGTTCCTTGCATTTGTCAATGTCACGTTCACCTGAGAGTAGAAATTTGAGGAACGATTTGTCCTGAAATCGACACGTCTGCAAGATCCCCAGTAACTTCAGATAGTTGGTGGCTCCACTATTGAAGAACGAGCCGGAAATCTTTCGTTGTATGGCAATATGTCGTAGGGCACGCTCGGCCATATTATTGTTCCAAGGAATTCCGTCCTCGATTAAGAACAGGAAGAGTGACTCTCTGTAACGGGCAAATCGCTTCTGATACTTCTGGACGATTTCACACCTGTGTTGAACGCCGTCGATGGTCTGCTTGTAGAAGCGAGCGACAACCTTCATGTGCTTCTTAAGAAACCTGGCCTTCAACCCATACCTTTCCACATCCTCGAATATAGGGACGAGCAGGTCTCGTACCGAAAGGAGGAACGCTTCGTACTCCTGATTAAAGGGGTTTCTCCACAAATCGTCATTAAGATCCCCAATGAGATGACTAAGGCACTTCTGTTGCCTGCACTCCATTGAATCGTAACCAGGGTAGAAGTCGGAAATTAGTACTCCCTCATATCCTTGCAGAATCCTGCGAGCAAGAGTAGTCTCTCGTGTTTCAGTAAGCTGAAATACGACGTGTGTCCCATTTGTAAGGACCCATACGTAGTGTTTCGTTCCCCTAATACTAATGGTCGTTTCATCTGAGTGGACAAATGGACTCGCAAGTATTCTTTTCAGAAGCAGAGTTTCCGTATATGAATAGCGGTCTGCCAGAAATCCAATGAAATTCATTAGAGTAGTCGGGCTCATATGTTCACAAAAAAGCTCACTAATAACCTGAGCAATAGTCGCAAAAGGAAGACGGAGTGCAAGTCGTTGATAAGCAGTCCATGCCTGGAATCCCCGGCCAAACGAGTTTCTACCCAATCGTCTGATTACGGGCGGGGAGTGGTAATGCTGACACGTCGGACAGTAACCTTTCGTTCCAGCGTATTTCACAGTAGTTTTTCTACATCCGTTCCTTGTGAATGCCAAGTCGACAACAGTGTGTTCTGCCAAAACATTGGTTGGTTTGAGAGGTTGCCCTTTGTTACGATGACATATTCTTGGACGACGTACATGAACGATCTTCTGCACCTTTGAAGGTGGAACATGAAAATACCCTTTGTGGCCTTTTGGAGGACCGATCTTTCTATGCTCAGAAACTGAATGCCCATCTTTGGGCTGGAAACTTATACGTCTACGACGGTATTCGAGATGGGCTGAGTTGAGGATGTTATCAAATATTCGATGAATCTCCTCACCAAATTCTGTGCAGTTTTGCTTAGGACGGTCTGCAAAGTCCACATCCGGTCTTGATGTCACTGCATCAGCAATATGCCGCAAATCCTCAGTAAGAAGTCGAACTGCACAGCAGTCATCACGATTGTAGGATAGGAGCATTTCCTTGAACTTCCTGTTTCCCGTCTCCTCCCACCGATATCTCCACACAAGGCTCTGGACACCAGAAGGTTCTGGCGCAGACCATGATGCACCAACACATGCCCCCAGGTCCTTCAGTCTGTTGGATCTTGTCGGAAAGTATACCTTCCCGAACACAAAGGAGTTGACGTTTACCATCCTGTTGATGAATGCTTCACAGTCGATTCCGTGTTTCTTCGATACCCGCCGAAACGCTCTTGGCTCATAGCTGCCATAGTGGTAAATGGGTGCATTTCCATACTCGGTGGCTTTTTGGAGGCACGCCTCAAAAATCTTTGCCTCATCCTCTGCTGAGTCCGCCCAGAAGGAGTGAGAAGAAACGTCGTTGCCATTTTGGTAAATAATTCCAATAAGATAGTCAAAACCCTGGTCTGGAATTCCTTCGACATCCAGGAACAACTCGATAGGCTGCTTCGATATGGTGGGTATCTCATGCAAGTAGATCTTGTTTGTGCGTATGGCAAGAGCCTGCAATTCAACATTGAACGATGGCGGTGTGTCGGCTGCCTTTTTCCTGCTTCGTCTTGGTTTGTACAGGTAGGAAAGCTGTGTGACCGTGAAGATACCCTTTTTCTGATACCTTCGGATTAGCTTGGGCGTCATTCTTTCTAGCAAGCTCAAGCTGTCGCCTTTCTCTGCCTCGTGCACGCAGTAGTCACGAAACTGGCACGTCGCGCAGTGCTTGTTCAAACATGCTGCGGGAGGTTCAGAGAAGGGATTGCTAATTTGCTCTCGTAGATCGTTGATGATCGGGCGGACTTTAGAGTATAGCGGTTCCAATCTAATCTGCTTCGGGCTTCCAGTAAGAGGCACGATTAGTCCACTCGACGGTCGATACCTTCTTGTTTGCCCGACAACATAACCTGCGAATGCTAGACGTAGTTTCTGATCATCGGTGACGCTCTGACTACCGATTACAACATGAGGCTCTACTCGCGCGTGTGCTCCTGGCGATTCCCGCTTGGGCTTAAGAAGTGCATCACATGTCGCAACAAGATCGTCGGCAGAAATAGTGCAAGACGGACTGTCCTTCCGTGAAAATTGAACGCTGTCCTTCTTCGCAAAGCGCGGGTCCAACTGGCCATTTGGAAGTGTGGAAATGTAGCATGAGCGATTAGCCGCAGCACGCTCTTCCAAGATGCAGTCGTACTCATGCTGAACCCCCTTAATTTTTCCTCGAAGCAGCAAGGATGCCTTACGCTGACACCGGGAATAGGCTGCGACCAGTTCGGAAGTAATGTGATGATCCATGGTGATCACCTCAATATATTTCACGAGTACTCTGTAATCCTCTTGGCAATAGAAGAATGATTCACGTCAAATGCGTAAACTCTTGATTCGGAGAATTCAACACATTAGTGCAAAATAATATCAAGACGACATGTGTATTCTACAATCTGCCCCACTTTACCACGCTTTAATAGCTCAATTTTGATTGATTCGTTTACAGGAGCTCTTCTGCATTGTGATAAATCTTTTCAATGGCCTTGACAATCAGGTCCATATCTGCCTTTGTCCCCATCAATATTGAGTGATGAAAACACACAGACTCTTCTTCATAGATTTTCCGGCAAACAGGCAAATTGAATCTGGCAGGGTCAATTTCTTGCCAGTGCTTTTTGCTCAGCTTATACCGCCATGGCTTAGTATGGGGAGTATATAATGCACACGCGTTAAGAGGCTCGTAACTTGGCTCAACCGGACAACCAAGCTCTTTTCCGAGCGCTTCTCTGAACTTTGCCACATCGAGGCCCTTAAATTCGTCCTTGTTGTATCTGAAGGAAAAATTATAGTATGCACCCATTGTTTCTCTCTTATCGCCTCGCATCGGCAGAATACCCGGAAGCTCTGAAAGCAGAGAATTAACATATTTTGCATTTTCATCACGAATCTGGTTTTGCTCCGGCAGTCGTTTTAATGATTCAATCAGCAAAGCCGCCTGGAATTCCGTAATCCGATAGTTGCCGGACTGAATAAGATTACCTTCATCGCCATAGATTCCTGTGCCTTTATCGGCAAACTGTTCATTCACAGGTCTTCTGCCGCAGTTTCTAAGCGCATCCAGCTTCTCATACAATTGCGAATTACTGGTTGTAATAGCTCCCCCCTCCCCGGCTGTCATTAGTTTTGAAAGCTGGAAGCTAAAACTTCCCACATCGCCAATGCTGCCGACTTTCTTCCCGTTCCACTCGCCGCCATGCTTATGCGCACAGTCCTCAATCACCCGCAGATTATGCTTCCCGGCAATCTCCATAATGGCATCCATATCGGCAAAGCTTCCGTAAAGGTGTACCGGAATAATTGCCTTCGTTCTCGGACTGATTGCTTTTTCTACTTCAGCAGGGTCAATACACCAGTTCTCCTCATTCACATCAACGAGTATCGGAACCGCATTTACGTCCAGAGCTGCTGCTGCCGTTGCCTGCCACGTCAGCCCGGGCACAATTACTTCGTCACCCAATCCAACGCCGCATGCCTCTAATGCAAGCTGCAAGCTAACAGTTCCATTTGCAACTGATATGGCATATTTGGTCCCGATGAATTTCGCAAAGGCTTTATTGAATTCTGACTCCTTCGGGCCGTTATATGACCATACTCCGCTCTTTAACACTTCAAGCAGGCCTTTTGCTTCTTTTTCATCCCATAGGGGCCATTTCGGCCACGGGTTCGTCTTGGCATCTCGCAAAGGCTTTCCGCCATTGATAGCTAATTCGCTCATTCTATTGTCCCTTACTTAACTTCTTAACAGCAACAGAATAGCAAATTTGCCGGATGGTTGCAACTATACCTCGTATTCTGTACCATTAGTTATGTTATGAATAAGCGTGCTGCTCAGTATGATAAACTACTTTCTGTTGGGTGGATGATTCAGGCCTCTTCGGAGGTAAAGCAGACAGGAGACGAGATTTCCAAACCGGACTTTGATACCCATGGTTGGTACTCAGCGTCTGTACCGTCAACAGTGTTGGCTGTTTTGGTAGAGAACGGCGTTTATGAGAATCCCTATTTTGGTATGAACCTGAAAAATATCTCGAGCGAACCATACAAGAAGCCGTGGTGGTATCGGAATGAATTCCAATTGTCAAAGAAAGACGCTGAGAAAACAGTGCTGCTGGAATTTGATGGCATAAACTACAGTGCGAACATCTGGTTGAACGGTTTTCGGATTGCGGCTTCCACCGAGGTCAAAGGTGCCTTCCGCCGGCTTAAATATAACGTTTCAAAGTTTGTTACCAAAGGCAACAATGTACTTGCGGTGGAGGTCATTGCTCCAAAGCCGGGGGATTTCGCTATCGGTTTTGTAGATTGGAATCCTCCTCCTCCCGATCGCAATATGGGCATATTTCGCAGCGTGAGGTTACGTCTTTGCAAAGGCGTTTCAATAGAAAATCCTTTTATTCAAACGGAATTGAATTTAGAAACACTCCAGGAAGCTGCACTCACTATCAGCGCAGAATTGGCCAATCACGAAGATAAGACCGTATCAGGAATTCTCGAAGGAGAAATTGAGTCCATAAAATTTAGTAAAGCCCTAAATATAGAACCGCAAGGCCAAAAAACGATAACATTCACCCCAAGTGAGTTCCCCCATTTAAACATTAAAAATCCAGGGATTTGGTGGCCGCATAATTTAGGCAAGCCAAATCTATACGATTTGCATCTGAAGTTTACTACTAATGATAAGGTTTCTGATATTGCCCATGTACGATTTGGAATTCGCGAAATAGAAGATTATGTAAACAGCGGGGGGCATAAAGGTTTTAAGGTCAATGGAAAGAAAGTCCTAATCAAAGCGGGCGGATGGACGGATGACCTGTTCCTTGCCGATACACGCCAGACCATTGATGCCCAGTTGAAATATGTTAAACACATGAACCTGAACAGCATCCGCCTGGAGGGCATTTGGGGCAAAGACCATACATTATACGATTTATGCGATAAGTACGGCATATTGATAATGGTTGGCTGGAGCTGCCATTGGGAGCATGAAGAGTATTTGGGAAAACCGGTTGATGCTCGTTATGGTGGTGTGATTTCAGCAGAGGATATCGAGTTAATCAGTAAATCCTGGCAGGACCAGATTCTCTGGCTGAGGAATCACCCAAGCATCTACGTCTGGGCCGTTGCCAGCGACAAGGTTCCTAAGCCCCAGTTGGAACAAAGATATATTAGAACTTTTCAGAAATACGACCCTTCCCGTCCCTATCTCTCGTCAACCGGTGGCATCGGAAGCGAACCCCGATGTATCGGGGTTGGAGAGCACGAAGTTATCAGTGAAATCAGCGGCTCCTCGGGCGTTAAGATGCTTGGTCCGTATGCTTATACGCCGCCAATTTATTGGTACACCGATAAGAATCACGGCGGAGCCTATGGTTTTAATACAGAAACAAGCCCCGGTGCAGTAGTTCCTCCGTTGGAGAGCATTAAGAAAATGATTCCCGAAAACCACCTTTGGCCTATTGATGAGTTTTGGGAATTTCATTGTGGATTAAATGAGTTTAACACCTTGAACCGATACCAGGAAGCTATCAATCGACGTTATGGCAAGACCGATGATATTGAGGAATTCGCCGGAAAAGCACAGGTTTTGAATTATGAATTGATGCGGCCTATGTTCGAGGCTTTTCGGGCCAATAAGGATATTGCGACCGGAATTGTACAATGGATGCTTAACGCCGCTTGGCCGAAGATGTACTGGCAGCTTTATGATAAATATCTGATGCCGAACGGAGCGTTTTACGCCGTAAAGAAGGCCTGCGAACCATTGCATCTGCTTTATAACTATGGAGATAATAGTATCTATATTACGAATGACCAATTTGCAGCTTTCGGAAATCTTAAAGCGATAATTCGGGTTTTTGATATTAATTCAAGAGAAATATTCAACGAAACGCTTGATATCGACGTTGGGCCTGACTCTTGCGCCAAAATCTTTGAGCTTCCCGAATTTGATAACATAAGCACCACTTATTTTCTCGACCTCAGACTTTCCCGACAAATCGGGATTGAAATCGCAAACAATCTATATTGGTTATCAACTAAGCCGGACATTTTGGACTATGAAGCTAAAGTTGAGCCTTGGCCCTACTATACGCCCAGTAAAGAATTCGCCGACTTTACTTTGCTGAATTCGTTGTCTTCTGTTAGAGTTAATATTGAGCATCACTTCAAAGTAATTGATGAAAATCAAAAAGTAGCGGCCAAACTGGAAAACATCAGTGAACATATTGCATTTTTCATAGAATTAAATGTTTCAGGCAAAAAGAGCGGTGAAACTATTTTGCCCATTTTCTGGGAAGATAATTACATCAGCTTGCTTCCCGGCGAAAAAAGGAAAATCGAGGCTGTATTTGCCGCTACAAATGACGAGCCTGTCTTGACCATTAATGGATGGAATTTGGAAGCCCCCCCTTAGAGTGTAAATCACTCTAAACAAGGGGGCAAAGGATTGGCTTTGATTGGGTTTGTTTTTTTGCCCCGCCAGCGGGATAAAATTCTCATAATCCTTTTTGGTAAATAAGTTTGCGTTCATTTTTGGCCTTTGAAGAAATTGGGTTTGTTTTGGCTTTGTTTTTTCATAGCCCTTAGCCGCATTTTTCTTCATAATCCTTTGTGAATACACACTTTGCATCAATTTTACCCTTTCGGAGATTGGGTTTGATTGGGTTTGAATTGGGTTTGTTTTCACCAAGTGTCCAATCGCTTTTATTTTCATAATCCATTGTGTAAAAGAAGCTTACGTCATTTGCAATCCGCCTACGGCGGACAAGATTGGGTTTGTTTTGCATAAAAAGGGTTGATTTGTAGAGGGTTCTCGACAGATGTAGAGGGGCGCAGAATACAGAATACGGAAGACAGAAGGCAGAAGACAGAGGGCAGGTGCCTTATATGCACGTAAGTAACTGGATTCTCGATGGCTGTGATGGCTCATTGGTTAATTTGGACAATATGGATAATATGGTTAACTGATTAATTTGTTAAATGGCATTTCACATTCGGTGTCCAGTTTTCTAATGAGGTTTAGTCTTTGAAACTCGAGGAGCGTTTTGTAGAGGCTGTGCTCTATTCGTCGTTCGTACATCAGGAGGCGGTCGAGGACCCTTGCATTTGCGAAATCCTTTATTGCCAAACGGCCAAGAGTTAGATGGGCAGCAGAGGTAGCCGGCCCGGCCTGCGATTGGTCGTGGTTTTTGAAAAGCAGGGATTGGGTGAGTTTAGTTAGTGGGCTTGAGGTATTATTCGCGTTCAATGCGTCTATGGTCTGGTTCTGGATTCTACAGACTCGTTTTAGCCGCCATGAGAGAGTGACAATGCGTTCTGCGAGCATAGATTCCATAGGGCTGGCCGGGGCCAGCTCGGCGAGCATCCGTTCGCGGTAGAAGTCGAAGTCGGCCTGGCTTTCTGAGGTGATTACGTCCTGCCGGGTTAACAGGCCGTGTTTGACGGCGTTCTGTGAGACGGCGGCCCTGCCTTGAGTGCTGCGTGGGCCTGTCGATTTTTGTGCGTTGCGCCGATTGGCGCAGATTTGGGCTTCGGTGGCCATTGGGAAACCCCCTTTCTTATTGACTATTGATTATTGAATATTGACTAATCTGGATCCCCGACTACGACATTCGAGGACAAGTTTAGAGTTTGGCTTCTTTTTGCCGGAGGCGAAAAAAGTAGCCCCCGGCCCCCTGTTGTAGGCCAAGTGTGTAGTTCTCGGGGGTAAACTCAAAAGCAAGTAAGCACACACTGGGGGTAAACTCAGGGAGTAAAAAAACACTCCCTCTATAATTGGAGCTACCTGCACTTTTGATGCGAAAAAAGTCCTCGAATATCGATTCGAGATTCTCGTAACTCGATTTGAGAAAGTAAGTTAAAAATTTTTTGAAAATTTTGATTTTTGTTCTGAGGTATCAGCGTTTTTGATTGAAAATCGGAGGAATTTTTACCTATCTTAAACCACGGATTACGCGGATTTTGTTTTAGCCACAGAGCACAAAGAGAGCTATTAGCCACGAATTGACACGGATTAACACGAAGTTTTTTTAGACAGGATTGACACTTTTTTTTAGACACGGATTCACACTGATAGTTCAATAGTAAGTAACCGCGGATACCTATTACCTAAGGCACAGGGGCATAAATTAGCATGGATTGTTGAGTGGATTAGAGATTGGTTGCTTAGGTTATCAGGTGAACAGGAAATCAGGGTGCAGGTTATCAGGACAGCAGGATATCAGGATTATAGCGATTCTTGATACTGGATAATCGTTAGTGAGGAGTGAGCTAAAGTGCCGGTGAAAGTGAAGGTGAGGCTGTTCAAGGTTGTCGCTTAAATGAGATTTACCGGGGGAAAGATAAGCAACTTAGATGCAATTAGTTTGTTGAATTGCCTAAAATTAAGTGATAATGCAAGGATTAAAACGGTTGAGTACACCGTTACCTAAGTCAAATCACTTTATTAAGCGAAAAGAAACCATTTATTTATTTGTCGTTATTTTCTTGACAGATTAAAGTGTGTTTGTATTTTATGAGGGTACAACAGCGGCTGGGATTCCTCTGAATGACGAGAAGTTCGGGATGTTATACGGAAACCATATATATATATATATATATATATATATATATATGTGGGAGCAATCGAATGAAGAGCAAGGTGAAGCTACTGGTCGTCCCCGCTATTACCGTGCTGGTCGTCGCCGTGATTACCGTACTGGTTTTCAGAGTGGGGCACACAAGGACGAAAGGGCCGGGTTCCTTCTCGGTCAGTAAGCCTCCTCTGAAATTAACTCTCAAGAAGGTCTCTATAGTGACCGCGTTCAACGACTCGCCGAGAACACGGCAGGAGTACCAAGTTGATGTCTGGTGCTTCTTAGAGAGGACCGATGGGAAGATGATCAACGACGAGGACAATGTTACGTTGGGGTTTATTCAACTGCTTGCGAGCGACGGCGAACGCATTCCTCACACAGGTACGCGTTTCCAAACCATGTATTCATCGAGGTTTGTTCCTCCTTTGTACGCACCGGGGAAGAAGATAGATTTCTCACAAAATGCACGAGTCTTGCGGCACAGTCTTTTCGTAAAGGCAGAACACGTCCACAAGCTTTCAAACGTAACAATTACCGTATACCTGGGTCTGACCAACAGAGACAAGAAGCCTGAGCCTTTTCAATTCGACGGGATTCATCTACCAGTTAAATGAAGGGGACACATAGCAACGGTGACTTAAAGGGATACCGTACATTTTTCGAGGAGTTGTGCTTGATAATTATAGGTTTTGACAGAGGACAGCGGCAGTTGAGGGGAGGTAAGTGTAGAGGGCCCCTTTTGTCCCCTCCATAGGGGGTGGGTAAAAAGGCAAAAGTTCCCCCCACCACAGGGTGGGGGCTATATAAAACGGGGGAAAGATAAAAGGAAACATCAATTTATTATTTATGATTTCTCCGTGAAATCTGCGTAATCCGCGATAAAAATACTCCCTCGTCGCAAGATGATTCTCCTCCCACCACAGGGGTGGGGTAAAAACGACAAAAAATCCCCCTACCGCAGGGGTGGGGTAAAGACAAAGCATTCCTTACGTTTGCACCCCCGCCCAGAGGACGGGGCTAAATACTACCACTGTCGGGGCCAGTGGTCGGGGGGGGGGAAGAAGAAAGCAAGTAAGCATACACCGGGGACAAGCTCTTGGGGACAAGCCCCCTTAGAGTATAAAGCACTCTAACCAAGGGGGCAGGCGACCTGGACATATTTGCA
>JABUBO010000241.1_pt1 | contig 16981 bp, 19 predicted proteins | sample 7240361 | NCBI WGS metagenome assembly JABUBO01 (sample SAMN07256346, study PRJNA390944) | subsurface metagenome | isolation source: Methane hydrate marine sediment | place: Pacific Ocean: Eastern North Pacific, ODP site
TCAACTTTTTTTTTTAATGATAGCTTTTAATACTAATTTCGCAACTTCTTCAGGTTTTATTGGCTCAGCCCGAAAAGTGAGAGGAGATCCTCCATGTTTTGCTTCGAATTCAAGCATAGGAGTATTAACTGAATCTGGAAAAATAGTAGAAACAACTATATTGTGTTTTTTAAGCTCAAGGTTTAGAGTAAAGCCTAACCCCCTAAGAGCAAACTTTGTTGCAGTATAAATAGAACTATAAGTTTCGGGGACAATACCAGCGAGAGATGAAATCGTTACAATATTTCCCTTTTCAGCTTTTTTCATTACCGGAATCACTTCTTTGATACAGCGTATTATACCCATTAAATTAACATTGATCTGTTTTTCTATGTCCTTATAAGTAGCATCTTCAAAAAGTGCAGGTACTATGATCCCTACTGTATTTACAAGAATATCTATTGTTTCATACTTTTCTAATGTCTGAGATATTAAATTCTTGACTTGATCAAGTTTAGTAATATCACATTGAATTATTAATGGTTCTTGAGAAAGGTCTTTTCCAATTTCATTAAGTTTTTTTTCATCAATATCCGTAATAACTAAGCGAATTCCGTTTTGATCCAATAATTTAACAATTTCTCGACCAATTCCACCTGAAGCGCCAGTTACAATTGCAGTTTTATCTTTTAGCAAATTGAACTTCATAATAATTAATTTCATTAATTTAAATTAAATCTTTTACTTTTTTCTAAAATTTTAATCAAAACCTTTAAATATGTAAGTATTATTATAATTAACTATAGGAAATGTCAAATATATTTGCATTCCAAAAATATTTACATAAAAAAAATAAAAATAAAAAGGAGTTGAAAAATAAAAAAATGGAAATAAAAGAAGCCGAAGAGCGAAGAATCGATAATTCCTTAAGGAAAAAAGTAGATATAAAGGCGATATTTGGTTGCACTGTGATATTTAGCTTTTCATGGCTATTTGTAATATTGATATTGTGGTTAGTGCAATTAGACCCTGATATTGGATATGTGTCTCCAGCCTTTCTACAATCTTTAAATCTACAACTATTATTCTATATCGTAATAATTCCGACCGTTGTTATCTTGGTGTTGAATGATGTATATATACAATATTATCTCAAAAATTTTTCGTATAGAATGATGAGTTCTCATTTGGAGGTTAAACATGGAATTTGGACTAAGAACAGGGTAACAATACCTTTTTCTCGGATTCAAAATATTAATATTGTAAATGGTCTTTTCGATAGAATTTTTGGTCTTTATACGGTAAAAATTGAAACTGCAGGAGGAAGCGCTTATACTCAAGCAGCAAAAGGTTATGGAAGACCTGAGGGATACATACCAGGTATAAAAGATCCTTTTACCTTTGAGAAAGAGTTAAAACAAATGTTGGATAAATATAACGTCTTGCCATCTGGACTAGAAGATAAAATCTTTAAGCCACAAGAATTGGCGTTTGATAACTTTATATCATACGTTTTAACAAAGTTGAGAGATAAGGATGATTTACTAGAGAATAGCATCAAAGAATTGAGAGAAAATCAAAATCTATCCAAGTTAGATTTAGCAGAGAAAGTCGGTGTTAAAAAAGAAACAATAGAACAGTTAGAATCAGGTAGATATACACCATCTTTATCATTGGCTTATAAAATTGCGAAGGAGTTAAAGGTTAGAATCGAGGATTTATTTAAATTTTAATAATTATCTTTTTTTTTAAAATTTAATTGTAATATGTTTATAGTAAGGTGATTCTGTGAGATTAGAGAAAAAATTGGTATCCAAAATAAAGGAATTGAGAGCAATAAATAATTTTATGACTCAACAAGATTTAGCGGATGCTATAGGAGTTTCTCGACAGACCATCTCATATTTAGAAAAGGGTGATTATAACCCATCATTGAAAATTGCTCATGATATTGCGAAGCATTTTGGAAAATCAATTGATGATATATTTGAATATGAGTCAGTAATGAAAATAAAACGAGAAGAGTTTAATCTTACCCAAGAACAGCTAGCAACTTTAATTGGAGTAAAAGTAGAACAAATAAAGAAAATAGAAAATGAAGAATTTAAAGAAGAAGATAAGCCACCAGAATTTATAGAAAAAATTGCAAAACAATTAAAGTGTAAATTCGAAGATCTTATCGAATTTGATAAAAAATAATTAAAAAAATACTTCAAATAGTTTAAAAAATAAAAAAAGTAATTCACAATATTAAAAAGAAATGAAAAAAAATACGATTAAAAAAAAAATAAAGTATGATAAATATGACTATGGATTATGCTATAATTACTCAAAATCTAACTAAAGATTTTGGAAATGTAATCGCAGTTAAAAATCTTAATTTAAAAATACAATATGGTAAAACCTACGGAATTTTAGGACCTAATGGAGCTGGTAAGACCACAACTGTTAGAATGCTTAATTCAATTATATCTCCTACTTCGGGTACCGCACAAGTTGCTGGTTATGACATAATTACCCAAAGCAAAGAGGTTAAAATGAATTGCGGTTTTTTACCAGAATCGCCTGGGTTATATCAGAAATTAACAGCAGTTGAATTTTTAGAATTCATCGGTGAGTTATATTACTTGCCTAAAGAAGTAATATCATCGCGTATTAATGAATTATTAGAGTTATTTGACTTAGAGGATAGAGAGAATGATCTTTTAGAGGGGTATTCTCGAGGTATGAAACAAAAAGTATGTTTATGTGCCGCATTGATCCAAGACCCAACAATTATCTTTTTAGATGAACCAACTTCAAATTTAGACCCTGTAGCAGCAAAAATGGTAAAAGATCTAATTTCTGATCTTGCAAAAAAAGCTGATAAGACTATTTTTATTTGCACACATCTTCTTGATGCTGCTGAGGATTTATGTGATATGATTGGGATTATTGATAAAGGAGTGCTAAAGGTGGAAGGAACACCAAGAGATATAATAAATTCTGTAAATGCTTTGGATTTAGAAGATGCTTATTTAAAAATTATGGGTGCGACTAAAATTGAAGATTTATTGGCTTGGAGGGAAGAAACGCCCAATAATAATGAAATAAGTAAAAAAAAGAAGAAGAGAAGGATAGATAAAAAATGACTCTATGGAAAGTGATTGCGAAAAATGAACTAAGGCGCAAAACAAGCAGCCAACGAAATCATCGAATAAGATTTTTCATAATAATATATTCCCTACTTTTACTGTGGGCATTTCTTTTAGCTCCTTTCCTATTCGATCTATTTATGCCAACTATAGTAGGTGCCTTTCCTGCAGAAATAATTATACCCGCTATCGCTTTAATTATTGAATTCTTGCTAATGATGTTTTTTATAATGCTTATAACGTATCCCCTACAAAATATTTATCGTAAGACAGAGATAGGTTATAAAGAGATATTATTAGCTTCTCCAGCCACAGCAGGTGATATTTTTTTAGGAGAATATATAGGCAAACTACCAATTTATTTAGCCTTTATCTTAATTATTACACCAATCCTTATGGGTCTTATCAATCCATTAATTGATTTGAATATTATTCAGTATATTGTAATTTATTTGAGTGTAATTGGGCTTGTATTTTTTGCCGCTTTACTTGGGTCAATTATTACAGCTTGGATTGAGCATAAAATTGCTAAAAGTGAGAGGGCAAGGGATTTAGGGAAGGCTTTAATGTTTGTGCTTTCTATTGCAATGGTCATTGTCATGTATTCATTAATGTTTCTATTCAACCAACTTATGAACAATCCTGAATTAAAAAATTGGTTGATGTTTTACCCTTCCTTATGGTTCTCTAATATTATTTTATATATTATTGATCCAGTATTAATTAGTTCTTATTTTCTAAATATATGGTATAGTTTATTGGTAGCTGTTTTTGTGCCATTATTAGTTTTATATATTTCGTTTAAAAGAGCAAATGCGTTTTTTACCTTAGAGGGTGGAATAGAAAGAATTTCAGCAATTATTGAACAAGAAAATAAACTATATGGTTTTTTAAGAAAAATTACAGAGTCTAAATGGGAGGGATTGGTTATTACTCAATTTAAGGAATTCTTTAGAAGGAAGGAAAGTATCATGAAACTTGTTTATGTAATAGGACTTACTGCAGTAGAGGGTGTAATTTTTTCTTTTATAAGTGGTGGTGATATGGATTTAATGGACATAGGTATGTATATGATGTTGATTATCATGATAGGAGGTATGATGTTTGGCATAATGATTGGTAATCATATTTTCGTTGGCTCCAAGGATTTATTATGAGTGTATAAAAGATCTCCTAGAAATGTACGTGCTCTTGTTTATTCCTATTTGCGAATGATGTTAATTTTAGTAATTTTTATAAGTATAGGACTTACGATCTTTTTAACTATTTTCTATCAATACGACCTCTTTACATCTATATATTTCTTTTTTCTCTTTGTAATTTACTGTATGATAACACTCTCTCAGGCGATCGGATTACAATGTATTAATCCTGCATTCGAAGAGAAAGGTGGTGATATGCAATTAAATATACTTCTAATTGTTGTAATTAATATGGCTACAATGTTCGTTGCTATATTTTCTAGTATAGCAATATTTGCAATAATAGATCCACCTCTTGAATTAGTGAAATTTATTTTACCATTTCCTTTATTGCTTATTGGAGGTGGAACTGCTATTCCCTTACTATTCTTTGGCATTAAAAAATTAGGTGAAATTGAATAAGATTTTCTAATATTTTTTATTTCAAATTTTTAATCTTCGTTTCAATTTCATTAAGTTTCTTTTTATATTTTTCATATAGTTCGGTGTAATTTTCTAAACTAATCTCTCCTTCTTTCTTCATTTTTTTTAGTTCTAATATCGTTCTGGAAATTCCGAATTTTTGACTGTCTAGTTTTTCCTGTTCTGAATATGATGTTTTTTTCTCGATTTTCTTATTTTTGAATTTTTTGAACCTTGTAATATTTAAATCTTTAGGGACTATTTTAGATAAATAAATGGTCGCTTTAGGCACAAATGGAGCAAGATTTTCCGGGATAATAATAATGGGTTCTGGATCTTGGATCTTTTTAATTTTCTCATAAGGAAGATCTTCGATTTTTATTTCTTCTAAAATATCGTTCGATACGATAATATTATCTTTAATACTATGTATCTCTTCTACTTTTAAACTTGGTATTGTGTTAATCATTTCTCCCCAAATCTCCGTTGCTTTATTAAAATAGAAGTGTCCTTTTTGTTTAAGGCTATCTACTCGATGCTTATCTATATTGTAATCCGATGCAACTTCAATAACCAATATACAAGCTTTTCCCATATCAAAATGCATTTGTGCTCTTAATTGGTGCTTCTTAATTTCATCATGTTCTTTCAAATAAAAAATTCTTTTTGATAAAGTACTTAATCCAGCATATAATTTGGAAGCAAATATTAAATTTCCTTTCATTTCTTCATTTAGAGCAGAAATACTTTGCGCAAATAAGCGTGCTTCTTCAGATTTTATCTCTAAATTTAATGGAACTAATGATGTTCCCTTGTAATCTTGATGCATAGACGCAGCTGAAAAGTATGCAGATGCCTTATAAATTTTACTACTCTCTAACATTGCAATTATCGCATCTTCTGGAAAATCTTCCTCTTCTCTTTTTTGTGATAATTTCTCATACCCTTGCCCCAATACCTCTAATACACGGGCACATTCAAAATATAGGTCTCTTATTTGGATTGGCTTATTTTCTAATGGATCAATATATTCTTTCGTAATATCCATTTCATTTAAGATTCTCATGTGATTTATATTTCCGTAATTCTTGTTTAGTATCATAGTATAACTTAAAATATTGTTTAATTCATCGATTGTAAAATCTTCGTCATTTTTCAACTTCTCCTCTAATTTTTTAATAGTAAAATGCAGAAATCTTATTTTCTGCACTTCTTCTTGTTCAAAAAAAGGCATTTCAATCAATATCCTTAGTTTTTTGTTAGATTTTTTTAGTTAGATTTTTTTAGTTAGATTTTTTTATAGATTTTTATATCCTCTTATTATTTATAAAATATATCCTTATTCATTTTATTTTGATGTGAGCTTTTCATTAATCAATAATGTCTAATAAGATTTTCATTTTTGAATTTGTTTGTGGAGGTGGTTTTAATAAGGAAACTCTGCCGATTACTTTATTTTGTGAAGGATTTGCTATGCTTCGAGTATGTATAGAAGATTTTAAGTCAATCGATTTTGAAATTGAAACCCTTCTAGATGATCGAATCTCAAAATTAAATGAAATTCTTGTGGCAGATACTATTTCAATTGTAAAAAAAAATGATGATTTTATTAAAATATTTAAAAAAATTCTCTTAAATAATGATTATGCATTTATAATTGCGCCAGAATTTCAAAATATTTTGTATAATCTCACGAAGTTGGCCGAAGACAATGATAAAAATCTCTTAAGTGTCGGCTCAAACTTTATTCAACAATTCACTTCAAAATATCAAACATATGAATTTTTTCAATTGATGAACCTAAACACTCCCAAAACATATTTAATTCCATCTAATAACAATGGTTTAAATATTAAAGTTTTAAATAACATTTTTGAAAAATTAAGAAAACCAATTATTCTAAAACCAGAAGATGGAGTCGGTGCAGAATCTATTTTTTTAATCGATAATGTTGAAAGATTAAATGCATTTATAAAACAAATGAATTTCAATAAGGAAAGTTTTATCATGAGACCATTCATAATTCAAGAATATGTTTCCGGACAAGATCTCAGTGTTTCTTTTATTGGGAGGAAATTAAATTCAATTGAAAATTCTTATAAACCTTTACCCATCTGTATTAATGCCCAAATCCTAAATATTTCAAAATCAACTGAACCAAGCCAATATTTTGGTGGATATTCACCAATAGTAAGTGTTCCAATGAATTACTTAAACCAATTAGTTTCATCATTATCAAAATTCAAAGTAGAAGGATATTTTGGCGTTGATTTCATTAAATGTACTTCAAATCCAAATCCCTTATACTTTATTGAAATTAATCCCCGATTGACAACAAGTTATTTGGGAATTCGAAATATTTTGAAAGAAAATATTTTCGAAATTATATATAACTCCAAACTTGGTAATATAAAAGATTTTGATCCTCATCCAATTAGCTTTTCACATTATCGTAGGTTGGATTTTTCCTTAAAAGAAAAAATAAATTCTAAAAAACAACCAGATTCGAATAGAGTTGAAATTCATTTTCTGAAAGATATTCCGGAAATTATCACACCTCCAATATCTATAGATGGGTTTAATTTCTCCTCATTTATTGCGACAAACGAGAAGTCTTTAATAGATTCGGAAAAGAAACTGCAAAATATTAAAAATAATATAAAGAATTTGTTATAATTTCATAAAGAAATAATAAATAATACAATAAACGCTCCATAGTGAATAACCAAACTTATAATTAAGGCTCTCTCAATTTTTATATATTTATTTACACTTAAATTATAAGTCAAAAGCCACAAAGCCCAAATTTGAAAGAAGATCAGTAGAATATTATCTAAAAACGTCAAATAATTAAGATTTAAAATTAACAAGATATAATGAATTACTAGATATATTAAAATGGAAGATAAATCAACCCAAAGTTAAGAAAAATTTTAAAAGAATTCTCCTTTTTTTTATAGAACAAATAACTAAAGAAATCAGCTAAAACAAAAAGAGCGAAATAATTTAGAACAAAAATTAGACTCAAAATAAACTGGGAAAACGGATCTAAAAGTAATGGATATTCAACAGAATCTTGGAAAAATAAAATACATGTACTTAACCCGGATAAACCAGCTAAAATTGCTCCTGTTATCATTATACTTATTGATATAACTATGGTTAAGATATTTTCTCTTGGATTACCGAGAAACATTTTTTTCGGAGTAAATGATAAAATACCTCTTAAAAAAGGCGACTTTATATCCTTTTCAGTAATTTTTGTGGATTCAATTGAATCTATATTTTGATCAAGGAATTTATATGCATGACCCCCAAGGGTGGTCAGATAATACTTTTTATTCTTTTCCTGAAAGATTAAGTCTTTTAATGCATCTAAATGATGATATATTGTCCCAGTACTCGCCCCTAATATTTTTTTAAAGTTTGTAAAGGATGAATGTCCTTGCTCACCAATAATTTTAAGCATTTTGCGTCGAATTTCATGGCTCAAAGCTGAGTAGAAATTTTCTTCTTTATGATTGGGTTCTTTTCTTTCTGAATCCATTAACTATACCACACAAAATTTAGAAAAAATTTTAATTATTCTTCGATTTGGGTATTATTTTTTACTTTTATTTGATTTACCGGTATCTCTTCTTTCCAAGTTAATTTAACAATAATCTCAATAAAAATTAAAGAAAATCCAACTATAAAAAAATAAAATCCAAGCTGAATTGTCAAAATAAACGCTATTTGATTTACTATAAAATCTAAAATGAATATTGTGTTAAATCCTAATCCAATTAACTGGATTATAATTGAATTAATCTTTAAATCTTGACGAAATGTATATAAAAAGCTTCCAAAAAGGCATATTATTCCTGACATAAGAGGAAAAAAATACACAAATGCATCTGGGTCAAATGGTGATAAAAAATAAATCAAAATTAAATTATTATCACTAAACCATGATAAAAATTCAGATAAAATGACAAATATCCCACCTATTATACCTATATAAGAAAAATAATTTACCTCTTTAGCCTTTGAAAGTAATGATGCCGACATTTTAAACCACTTTCTCTTTTCTTTATAATAATCTTTTCTTTATAATAATCTATCTTTTTTTTTAAAATTGGCTTTATCAGTATTTTAATGTAAATTATTAAATAAGAAAATAATTATAAAATAATTAACATTTAAAAAACAATTCTAAATAATATAAGATCCAAGTTTTTAATGATTGGAGGGAACTAAAATTACAGAACAGTCTGAGGACGTTTATAAATATAAGATCACTCTTTTTGGAACGGGAGGAGTTGGTAAAACTAGTCTTCTGTTGCGCTACATAAAAAAAACCTTTAATGAAGATCTCAAAAAGACCATTGGCAGTAATTTCCTCATCAAAGACGTTAATATCGACAATAAGAAAGTAAGACTCCTCTTGTGGGATATAGGAGGCCAAGCTCAATTTCAAAAGCTAAGACGAATTTACTTTAAGGGTTCAAATGGCGCTTTAGGAGTCTATGACGTTACTAGTTCTGACTCTCTAATGAAAATACCAGGTTGGGTTAGCTCAATTAATAAATCAGTAAATAAGGAAATCCCAATGATATTGGTTGGGAACAAAATTGATCTCGAGCGTAAAGTTAGTAATGAAGAAGGTGAAGAATTGGCAACGCGCCTAAAGTGTGAATATTTGGAAACTTCAGCGAAGACAGGCGAGAATGTAGAGAAAGCTTTTCAATTTATCGCGAGAAGGTGTCTTGAGGAATCTCAAATGTAATTTTTTTTTTAAAATTAAATTTACCCTTATTTTCTAACTAATTACGTTCTTTAAAATATTTTCATTTTGAATACTCTTCATAATTGAATCCTTAATTTAAGTTAAAATCTCAATCTATTTAAGAAGAGAAATAATCTGGAAAATTTAACAAATTTTTTATTGAAAGGCTCGATAAAATAAATTATATTTATTTAATGATAAGCGTGTATGGAAAATGAAAATATTACTAATTCATTCAGAAGGCTTAGAAGTCTATAAAAAAAAGCCAGCTACTTCGAAACCACAGGAGTTTGAGAAAGATAAAATTGAATTGGACGGATTAATTCTTGTAGCATATGTTTCTGTAGAAGATCAAGATACGTATGATACTGACGTCATTGCTAAACAAGGTGCAGAGGTAATTGAAGATGCAATTTATCAGATTGAAGGATTTCCCGAAAAAATCCGCCAACAAAATAAAGAAATTCAAAAATACAATTTAAAAGTTGAGAAGAGTGAAAGAAAAGGAAAACTCAGAAAAGAAAAGGAGTTAATCCTTGATGAATCCAAATATAAAGTTGATAAAGTATTAGTATATCCTTGGGCTCATTTAAGCAAGTTTTTAAGCAATGATAAGGAAGCTATGGATGTATGTCCTAAGATTGCCGAATTATTAAAGGATCGGGGTATAGACGCATCATATTCTCCATTCGGATGGTATAAGGCTTTTAAAATTAATTGTTTGGGGCATGAATTAGCAGAAATGTATAGGGATGTGAAGTTATATATTGAACCAGAGGAACATATTAAGAGCGCAGTGTTTAAGATTTTAACTCCCGAGAAAAAAGAATTTGAAATTGAGTATGATTCAGATGGCAACTATATATTTCCAGAGGAATTAAGGAAGCTAGGATATGGAGATCTTAAATTCTTTTTTGATTCTGAGCTAGGAAAGGCTAGGGAGGATTTAGGTGAAGAACCCGCTCATATTAAGTACATGCAAAAATTTGAATTAGTTGATTTTGATAAAAATACAGATAGTGGAAATTTTCGGTGGTATCCTAAAGGGGTTATTTTAAAAGAAATTATTCGAGAGTATGTGAAGGATAAAGTGATTGATTTTGGAGCGATTATTGTTGATACACCAATTATGTATTCGGCGAAAAATAAAAAATTAATTGCTCAAACTGCACGTTTTCCTGCAAAAAGTTATTGGGTTATTTCTGGGGCTAATCGTTATTTATTACGGTTTGCTGGAGATTTTCTTCAATTTCAGATGTTTAGTGATATGCTTTTAAAGCCAACGTATTTTCCACTACGACTTTATGAATACGTGCAATATGCTTTCAGACGAGAGCAAGAAGGCGAATTAAGCGGACTCCGACGTTTAAGAGTTTTTATTATGCCGGATTTACACACACTCTGTAAAGATTTGAAATCTTCGATTGATGAGTTTAAAAAACAATACGAGGTGGTAAAAGAAATTTCAGATGCTTTTGGTCTCCCTTCTTACATCACTTTTAGGTCAACGCAAGAATTTTATGAACAAAATAAAGAATGGATTTTAGATTTAGTTGAACAAGAAGGAATTCCAGCATTGCTCGAGTTATGGGAAGATAGGTATTATTATTTCGTATTGAAATTTGAACGGAATGTTGTATCTGCTGGTAAATTTGGTAAAAGCGCAACCTTAGGGACCATACAAATTGATGTTGAGAGCAGTTTAGATTATATAATGCAAGGAGATAAAAAAAGAGAAAAGTATAATATCAAATTCACTGATGATGATGGAGTAGTAAAACATCCAATTATTCTCCATAATTCACCAAGTGGAGCCGTCGAAAGAGTCGTTTGGGGTTTATTAGAGAGTGCTATAAGAAATCAAGATAAATTAATTCCTGGTTTCAAGACTTGGCTCTCTCCTATTCAAGTTAGAATTTTGCCAATCTCAGAGAAAACATTAGATTACGGTGAAAAATTGATGAATGAGATCAATAATTTAGGATACAGAGCAGATTTAGATGACCGAAATGAGAAATTAGGTAAGAAGATAAGAAATTCGGAAGTGGAATGGATCCCTTATACAATAATTGTCGGTGAGAAAGAATTAGAAAGCAATACAATCTCTATTCGGCAAAGACTGATAAATCAGCCATATGGTGAAAATAAAAGTACAACCGTGAGTTATAACGATGTTAAACTTAAGTTTTTGTTGAAAATGTTAAAAAAAGATACAGAAGGATATCCAAAGCATAAATTACCAATTCCATTTAGGAAGTTTTCAAGAAAAATTAATTTTAGATAAGTTTAATTCTTATTCATTCTTTTTTTAAAATTACTTGAGTAGTAAATCTCTATTATTGGGTTGTTTTTAGATGAATTTAAACAATATTTTTACAGAAATAATTAAAGATCTTGATGAATTAGATCTAGTGAGAGAAGGAATACTAAAGCTCTCTCGTGAAATGGTAAGGAACTGCAGTCAAATTATTAAATCTCTGCATCGTGAAGATTATGAAGATTTTAATATAAAAATTAAGATGATTAAAGAGCAGCATATTCAGCTTAAAAAACTTATTAATAAGAATCCGCTCTATTTTTCAAAATACCTTTGGACTCCCGAGCAAGAATTTACCGAAGCCGTGCTTTTTGAAGCAGTTTTATTAAATAAGGATTTTCCTACTTCAAGGGATTTAAATTTAGAACCTCTTTCTTATATTCTTGGTATGGCGGATCTTATTGGTGAAATGAATAGAATGTGTTTAAATATGATTAGAGAAGGGAAAATATCAAAATTGAATCATTATTTTGAAATAATGGAGTTGATTTATGATAATTTATTTAATTTGGATTATCCAAAAGGCCTTTTAAAAAATCTTAGATCGAAAATCGATGGTGTAAGAAAAACTTTAGAAAATTTGAGAAGTAATATATCCCTATCAATACAAATGAATCGATTAAATTCATCTCTTAAAGAAAAGGAATTGAAGGAAAAAGAAAAATGAAATTTAAATAATTAGGTGTTAGAAATAAAAAAGAAAATAGTGGTTTCGGGGGCATTTGACCTACTTCATCCAGGGCATACTTTTTTAATAAATGAGGCATCAAAATTAGGTGAAGTCTATGTTATTGTAGCTAGGGATGTTAATGTAAAAAAATTTAAGGGTGAATCTCCTGTACTCCCTGAAGATCAACGACTTGAAATGGTACAGAATTTAAAAAATGTTAAAAAGGCAATATTTGGAAAAATAGATTCAGATTATTTGAAGATTATTGAAGAAATTAATCCCGATATTATTATGCTGGGCCCTAATCAGAAAGTAACTATTAAAATGATCAAAAATGGTTTAAAGAAAAAGGGTCTTGAAAAAATTAAGATTATTAGATTAGAGAAATTTTATAATAAGCACAAATTCCATTCATCTACATTAATTAAAGAGAAAATTATTAAAGATTATTTAAAAAATAAGAAGGAAAGGACATAATTTAAATGAAGAAAAAAGAGTCTAAATTTAATTATCACGATTATGCTGAGTGGTTTGCACTTATCAATTTAGCTCATATTTTAACTGAGAAACCGGAAATTCGAGTGAAAAGCACAGAGTTTTGTAAAACTTTGGGCACAAGTCAACAAACCGCTTCAAGACGGCTTCAAAATCTTGAGAAAAAGGGATGGATCATTAGGAAAAAAATGTTCAATGCTCAACAAATTGAGATCACTGATGATGGTTATCAAATAATTTTTAAGATCTATGAAAAAATTAAGGATATTTATGAGAGCTTTCATGTAATTGGAATCTTAGTTTCTGGAGCCGATGAAGGGCGATATTACGTTTCCATTAGGGGATATTACGAGCAATTTAAAAAAAAATTAGGGTATAATCCTTATAAAGGAACTTTAAATTTGGAGCTCTCAGATCATCATTTTATGATCCTCACGCAAAAATTAGATCGTATTAGACCTGTGATAATTGAAGGTTTTACAGAAGAAAATCGTGGGTTTGGTGCTGTTCTATGTTTTCCAGCAATTGTTTACAAATTACATAATCCAAGTATTACAAGTATAGGGGCAGTTTTACAAATTGAAAGAACTTTCCACAAAAAGCATGTAGTTGAAATCATTGCAGAACCATACCTAAGAGATCACCTAAATATAAAGGATGGAGATAAAATAGTTATATTGCTAAATAATACACATTAAAAGAAAATAGGATTATGATTTTTAATAATTTATCTTACTTACTTCTTTTTACTTATTAAATTGGTCAATGATTTGTGGATTTAATTAATTTTCTCCTTTTTGCTCTGCTTTTTCATTAGTAGCAACTATTACCACTCTTGCATCGCGTCGAATATCCTGAATTTGATTAACTAACCTTTCTGCCTCATCGAAATCGTCGAAAATCTTTATTATTACCTTCCTAAGTATTTGCCCAATATTTTTTGCTTTGGCAGCCACATCTTTCAACATTTCACTTAAATCTGGAAAAATTTTGGGTTTATGAATCAGTAATCTCCGAGCGACGATTTCTGCTGCGTCTATAACTTGCTCAACGTGTTTTGCGATGTATAATCGATCTCCTCGCGAAAAAACCATTACTTCTCGTGAAAACAAGCGTGCTGAAATCTCTTCGAATATTCTATCTGCTTCCTTTTCTGCTATTACTGTAGCTTCGCAATATTTTTTAATTTCCTTTGTTTTACCGTCACATAACGCGTAAATGGCATTGTTCATATTATTAAAAGATACTTCAATCTTTTCTGCAGATTGAATGAAGAGTTCTTGTATTTTCACTTTACGAGATTTCTTTTCTTTTTCATCAATTTTTTTTTAAATTTTTGAAGCAATTTTCATCTACTCCTTGAGTTTTTCTAATATTTTATAAAACTAATTTAAACTTTTTATTATTAGTATAAAATGAGATAATTAATAAATTATAGAAGAAAACATACAAGTTTAAATTAAATTAGCATTTTCCATCATTGCACGTGCTAAACTTGTAAATACTGATTCAACATTTTGACCAGATTTAGAGGAACATTCAATAAATCCATATAATTGCCGTGACTTTCCAACCTCTATTGCATCTTCTTTAGTTACAGATCTAATTTCATCTAAATCTGCTTTTCCCCCGACTAAAATTATTGGAATATCATAATAGCTCTCTTTTAAATTACTACGAATTATCTCAAGCCACTCATCTACATTTATTAAAGTAGAATATCTAGTGATGTCATACATGAAAATTCCTCCAGAAGCTCCTTTCACATAACCACCAATTAAAGCTCTGAAACGTGATTCGCCAGCAAAATCCCATATTTGTAAAGAAACCTTTCTATCTTCAATCTCAACATCTTTGAGGTAAAAATCAAGTCCAATAGTCATCGATTGGTCTTTAAAAATCCCTGTAACATATCGATTAGTTAATGTAGTCTTCCCTACACCACCCTCTCCACAAATAAACATCTTGAAAACGGCATCTCGCATCTTTTTCACATTGAATTAGACTATCTTAAAAAATTCTTTTATTGGACTTAATATATTATATACTTCAATCGTGATATTTAAAATAACTTCTTTAATCTTATTGATTATTAAATAGATTTACATAATTGTTATTAAAAATTATTATTACTTGGGGAATATTTTAATATTTTATTCTATCTCAAAATTATCATTCTATTTCAGAATTTACTGTTCGAGTTAGATTTTAAAAATTCTTCTTTTTTAATGATTGAATAGGCTTTAACTAATCTAAAAATGGCCGTGCTAACCGTTAATATCATAAATATGGGAAGGCACTCCCAAAGCCATCCTAAAATAGAAGATATTGAGATAAAAAATAATCTTTCAGATCGTCCCATTAATCCAATATCAAAATCTCCTGGAGAAATATTTTGTGCTCGTGTTCGAGCATAGCTAATAAGAAGGGAGGCTCCCAATGAAATGTAAATAATAAAACTAATTTCAATCAAATTCCAAAATTTTTGGTTCCCAAAATAGAGTAAAATTGCTAAGAAAATTATAAATTCAGAGAATCTATCAGCAATTGAATCCAAAAATCCTCCAAATTTTGATTCCTTTTTCAAAAGTCTTGCAATTGCGCCATCTACTCCATCGAATATACCTACTAAAAAAACAAAAATCCCAAATAGCCATTCAATTTTCAAAACAGTAAGAAAAATCAAACAAAAAAAAGATAAAATGAGCATCAAAAAAGTTGCATAATTCGGAGTAAGACCAATTCTTCCTAATATTTTTACTAACTTATTAATTAGCGGTCTAAAAATGTAGCGTAATCGAAATTTTGATGGCATTATTTTACATTTAAAAATAACTTAAATGAAATCCTAAATTTTTTTAATATACTTCTTTATTAACCAATATGTTCCTGGGATAATTGAGCCCACAATAGATACAAATAAAATTATATCTACTCCAATAATGAAAAATAAGAAAGCATCTACTCTTATTAAAATATTAGGAAAAGGTGAGGTGGCTTGAAAATATAATAATGTAGGTCCAATTCTAATATATACTAATGATAAAAATATTATTACTGCTAAAAATATTGAACTCGTAGTGAATATTTTTCTTCTTAAAATTATTCCAAAAAATGATGTAAATATAAAAATTATCAAGGAGAAAAAGAGTAATAGTGAATCTAATTCTATATAAAAGTAAAAGTGATTAGAATTTATAATATAATTCAAATAAGATTGTGAATCATAAACCTGGGGCCAAGAAAGTGCCCATGTGATGATTATCATGCCAATTACTTGTAATATTCCAGCAACAATATTTAAAAAATACAAGTATTTTGAAAATTCTTGAATCTCTTTACCTCTAAATTTCATACCTAGATGTGAAGTGCTTTTCTTCAATTCCTCTATTTTGTCTAAAACATCAATGGGGGCTCTACTATCTATTTTTTTAAATTTATATGGTATATACTTTTTCTTCAATTCTCCTAAAAGGCCTCTAGCATCAAATTTTGTTCTTGCTGTAGCTTTTTCTCCTTCTAAATACCAAATGATATCTCTTCTAGTATCCACTAAAACTGTGACATCATCAATGGAAATCGCATCAGACTTTATCCATTGATTATTTTTCAATAAGTATGAGAAAAGTTTTGAAGACATGTTTCTAATCAGTTTTAATAATAAATTCAACTAATATTATTGTCAATCTCTATTAAATATTTTACTCAATGTAATATATTATTTTATAATAAATCTCAAAGTATTAAAAAGAAAACTTAAAAAAAAAAAAATAGTTAGAGAAAATCAAATTCATCATAATTATATGGTTCTAAATTCTTCTTGGCAATTCCTATCTCTCGAACATACTTGTTTAATTTGAGAACTGCTTCTCGAACTGTTGATTTGGTTTTTGCCCCAGTACAGACAATTTTTCCAGTTGAAAAAACAAGAAATACTGTTTTTGGATCTTTCATTCTATAAATTAATCCGGGGAAAACCTCAGGCTCATACATTGCATCGTCCATTACGACAGT
>JABUBO010000242.1_pt1 | contig 16972 bp, 16 predicted proteins | sample 7240361 | NCBI WGS metagenome assembly JABUBO01 (sample SAMN07256346, study PRJNA390944) | subsurface metagenome | isolation source: Methane hydrate marine sediment | place: Pacific Ocean: Eastern North Pacific, ODP site
AACTCTCACTAAACGAGGTAGCTTCGCTTGAGAGGCAACCGTCGATGGATGGAAAAAGGATGAGCATAATCCTGTCGCCAGCAGTTACCCAGAAAGCCAAAAAATAGAGAGAGTTCAGAATGCCAAAAATTAAAACCCATAAAGGAGCACAGAGCCGCTTCCATATTACCGGTAGCGGCAAAATTATGCGGACTAAGGGTGGGAAGAGTCATTTGCGTCTCAGAAAAGCAAAACGGGCTAAGCGTCTTTATGATGAGACAATCCCAGTAAGCCCCAGTGATAAGGCGCGGATAAAGAGGCTTTTACCCTATGGGGTGAAGTAAATAGGAGGACATTTTGCCACGGGTAAAGAGAGGCGTAACCGCACATAGACGACATAAGAAGGTGCTTGCCCTGACTAAGGGGCATAGGGCAACCAAACACTCCCTTTATCGCCGAGCTCATGAGTCTATGCTTAAGTCACTGAGCTATGCTTATAGCCATCGTCGTGAGCGAAAGGGCGATATGAGGCGTTTGTGGATTTTGCGGGTTAGTGCCGCTAGTAGAGCTCAGGGGCTCACCTATGGTCGCTTTATGGATGGCTTGAGAAAGTCGGGGGTTGAAATCAACCGCAAGATGCTAGCCGATATGGCAGTTAGGGAGCCTGAATCCTTTGCTAATCTGGTAACCATCGCTAAAGGGAAAGTCCAAGACTAAAATATAGATTGTTTATTACCTCACCCCGTTAGGAAATCTAACGGGCTCACCCCCTTAATTTACCCCAAAAATCAAGATTTTTGGGGACCCCTTAATCCCCCTCTCCATGATATGGATATATATTCCTATCATGAGGGGGAAGGTTTTTAGAAGAGGGGGCTTCGCCCCTCTTAAACACCCTAATAATGTGTTTCCTTGACCCCTTTGTTGATAATAATCTATAATCCAAAACAACTATGTTAGAACAACTCAAAGAATTAGAGTCAGAGGCGCTACAGGAGCTAGAAGGTATCACCAACATTAAGGAGTTGGAATCCTGGCGAGTTCGTTATTTAGGTAAGAAGAGTGAGTTAACCAAGGTTCTGCGTAGCTTAGCCACCCTACCTCTTGACGAGAGGAAAGCTGTCGGCGCTTATGCTAATGAGGTTAAGGTACATCTAGAGGATAGTTTGAGGCAAAAAGGTCAGGCTCTTCAGAAGGCACAGCTAGCAGTATCCACCAAAAAAGAAGCTATTGATATTACCTTACCTGGTCGTTCTTTTCCAGCAGGTCGTTTGCATCCTATTACTCGAATACTCCATGAAATATGCGACATATTTATCTCTATGGGCTTTCAAGTAGTAGAAGGACCAGAGGTAGAGTGGGACTATTATAATTTTGAGGCATTGAACATGCCTAAGGAACACCCGGCACGTGATACCATGTCAACATCCTGGGTTGATTTTGAGACAGCTAGCGGTGAAAGCCCCATGCTACTACGCACCCACACTACTTCGGTAAGTGCCAGGATTGTTGAGACTATGCAGCCCCCAATAAGAGTAGTTGAGCCGGGCAAGGTTTATCGCTATGAGGCTAGTGATGCTACCCATACCCCCATGTTTCATCAAATTGATGGTCTGGTTGTAGATGAGGGTATTACTATGGCTGACCTGAAGGGGACACTTTATGAATTTGCTCGCCGTTTCTTTGGCGAGGACAGGAAGGTGCGCTTCCGCTGTGATTACTTCCCCTTTGTCGAGCCTGGCGTTGAGATGGCTATAGAATGCTCGGTTTGTGGTGGTAAAGGTTGCCGCCTCTGTGGTAATACTGGCTGGATTGAAATATTAGGGGCAGGGATGACCCATCCGCAAGTTCTTCAGCGCGGAGGGCTTGACCCAGAGGTTTATACCAGTTTTGCCTTCGGTATGGGTATAGACCGTCTGCCCATGCTTCGCTATGGGATTGATGATATCAGACTATTCTACAGCAGTGACCTTAGATTCTTAAGGCAGTTCTGAGCAATGAAAGTTTCACTTAAGTGGCTTCGGGAATATATAGATATTACCCTGCCCCCGGCTGATTTAGCCCACCGGCTGACAATGGCTGGCACTGAGGTCAAGGGGGCGCAGGTTATTGGTGGGCTTTGGGAAAACATCGTTGTCGGGCAGATAATCGCCATTAACCCTCACCCTAATGCTGACCGCCTTACTTTACCTACCATAAATTTAGGCACTGAGCAGCACACTGTTGTCTGTGGAGCACCAAATCTTAGGCTCGGTGATAAGGTAGCCTTTGCCTATGTTGGTGCCCAACTTATAGATGGGCATACTGGACAGGTATTCCGCTTGAAGCCAGCCAAAATTCGTGGAGTTGTGTCCGCTGGTATGGCCTGTTCGGAAAAGGAGCTGGGCATCTCCGATAGCCATGAAGAAATCATTGTTTTGCCAGCGGAAGCACCGGTAGGCACCCCCCTGGCTGACTATCTAGGTGATGTTATTCTTGACTTGGATGTAACCCCTAATCGCCCCGATTGCCTGTCGGTAATTGGGATAGCTAGAGAGATTGCCGCCCTGACCGGGCAAAGCCTGCGTCTTCCCGAGGTTAGCTATGAGGAAACAGCATTCCCTATAGACCAGCAAATATCAGTAGAAATTGCTGCTCCCGACCTATGTCCAAGGTATTGCGCCAGTTTAATCACCGGGATAAAAGTGGCTGAGTCTCCAAGGTGGATGCAACAACGATTGCTAGCTTGTGGCATGCGCCCGATAAATAATATTGTGGACATTACCAACTATGTCATGCTGGAATATGGACAGCCCCTGCATGCTTTTGACTATCACCGAATTAGAGGTAAGAGAATCATTGTGCGCTGTGCTACTGATGGTGAGGCTATAACTACTCTGGATGGTGTAGAGCGAGTTCTCTCTAGAGATATGCTGGTTATCGCCGATGAGAAGGGGGCAGTGGCTATCGCTGGCGTTATGGGCGGGGCTAATAGTGAGGTGACCCAGCAGACTACCTCAATACTTCTGGAAGCAGCCAATTTTAACCCACCGAGCATTCACCATACTGGTGACACCTTGCGCTTGCCTAGCGAAGCCTGCGTGAGATTTGAGAGAGGCATTCGCCCCGAGCTGACCCTACTGGGGCTTAAACGAGCCACTCAGTTAATTATGCAACTAGCCGGTGGTGAAGCAGCTAAAGGGGTGGCTGATGTTTACCCCGGTAAGCTGGACCGGGAGCCTATTTTGCTATCAACGGCCAAGGTAAACAATCTCTTAGGTGCTGACTTTAGCCTTGACCAGATAGTAAGCGCCTTGGTTTCCTTAGGCTTTGATTGTAAGCCAGCCGGTTCAGCTTCAGAGGTTTGGGTTACTGCTCCTTATTGGCGGAATGATATACATCTAACAGTTGACCTTGTAGAGGAAGTAGCCCGTATTATTGGCTATGATAAGATTCCGGCTACCATGCTCAGTCAACCAATACCCAAGCAGAGTCCTGAGCCTATCCTTGACCTTAAGCAGAAGGTAGGGCGTAGCCTTACCGGTTATGGCTTCCAGGAGGTGATTACATATTCGCTAACTAGCCTGGAATTGCTAAACAAGTTGCTCCCTGAACCCCATACCCTTGAACCTATACCCCTTCGAGTGGCTAATCCTATGACCGTTGACCAGGAGTACCTTCGCCCTAACCTGCGAGCTAATCTCTTAGCTGCCCTTTCGGCAAACCGGAGGCACGAAGAGGGCGGTATTAGGCTTTTTGAGCTGGGCAAGGTATATCTACCTCGCCCTAAAGACTTACCTGATGAGCCTGAGATGGTGTGTGGCATACTAAGCGGCTCAAGGCTTGAAAGCTCATGGCGAGTGGAGGATGACTTACTTGATTTCTTTGATGCCAAGGGAGTAGTAGAAGGCTTACTCAGCCAGTTGGGTGTGGAAGCCAGTTTTGAGGAATGCTCTGACGAAAGCTTACATCCAAATAGACGGGCAGCTATAGTCATAAGCGGTAATAGACTGGGTGTTGTCGGTGAATTACACCCTAAGGTATCGCAAGCTTTTGAAATTTCTGGGGCGGTCTATCTTTTTGAAATTGACCTGACAGCGCTGTTGCCCTTTACCATCGCTCATAAAATGTTCCAGCCAATACCCCGGTTTCCTGCCGTAGTCAGGGATATGGCTCTAGTAGTTGACGCCGAAATAACCCACCAGAAAGTGCAGGATATTATTACCAGCTTCCCATTGGTGAATCGGGTTACTCTATTTGATGTCTATGCTGGTGAGCAAGTCCCACCGGGCAAGAAATCCCTCGCCTACAGGGTTGCCTTCCAATCACCAACCCATACCCTGACTGATGAAGAAGTTAACCGGGTTCAACAGCAAATCCTGAATAAGCTATCTCAAGAGCTTGGTGCTACGCTACGCAGCTGATTTCGGCTTAAGGTCTTTAGTTAAGTGACAGTGTCCCTCACCGTCAATATGGTATAATGAGATTGAACGCAAATAACTTCGGGAGTGAGAATGAGGAAAGAAGAAATAAAGAAAGTGGTAAGAGAGGGCTATGCCAAAATTGCCAAACAGGATAGTTCCTGTTGCGTTCCGGTAGATTCGTGCTGTGGAAGCACTGATTTAGCCCAGGATATTAGTAAGAGCATAGGGTATACTGAGGAAGAACTTAAAGCGGTTCCCGAGGGGGCAAATTTAGGCCTTGGCTGTGGGAATCCGGTGGCTCTCGCTTCCTTAAGGGAAGGCGAGATTGTTCTTGACCTCGGTTCAGGTTCAGGACTCGATTGCTTTCTGGCTGCTGGCAAGGTTGGTGAGAATGGGAGAGTTATCGGTGTGGATATGACCCCAGAGATGATTGAACAGGCAAGAGAAAACGCCAGGAAAGGCAACTACGCAAATGTGGAGTTCAGGCTCGGAGAGATTGAAAATCTACCTGTGGCTGATAATTCGGTTAATGTAGTCATCTCAAACTGCGTTATCAATCTCGCACCTGACAAGAGAAGGGTCTTCACCGAAGCTTTCAGGGCGCTGAAACCAGGTGGCAGGCTGATGATTTCAGATCTGGTTTTGTTGAAGGAACTTCCGGATTCTATAAAGAACTCTATTGAGGCATATATTGGCTGTCTTTCTGGGGCAATAATGAGAGACGGATACATTGAGGCGATAAAGGCGGCAGGATTTCAAGAAGTCCGGATAGTTGAAGAGGTGCCTTTCCCAATAGAGTGTATGGCTAATGACCCAACGGCAAGGGCAATCATTGAGAATTTACAAATACCGCCTGAAGAAGTAAAAGAGATTGCCAGTTCGGTTATAAGCATCAAAGTCCATGGGGTCAAACCATAGGAGACAACTTAGGAGGCAGCTCTTATAAGCTCCTTAAGCCTTGCAGTTATCTCCTCTAGTGGCACGAGTTGAGATTCTTTTTCCGAGCGCCATTTTATTTCCACGCTATTTGTCTCCAGGGTTCGGGGACTAATGGTAACCCGAATAGGTATCCCCAGGAGGTCAGCATCATTGAACTTTACCCCAGGGGATTCTTTGCGGTCATCAAAAAGCACCTCTAACCCCTGTGCTTCAAACTCGGCATAGAGATTTTCAGCCGTAGTTGCCACCTGAGGGTTTTCCATATATAACGGGCAAAGATAGATGTGATACGGGACAATAGGTAACGGCCAGATGATACCTTTATCATCATGGTTCTGCTCTATAGCTGCTGCCAGCAGCCTGCCCAGCCCGATGCCGTATGACCCCATGACAATAGGATGGGAGTTCCCGCTGGCATCAATGAAAAAAGCCCCCAATCTCTCACTGATGAAAGTGCCAAGTTTGAACACGTGCCCTACCTCAATCCCATGGGAAGATGATAACTTGCCATTGCATTTAGGGCAGCCATCCCCACCACAAGCCCGGGCGATATCTGCCATAATATCAGCCTTAAAGTCCCTGGGGTAGTTGGCATTTTTGAAGTGGGTATCTGGTTTATTGGCGCCGGCAATAAAGTTTGCCCCTGAGGTTATGGAATTATCAGCAATAACTTTGATGCCACTTATACCTACCGGTGATGCTGAGCCGGCAACTATGCCAGCTTCTATCACCTCGGTTTCGGTAGCCAGGCGAAGCTCATAGCACTGTAGAACATTCTTCAGTTTCACCTCATTTACCTCAAGGTCGCCCCTAATAACCACAAAGACCAGTTCGCCATCAGCGACGTAGAACACCGCTTTAAGGGTCTTGCTTTGAGGTACCTTTAAGAAATTTGCTACCTGTTCAATGGTAGCCATGCCAGGGGTATCCACCTCTTCTAATGGTAACGGCTCCTCGCCTTCTATTTTACTTATAATGCTCTCAGCCTTATCGGCATTAGCTGCGTATTGGCAACTGAGGCAATAGATAATTTCATCCTCACCGTTTTCAGCGATAACCATAAACTCGTGGGAATCCTTGCCACCGATGGCGCCACTATCGGCTTCAACCAGTAGGGTAGGGAGGCCACAACGGTCATAGATATTCCGGTACGCCTGGAGCATCCTGGCATAGCTCTGAGTCAGTCCATCTTCGTCGGTATCAAAACTATACAGGTCTTTCATAGTGAATTCGCGAACTCGCATTAGCCCGGCTCTGGGGCGAGGTTCATCACGGAACTTGGTCTGGATTTGATACAGGAGTAGTGGCAGGTCACGGTAGCTCTGGACATTGTATCTCACCAGCTCGGTGATGACCTCTTCATGGGTTGGTCCCAGAGCTAATTTGCGTTCCTTGCGGTCGGAGAGGGTAAACAGTCCTTTGCCAAAAGCCAGGTCCCGTCCGGTCTCCTGCCATAGCTCCAGAGGCTGGAGAACCGGCATCATTAGCTCCTGTCCGCCGGCTTTATCCATCTCGTCGCGGATTATATTTTCTATTTTCTTGAGCACCCTCCAGGCTAAAGGCAGATAAGAATAGATACCAGCCGCTACCTGACTTATCATCCCGGCTTTTATCAGTAGCTGGTGGCTAAGGGTATCAGCCTCAGCTGGGATTTCTCTCTGTGTTTTACCAAATAACTTTGATATACGCACTTTTCACTCCATTTATATTTATCTACCTCACCCCCTTAGTCCCCCTCTCCTTCAAAGGAGAGGGGGAGGGTGTTTATGAAGGGGCTCCGCCCCTTCAAACTTTCCCAGCGCATAGAGTAACTAGCTTCTTCATTTTGTCCTCGCTTGAATACGAATAGCGAGGGTAGTTAGTAACTGCCTTTCGTGAACGTTAGGGCGTTCACCTGTAAAAATCTCGACCTCATAGTCGCCCGGAACTACGTCCTCTGGAATATCTATTACTGGGTGAATTGAGCCGTCTTCATCGGCTTCACAGTAGACTTGCACACCCTCGCTTCTATTACTTGCTTGGTACTCGAAGTCAACCCATACCTTCTGATGCAGCTTGAAGTTTGAGCCCGAGACCATAAAAGAAGAACCAGCCTCAACGATATTGGACTCAACCATAATGGTCAGGCTGGGTGCTGCTGGCGGTTGTGGTGGTTGCTGGCACCCTGCTACTGGCATCGCTATCAATAAAGCCGTTAGTGCTACTGTGCACAAAATAATTAGTTTTTTCATTTTTAAATCTCCTAAGTAAGCCTCAAAACCTCTCCACTTCTTTCATTAAAGCTACCACAAAATCCTTTTCTTGGATAGTTCTAATCTTCTTGCCTTTTTTGAAGAGGACGGCTTTGCCTTTGCCGCAGGCGATGCCAATATCGGCGTCCTTGGCTTCGCCGGGTCCGTTGACCACACAGCCCATCACGGCCACCTTTATCGGTTTGTCAATCTTTAATAGCTCTTCCTCTACCTCTTCAGCTAATTTTACTATATCAACCTCAGCTCGACCACAGGAGGGGCAACTGACTAATATCGGACCGTGCTGGCGCAAGTTCAGGCTCTTTAAGATTTCATAGCCAGTAATTATCTCTTCTCTGGGGTGAGCCGTCAGTGAAACCCGAATGGTATCACCAATGCCGAGGTAGAGCAGGGTACTGATGCCCACTGTGCTGCGGATAATACCGGTTCTAGGCGTGCCGGCTTCGGTAATGCCGATGTGTAGGGGATAGGGTATCTTTTGCGCAATATCCTGGTAGGCTTCAATGGTAGTCGGGACATCAAAGGCTTTGAGCGAGACCTTAATCAGGTCAAAGTCCAGGCTTTCCAAGAAGCGTATCTGGTGTAGGGCAGCCTCTACCATCTGCTCAGCGATTGTCAAGTTTGGATTTGCTCCTCTGGGCAGGCTACCGGCATTCACCCCGATTCGGATAGGGATGCCTCTTTCTTTAGCTGCCAGAGCTATAGCTTTAACCTTTTTCGGTTCACTGATGTTGCCCGGGTTTAGACGCAGGCCATCGCAACCAGCCTCCAATGCTATTAAAGCCAGCCGGTAATCAAAGTGAATATCGGCAATTATCGGTGTAGAGATGCCCCTTTTCATAGCTGATATAGCCTGGGCAGCTTCAGCATCGGGCACGGCTACTCGCACCAATTCGCAGCCACAATCTTCAAGCTCCTTGATTTGGTTGATAGTTGACATAACATCACGGGTATCGGTTTTGGTCATTGATTGCACCACGATAGGGGCGCTACCACCGATAGTTACATTGCCAATTTGAATAGGCTTAGACACGCGCCGAGGATTCATGGTATTAAGCTCTCTCCACCTATTATGCGTATAATATCCTGATAGGTGATTAACGCGATTGCTCCCATTAGCATAGCGAAGCCAATAAGATGCACCAGTCCTTCGGTCTTGGGTGACACTCGCCTACCCCGGCGAACCCATTCCAGGAGGACAAACACAATTCGGCCACCATCTAATGCTGGTAGAGGGAAAATATTGATTATAGCTAAGTTTATGCTAAGAAAGGCAGCAAATTCCAGTAACGGGCTAATCCCAGCCTTAGCCACCTCTCCTGTGATTTGAGCAATACCCACTGGTCCTACCAGTTCCACAAGTGTTGCCCCAATAATTATACTGACTATTGCGTTCTTGAACAAAACGAAGGTTTCTATACACATACTTACTCCCAAGGGTATTGCCTTCCAGAAGGGGTAATGTTGGCTAATGATGGTTGGATTTGAGGTGCGGATTAAAACCCCAGTTGCCCCTTGACCTTCCGGTGGCTTCCATCGGGGTATGACCTGAACATTCTCTGTAGTTAAATCACTGTGTCGGACAAGAATGGTAATCTCCTTGCCCAGATTGAGCTGGATATAGCGGTACAGGTCACCATTGTTGTTCACCGGTTTCTCATTTACGCTGAGGATGGTATCTCCAGGTCTAATACCAGCCCTGGCAGCTGGCGAGCCCGCGGCTACTTCTTCTATCATTACCTGCCCCATTACCAGGTTATGGGGAATCATAAAAGCAATTGATAAGAGGAGGAGGGGTAGCAGGAAATTCATTAGTGAGCCGGCGCTGAGAACCATGAGTCTGGTGCCAATACTTTTACTGGCCAGGCTTCTTGGCACCTTGGGGTCTTCTTCACCAGCCATTTTCACGAAGCCGCCCAGTGGTATCGCATTCAGTGAATATCGTGTCTCACCCCGTCTTACCGATAATAGTCGTGGGGGGAAGCCAAGGCCGAACTCGTCTACTCTTACCCCGGCTGTTTTAGCAGTAACAAAATGCCCAAGCTCGTGGGCAATGATAAGCACTACCAGAACACCGAGGAAGGCTGCGAGTGTACGGATTATCTCTGCAATCGGCACAGATTATCTCCATTAGCGAATTGTAGAACTTTCTCTCTTGCCCAGGCATCTGCCGCCATAATTTCCTCTAGAGTAGGGTAGGCTACAACTTGATGCTCCTCCAGCGCCTGCTCTACAAGCTTGGCAATATCAATGAATTTGATGCGCTGAGACAAAAAGAGTTCAACGGCTACCTCATCGGCGGCACAAAGCACTGCCGGATAAGTTCCTCCCTTCTTCCCAGCCTCAATAGCTAACTTAAGGCAGGGGAAGGTATCAAAGTCGGGTTGTTCAAAGGTCAAGCTATTAATACGGCTCCAGTCAAGCTTGGGGAGTTGCGGGTTAGCCAGGCGTTCAGGGTAAGACAGAGCATATTGAATAGGTAGACGCATATCGGGGTAACTTAACTGGGCTTTAATTGAGCCATCTATAAATTCTACCATAGAGTGTATAATACTCTGGGGATGGATTAGAACCTTGATATTCTCAAAGGGTATGTTGAACAGCCAGTGGGCTTCAATTACCTCAAGCCCCTTGTTCATCAGGGTAGCCGAGTCAATAGTGACCTTTCTTCCCATTTGCCATGAAGGGTGTTTTAGCGCTTGCTTAACTGTAACCCCACTTAGCTGCGCCGATGAATAGCCATGGAAAGGACCTCCTGAGGCAGTCAGAATAAGCTGGGCTGCCGGTTGTGTTTCACCCTCAAGGCATTGCCATATAGCGCTATGCTCACTATCAATGGGCAAAATCTGGGCGGCATTTAGTTTTGCCTCACTGGTGATAATCTCACCAGCCATAACCAACGATTCTTTATTGGCCAGGCAAACCCTCTTACCAGCTTTTACCGCGGCTAGTGTCGGGACTAGCCCTGATTTCCCGGAGGTAGCTATAACAACAGTGTCCACCTGAGGATGACGGGCAATCTCTTCCAGTGGCAGGAGTTGGTATTCGGCACTGGCTAGGCGAGCCTGTGCCTCTTTATCATGAAAATAAACAAATCGTGGTTTGAACTCATTGGTTTGCTTTACCAGTAAATCGATGTTCTTACCTGCTGCCAGCCCGACTATGTGAAATTTGTGAGGTAGGGCACGGACTACTTCCAGTGTTTGCTGACCTATGGAGCCGGTTGAACCCAGGACAGCTAATTGCTTTACACTACTGCCCATATCACATAATAGTATACCACTATGCCAGCAAAGGCAACGCTGTCCATTCGGTCAAGGAAACCCCCGTGTCCAGGTATTGACCTACCCGACTCTTTTACTCCCATATTGCGTTTGAGCAGGGACTCCACCAAATCACCGAGTTGACCAAAGATACTAACCACTAAGCCGAGGAGTATTGCCTGCCACCAGTAGTCAAAGGGTGCCTGAAGAGGTGTGCGCAGGGTAAAAAGCAGGCAAACTATGATAGCACCAATGAACCCAGCTATGGCCCCTTCCCAGGTTTTGCCGGGACTAACTCTTGGGGCAAGGCGATGCTTGCCTAGTGCTCTGCCAGCAAAGAAAGCACTGGTATCAGAAGCAAAGGTGGTAAATAGAGCCAAAAATACCCAGTTTCTGCCATCATCCACCCCTCTTAGTGCCACCAAGTAGCTTAGCAGCCACCCCACATAGAGAATTCCAGCTATAGTCCATGCCCAGCTAGTAAAAGCTGCCTCCTTCTGTGGGCACAGCAACAGCCAGATTAAAGGTAGTATCACTGCTGAGGTTAATAGAAGTGGTATAAGAGTGTCATAGTCAAAATGGGGACTCAGGATGAATAGCAGTGTCCAGATTAGTCCGAAGTAGGTAAGCGTTGGCGCCTTTGACGCAGCCACCATCTTATAGAATTCAAAGACAGCCAGCACCCCCCAGATGGCCACCAAGATAGTGAACCACGGGGTGCCAAACCAGACAATAGCAGCAAGGAGAGGAATACCACAGAGCCCAGTTATGACCCTTTTCTTGAGCATGAGATTGTTATTAACCCTATCCCCTTAATCCTGCCTATTGCCGGGAGTAACGCTGTTCACCTCGGTTCCTACCCATTTTTGCTTTTTGACTACAATCTGCCGAAGCGCCTTTCCCTCTGGCTATAGGATAACAATGCTTTCTCAATCTCTTTTTTATCAAAGTCGGGCCATAGAACGCTGGTGAAATAGTACTCGCTATAGGCTGATTGCCATATTAGGAAATTACTGAGGCGGAGTTCATCGGCAGTGCGAATGACCAAATCAACATCAGGTAAACCAGCGGTATAGAGATAACTATTAAATAGTTCTTCATCTATTTCTTGAGGTGGGATGCCATCAGTTATAAGGCGGCGGGCGGCATCGACAATCTCAGCGCGCCCCCCGTAATTGAAGGCGAGGTTAAGAGTCATCCCGGTATTGTTTTTTGTTAGCTCTACAGCCTTATTTATTGTTTGCTGTAGATGTTGCGGTAGTTCTTCAAGGCGACCGATGTGACGAAGTCTAACGCCCCTTTTTTGAAGTTCAGCAGTGTTTTTATATATTTCCTCTTCCAATATACGGAATAAACCCATAACTTCATCTTCGGGGCGACTCCAGTTTTCCGTAGAGAAACCATAAAGCGTTACATATTTTATTGGGTATTCGCTGAGGTACTTAACCATGCGCCACATGTTTTTTGCCCCTGCCTGGTGCCCCTTAAGCCTGGGCAACCCACGCTGCTCAGCCCATCTACCGTTACCATCCGGCACAATGGCTACATGATTGGGGAAGTGAGTAATCTTTTCCATAATTGGTAAGGCATCTATCGTTTTGCCACTCAATATTAAACCTCCCTGCGCCAGGCTAGATCTCCGTAAGTTCTACTTCTTTATCTCGTCCGATTTGTTCAGCATCGGCTATGAAGCTATCAGTAAGCTTTTGTAACTGGTCAAGGGCACGCTTATACTCATCCTGTGATATATCCTTATTTTTCTCAAATCCTTTTAGCTCCTCCATAGCTTCACGCCTTAGGTTGCGTATTGCTATCCTTCCTTCTTCAATCCTCCTTCGCACTGTCTTAATTAGTTCCTGTCGCCGCTCTTCAGTGAGTGGGGGGATATTTATCCGAATTACACTCCCATCGCTAGCTGGATTTAATCCGAGGTCAGACTTCAGGATAGCCTTCTCTATACTATGTATACTCCCCTTGTCCCAGGGTTGGATGACGATGAGTCTGGCTTCAGGCGCAGAAATGCCGGCAATTTGATTAAGCGGGGTAGGAACGCCAGCATATTCTACTTTGATGTGTTCTATTAAGGCGGGTGTGGCACGCCCGGTGCGGATAGTGGCTAATTCCCTATTCAGGGCCTCAATAGACTTCCGCATCTTTTCTTCAATATTCCATAAAGTGCGGCTAGCCATCTTATTTCTCACTGGATACTAGACTACCAATAGGTTCACCGCTTACAGCCCGTTCTAGACTACGGGGAGCTTGAAGGTCAAAAACAATTATAGGTAGCTTGTTTTCTAAACATAGTGAGAGAGCAGTAACATCCATTACTTCCAGATGCATATTTAGTGCTTCAAGGTGAGTAAGTTTGTCAAACTTCTTAGCGTTACGATTCTTGAGAGGGTCAGCACTATAGATACCATCAACATTATTTTTTGCCATAAGTAGAACCTCAGCCTCAATCTCTATCGCTCGTAGAGCAGCCGCGGTGTCAGTGGTCATATATGGGTTGCCGGTGCCCCCAGCGAAGATAATCGCTCTACCTTTCTCTAAGTGACGAATGGCACGTCGTCTGATGTAAGGCTCAGCCACCTGTTGAACGCCTATAGCTGACAGAGTTCTGGTAGTTACTCCTTCCCTTTCCAATGCATCCTGGAGAGCCAGGGCATTTATCACTGTAGCTAGCATCCCAGCATAGTCAGCAGTGACCCTATCCATTCCTTCCTGCTCAGCTTTAGCCCCACGCCAGATATTGCCGCCACCAACAATAATAGCTACACCTGTCCCCATTTCCATCGCCTGCTTAATCAGCTTGGCAATCCTGGCTAGGGTAGGCGTATCAATGCCATAGTCGGCTTTGCCTTTGAAAGCCTCACCACTAAGCTTGAGTAGAACACGCTTATATTTGGTAGTGGTCATTTTCTCAATACCTGCCGTCCTAGTTCAAATCTGGCAAATCTGCTTACCTTGATATTCTCTCCTACCTTGGCAATCGTTTCGGCAATAATATCTTGAATGGTCTTAGCAGGGTCTTTAATGTAAGGCTGAAGAAGCAGGCAAGCCGTCTCGGGTTCTATTTCAGCTTCTTCTGGGACTTCCTCCCTTGAGATAAATTGAGGGGTCATAGCTGCTACTTGCATTGCCAGGTGGTAAGCCAGTTCCTTGAATTCATCAGTGCGAGCTACAAAGTCAGTTTCGCAGTTCACCTCAACCATAGCTCCAATGCGCCCTCCAGTATGGACATAGGCTTCAATTATCCCTTGGGTGGTAGAGCGCTTTGCCTTGCTCTCTACCTGGAAGAGGTTTCCTTGCTTTAGAATCTGGAGTGCCTTTCCTATATCTCCTTTTGCTTCAAGGAGGGCATTCCGGCAAGCCATAATGCCAGCTCCAGACTGGTCTCTTAGCTCCTTTATCCTATCTGTTGGAATTTTCAACCTCTCCCCCTGCTTTATTCATCGCCGGGAGTGAAAATAATAGGCTCGGTAGTTTCTATAACCTCAAGTTCCTCTAAGCCTTCTTCCCCTTCTTCTATTGGAATTACCGCCTCGCCGGTCTTACCTTCGATAACTGCGTCAGCGATCTTACTGCATATCAGTTTGATGGCTCTGATAGCATCGTCATTAGCTGGAATAGGGTGGTCTATATCATCGGGGTTGCAATTGGTATCTACTATAGCTACAACTGGTATTCCTACCCGTTTGGCTTCAGCTAGAGCAATCCTTTCTTTGACGGGGTCAACAATGAATAGAGCCCCCGGTAGACTGACCATCTCTTTAAAACCACCCATCTGTTGATTGAGGCGTAAGATTTCCTCTTCAAGTTTTAGGACTTCCTTTTTAGGTAGGCGGTTAAACTCTCCCCTGGCTTGCTGGTCTTCTAAGCGGACTAGGTGGTCTATGCGGGCTTGGATAGTAGCGAAGTTAGTCAACACCCCTCCTATCCAACGTTGATTGACATAATACATATTACAGCGTTTAGCTTCTTCCTCTATAGACTCCTGAGCCTGCTTTTTGGTGCCGACAAAGAGGATGTTGCCATCTTCAGCTACTACCTGCTGAACAAACTCGCACGCCCTTTCTAACATACTAGCCGTTTGTTCCAGGTCAATAATATGAATACCATTGCGCTTGGTGAAGATGTAGTTCTTCATACGAGGATGCCAGCGAGCGGTCTGATGCCCAAAGTGAGCCCCGGCTTCTAAAAGTTGCTTAATCGTAGCTATATCTGGCAAGTTTTAACTCCTCTCCAATTATTAAACAGTATAGCATACCCTTTAATCTGCAGCAATAGCACAGGATTAAGATGAGCTAATTATAGCACTTGTTCCTCTTGATGAGTTTCTTTATCAATCTCTCCCCTCAATAATCTCCTTGATGGGGGGTTGACAAAACATTTTATTTAGTTTATTGTATAGGAAAACGGTTGCCTATTTCAATAATTTGGGGGTAAGTAATGATAGGTTACGATAGTCAAGAAGTTGAGAGAAAGGTTATTTCCATCCTGAAAATCCTTAGCGAGTCCCCCCAGCCTGTGGGAGCCAGGCTGATTGCTCGTCAGTTGAAGGAGCAGGGGGTAGAGCTGGGAGAGCGGGCGGTGAGGTATCACCTTAAACTAATGGATGAGCGGGGGCTTACACAATCTGCCGAGAGGTGGGATGGCAGGGAGATTACACCTTTAGGGATGGAGGAGCTAAATAACGCCTTAGTTACTGATAAGATTGGTTTTGTGCTGGAGAAGATTGAACTTCTTGCTTTCCGCACTTCCTTCAATATAGAAAAGCGCACCGGTCTAGTGCCGGTTAATATTTCCTTCTTTCCCAAAGAGGGATATGCTGAGGCTCTTAAGGCGATGAAGGAAGCCTTTAAGGCCGGGCTTTGCGTGAGCGACTTAGTAGTTGTGGCTTCGGAGGGTGAGAGATTAGGTGAAGTGCTTGTGCCCAAGGGCAAGATTGGTTTGGCTACCGTCTGCAGCATCATAATTAATGGTAGTTTGCTCAAGGCAGGCATTTCTGTTGACTCTAGATTTGCGGGAGTGCTTCAGATACGAAATAACAAGCCGCTACGCTTCGTCAATCTTATTTACTATTCTGGTTCCACCCTAGACCCGTCAGAGGTATTTATCCAGGCTAAAATGACTGACGTCCGGGGCGTAATTAGAAAAGGTGAGGGTAAGGTAATTGCTAACTTCCGTGAGATACCAGCCCAGTGTCAACCTTTGGTAGAGAAGGTTATTAATCAATTAAGGGGGGCAGAGCTAGGGGGACTGATTATGATGGGCAATGTCAGTGAAGCAGTTTGTGGCATACCAATAGGTTTAAATAGGGTAGGGGTGATACTTCTCGGTGGGCTTACCCCGGTTGCTGCCGCCGTAGAGGCGGGAATAGAGGTAGAAAATCACGCAATGAGCACCCTGCTTGAGTATGAGAGTTTAAGAAAATTCCGGGAGCTTGTATAAGGAGAGAAATGAAAGAGATAAGGATTGTGCCTTGCCTTGATGTCAAGGATGGAAGAGTAGTTAAAGGGGTGAAGTTCGAAAATCTTAGAGATGCCCGAGACCCAGTAGAAGCGGCAACCGCCTATTGCCGTGAGGGTGCTGATGAGCTTGTTTTCCTTGATATCTTCGCCACTGTGGAGAACAGAAAGACACGGTTTGAATGGGTCAAAAAGGTCTGCGATGTGGTTACTATTCCCTTCGCCGTAGGTGGCGGAATAGGCAGCATTGATGATATGCGGGCTTTGCTTGACCTTGGTGTGGACAAGGTCTCTATAAATACAGCTGCTGTCAGCAACCCTGACCTTATAACCAGGGCAGCTAAAGAGTTTGGTAATGACAGGCTGGTAGTGGCTATTGATGGCAAGAAGAATGCGGCAGGGAGTGGCCTTCCCCGGTTAGAGGTAGTGGTGAGGAGCGGCAGTGAGGCTACCGGCATAGAGCTTGTTGGCTGGGCAAAGAAGGTAGAGGAGTTAGGAGCCGGTGAGATTTTACTCACCAGCAAGGATGCTGACGGAACTAAGGAGGGATATGATTTAGAGATGACCAGGGCGGTCGCCGAAGCGGTAAGTATTCCGGTTACTGCCTCTGGAGGGGCAGGAAAGTTGGAGCACCTTTATCAGGCGGTGGTAATAGGTAAAGCATCGGC
>JABUBO010000243.1_pt1 | contig 16970 bp, 20 predicted proteins | sample 7240361 | NCBI WGS metagenome assembly JABUBO01 (sample SAMN07256346, study PRJNA390944) | subsurface metagenome | isolation source: Methane hydrate marine sediment | place: Pacific Ocean: Eastern North Pacific, ODP site
ACTAGAGGGTCCATGGCTGCTATTTGCATTGCCAATTCCTTTGCCAGCTGAGAAAACTCGCTCGTTTTGGCAACGAAATCGGTCTCGCAGTTTATCTCTAACAGAACGCCTAATTTATTCCCGCTATGGACATAAGAAGAGACTAATCCTTCCTGTGTCTCTCTGGCAGAACGTTTGATCGCTACGACACTCCCTTTCTCTCTCAAAATATCCTGAGCCTTTTGAATATCTCCACCAGCCTCTAATAACGCCTGTTTACAATCCATTACTCCCGCACCCGTCTTATTCCGAAGTTCCCGAATTAAGTCCTTGCTTATCTGCATTTACTTCTCCTTCTTTCTCGAAGTCTATATTTTTTTCTTCTTTGACTTCTTCTTTTACTTCTTCTTGAGGAAGTTCTTCTTTTACTTCTTCAGTAACTTCTTCTTTCTCTCTTAACTCTTTACCTTCAACCACCGCCTCAGCGACTATGTGAGTAATTAACTTAATTGACCTGATAGCATCATCGTTGCCGGGAATTACATAAGTTATACTCTCAGGGTCACAATTTGTGTCCACCAAGGCGACAACCGGAATCTCCAATTTAATTGCTTCGGAGACGGCAATTGCCTCTTGAGGTAGATCGATAACAAAGATCGCTCCCGGCAAGTCCTCCATATCTCTAATCCCTGATAGTCCCTTTACCAGCTTCAATTTTTCCTTCTCTATCTTAGCTAATTCCTTCTTGGTGAGAGTAGTAGACTTTGATTCTTGCTGAAGTTGCTCCAGTTTCTTCAGTCGCTCCACGCTCTGGCGAATGGTGGAGAAATTGGTCAGCATCCCTCCCCACCATCGCTGATTAACATAAAACATCCCACACCTTTCTGCTTCTTCTTTTATGATTTCTTGAGCCTGACGCTTGGTTCCCACAAAGAGCACTGTCTGATTGTTGGCTACAATGTTGCGAACGAACCTATAAGCCTCTTTTATCTTCGCCAATGTCTTTTGCAAATCGATAATGTGGATGTTGTTACGAGCACCGAAGATATACTGAGCCATTTTGGGATTCCACCTTTTGGTCTGATGTCCAAAGTGGACTCCTGCTTCCAACAACTGTTTCATAGTTACAATCGCCATTCTTCCTCCTTGATTTACCCCGTTAGAATACAAAGTTAAAATTTCTCTTCAAACCCGTTAGAAACAAGTCTCCCACACGGGGTAAAAGTGGCAAAGTTTTCTAACGGGGCTTATCTCACCGACGCATTAAAATATACAAGATTATTCCCAGAATTAAGGTCAGTCCCAAAATTCCCAGATGGAATTTCTTCTTTTCTATTGTGAACTTCTGAGGCCTTAGCCTTTTGACTGTTGCTCTCTTTTCCACAACAGCCTCACCTAATATGCCTGGGCTAAACCTTGTCCTCACTACCCATTGCTCTCCTTCTTCCCTTACTTCTTCCACTATTGTGGATAGGGGAATTACCTCCTCGCCTTTGCATCCACCTAAAAGACGAGAAAGATATTGAGCAATATCCCGTGAATCTAAAATTTTCACTAAAATTAAGTCGTTTTTTCTTAGTTTCTCAATCTCTACTGATGAAGAAGAGGCATCAGTAACCAACTCCGTGTTTAAAACAATTGTGCTCTCTTTTCTATTAACCGTTTCTCCAGCCTCGTTCAAAGAGGGTTTAACTCCTCCCTCAGGGAAAATGGTTGACTCTTGAGGAAACTTAAATTGACTCAAATTAAGTTCCTCGACATCCATTTCTACTTTGAGTTGGGGGTCCTCTAAAGATTTATTAATGATTGATCGAAGGATACTGGTTGTCTCTTCATAATTTCTATCTTTCAGATTCTGGAAGAAAGACTTTCTGTGCTCGCTTGCAATCTCCCAGTTCAAATTCTGCTCCAGCTTCTGAATTAACTCGTGCACACAACCCTCGCTGAGACGATCTGTATAGAGCCTCTTTTCGAAGTCATGCCATTTACAATTGATATCTCCCTCATAAATTACGGGATCGTATGTAACTATTGCACCCGAGCGAATGATTCTCTTTTGATGGAGATGGCTAATGACTATAAACTGGCCATAAACACTGGTCCGGTTACACATAAACTTTCCTTTAATTACTACGATATATTTAAGAAGCATATCTATCGCTTTTATAGCTCTTTCTAAGTTATTTCCCGTTGAATGGAGAGCCAGTTCTGCCTGACCCTCATCACAACCTGTCTCTTCCATGAGAATCTTTACATTCTCTCTCATCTTTCTCTCTTCTCAGGCACGAGGATGATATTTTCTATATACTCTCTTTAATCTTTCTGTGGTCACATGAGTATATATTTGAGTAGTAGATAGACTGGCATGCCCTAACATTTCCTGTACAGCTCTCAAATCACAGCCAGCATCTAATAGATGTGTGGCAAATGTGTGTCTCAAAGTGTGTGGGCTTACTCCCTTTTTGATACTGGCAAGCCTGATGTATTTATGAACAAGACGGTTTATGCTTTGCGTATTTAACCGCGACCCCTGAAAATTCAAAAATAATGGCCCTTTACTATAAGGCAAATTCTGGAAACTTTTAATTTTAAAAAAAGCAGACTTTTCCGGCAATTGGCGCATTTTCAAATAGCGTTCGATAGAGGTAAGTCCCATCTCTCCAATGGGCACTAACCTTTCTTTCGACCCTTTACCTTTCACCTTAATCATCCCCCCTAACAGGTCAACATCGCTTATATTCAAGTTTACCAGCTCACTCACTCTCAGACCCGAACCATATAATACCTCTAAGATTGCCCTGTCTCTCAAGCCTAGAAGAGTTCTCCTATTAGGCAATTCCAAGAGTAGCCTGACTTCATGCAAATCCAAAAAATGAGGCACTTTCTTCATTTGTTTTGGTGTAGGAATATGAATTGTCGGGTTTTGAGCTATAATTTTTTCCCGCGTCAAATAACCAAAGAACGACCGAATACTGGAGAGTTTTCGAGCAATGGTGCTTTTTTCAAGATTCTTACCTGCAAGGTAAGCCAGAAACTTTCTCACCTGCAAGCGGTCAACTTTGTTGAAACTATTTATCTTGTCTCTTTTCAAAAAATTGATAAAGCTTTTCAGGTCACCCTTATAACTTACCAGAGTATGCGGGGAAAAATTCCTTTCTACTCTCAAGTGTGTAATAAATTCATCCAGATAGATTTCCATTGATTTTATGGTGCCCTGTACCTTTTGCCCTATCTATTCTTTTTTCGGAATTGACTTAGTGTTTTTGCATTTGGGATAAGCACTACAGGCAAGGAATTTACCTCTACGACCCCACCTAATCACCATCGGGCTTTCACACTTCGAACATTTTTCTTCAGTCATCTGGGGGACTATCTTTTTCCCTTGTTCATCTAAAGGAGCGGTATAACGGCAACGAGGAAATGAAGAGCAAGCAAGAAATTTGCCATAGCGCCCAAATCTGATTACCATGGCGCTTCCGCACTCTGGACAAATCTCCTTAGTCACCTGTGGTTTGATTTTTTTCATCTTTTTATAAGCAATGTTCAGGGTTTCCTTAAAGGGTTGATAAAAGTTCTTTAGGACTTCAACCCACTCCATTTTTCCCAAGGCAATCTCATCCAGATTCTCTTCCATATGAGCAGTGAAATCGATGTCCATGATTTTGGGAAAGTATTTAACTAACAAGTCGCTAACTATAATCCCCGTCTCTTCAGGATGGAACTGTTTGCTCCTCAATGTTACATACCTTCTTTCCAAAAGAGTGCTTATTGTGGGAGCATAGGTTGAAGGCCGACCGATACCGTGCTCTTCAAGAGTCTTAATTAGACTCGCAACCGTATAATGTGGAGGAGGCTCAGTGAAGTGCTGCTCGGGAACAACCTCTTTTAAAACTAAACTATCACCCTCCTCAAGAGGAGGAAGAACTTTTTCCTCTTCTTCTTTCTCTTCCTGATAGACTTTAAGGAATCCGGGAAACTTAACCTTCTGTCCTGTAGCACGAAAGACATAATCACTCGCTCTGATATCCACAGCTATTGTGTCAAATATCGCTGAAGCCATCTGGCTGGATATGAACCTTTGCCAAATCAGGCTATAAAGTTTAAATTGTGTGGCATTCAGATATTTCGATACGGCTTCCGGAGTGCGCAGATAAGAGGTTGGTCGGATAGCCTCGTGAGCTTCCTGGGCAACTTTACTCTTACTTTTGTAAATCCTCGGCTTTTGAGGTAAGTAGCTTTCGCCAAACTTTTTCCTGATAAACTTAAGCGCCTCAGCCTGAGCCAAGGAAGAGACAGCGAAGGAATCTGTGCGCATATACGTAATTAACCCTACACTCTCTTCTTTTCCCAGGTCGATGCCTTCGTAGAGTTGTTGTGCTATCACCATTGTTTTAGTCGCAGAGAAAGCAAACTTTCTGGAAGCCTCCTGTTGAAGGGTACTTGTGTTAAATGGGGGAGGAGGATTACGCTTCTTAGGCTTTCTGGTTACCTCCGAGACAATAAACTCTTTACCACTCAAATCCCGACAGATCTTTTTTGCTCGTGACTCATTTGCAATTTCCAGTTTCTTAAATTTCTTCTTTCCCTTAGCAATAAGATTTGCCGTAAAGATTTGTTCCTCATCCCTCTTGCTCAAATGGGCAAGTATCGTCCAGTACTCTTGAGGAACAAATTTTTCAATTTGCTTTTCCCTCTCAACAATAAACCTAAGAGTTACCGATTGTACCCGTCCTGCAGAAAGCCCCCTTCTGACTTTGCCACTCAAAAGAGGACTGAGCTTATATCCCACCAGCCGGTCAAGTATACGTCTTGCCTGTTGAGCATTAACTAAATGGAGGTCAATCTGGCGTGGAGAACGAAGAGAATTAGCAATTGTCTCTTTAGTTATCTCATGAAACACTATCCGTTTTACTCTTCCCTGGTCAGTCTTTGTGGCGGTAACTAAATGCCATCCTATAGCCTCTCCTTCCCGATCCTGGTCAGTGGCAAGATAAACCTGTTCAGCTTCCTTCATTGCCTTGGTTAACTCTTTCACAATTTTCTTTTTATTTTTAATAATTTCATAAGTAGGCTTAAAATTGTTTTTTATATCCACCCCTAACCTATGCGGAGGCAAATCACGCACATGCCCCATAGAAGATTTAATCACGTAGTCTTTCCCCAATATCTTCCCGATCGTCTTTGCCTTAGTAGGTGATTCGACAATAACTAAAACCTTAACCATAGGCTTACCCAATAGACTAACCCTGTAATTTAATGCAGATATTTCTTCCGTCCCTTGGGGTAATAGTCTTCCTGATAACTTTCTTCCAGAACGTCAAGTAACATCTCTTCCAGTTCACTTGCAGACAATTTCAACTTCTCTAAGTATTCCTTGATTTCTCTAATTCCAAAATTCTCTCCATCCCGGAACATATCTTCATCCCTTAATTTCCTTGCCATATTCTCCTCCTATATTATAGATTTCAAATTTGAAATTTGTAATCTGTAATTTGTAATTTTTTATTATTGTGCTTCTGGAACGCGCAAAAACATCTTCCCCACTACTTGTCTAATTCTACCTTTCATTTCCAAATTCATGAGAACAGATGAGATCCTGTTTATAGCTAGACCGCTCTGTTTACTTATCAAATCAATATGAATAGGCTCAAATGATAATAGGTTATACACTCTTTTTTCCTCTGAAGACAACTTTACTTCCCTAAGAGACTTTATAGCCGGAGATACAGGTATAACATCTCTTAAACAACGTATCTCTTCAATAATATCCTCACATTCCTCTACCAGTTTCGCACCCTGTTTTATTAATGAATGACTGCCCTTAGTTCCTAAATTGAAGATATTTCCCGGAACAGCAAAAACTTCCCTGCCCTGCTCCAGGGCACACCCAGCAGTGATTAAAGCACCGCTTCTGAAACCAGCCTCGACGATCACCACCCCTAAACTGAGTCCGCTTATAATTCTATTTCGCATAGGAAAATTCATTTTTTCCGGCCGTGTGCCCATAGGAAATTCGGAAACTACAACCCCCCGTTCACCAATCTCATCAAAAAGAGCCCTATTCTCCGGAGGGTAACAGATATCAATGCCACATCCCAAAACAGCAATAGTTCTTCCACCACAAGATAGAGCCCCTTTATGGGCAGAGGTATCGATTCCCCGGGCCAAGCCGCTAACTATACTTATTTCTCTTTCAGCCAATTCCTTACTCAGTTTTTCTGCCACCATTTTTCCATAAGTAGTTGGTCGCCTGGTTCCTACCATGGCAATGGCAATTCTATCTTCTGGCAACAATTTCCCCTTTACATATAGCACAATGGGTGGATCGAAAATAGATTTTAAGTTTGCCGGATAGTTATCGTCAGAAAATGTTACTACAGAAACTTTTTGTTTTTTAATTCTGGATATCTCTTTTTCTATATCTAATTTATCTCTGGAGCTGACAATTTGCCTGGCCGTGTATTCCCCAATACCGGCAACGTGTTGAAGTTCGTTCAAATTTGCCTCAAGTATAGCTTGAGGAGACCCGAAGTGTTCTAACAGCTTCTGGCATCTCATCGCCCCTATACCAGGAATCATATTTAGAGTCAGCCAATGTTCAATTTTATCTGCCATTTCTTTCCTCTACGAAAATAAAGTTTTTTGGCACAAAGCATAATATTATATACAAAATCCCAGTCATATGTCAAGCAATCCCCTCAAAAGAGTGTAGTGTAGCCCTATGGACGTAATTTCTGCGGGGACAAAGTCCTACATCACCAATTTCAAATTTCAAATTGCGGGCATAAAACTCTACACTACCAATTGTCTGTTTATGCAAAAGAGAGTGAAAACATGGAATGAATGAAAGAATTCGGCGGGCACTAACATAAAATCTCATGATAACAAGAGACCATGACGTGGACATGGAGCAGTGTGAGTAAATTTTTCCTGCCTATTTTTATTCTGCTTTATCATTCTTTAGTTTCTTACTCTTCTCTCTTCTTTTGCAATTTAATAGGGTCACCGATCTCTATCGGTTTCCGGCTATCTTTTATAACTGCGGTTGAACTATCTTCTTGAATGTCTGATGTAACTTCCAATACACCAATCTTCTCAATGATTATTCCCAGAACTTCGCCGGTTATGGGATGGATAACCTCTTCCCCTTCTCGATAGATTATAAACCTTGTCTTTGGCTTAACTTGCTGATTTTTCCCCAGATCGATGAATACTATATCTCCGTATGCTGTCATGAATTTCTTCTCTTTTACTCCGGCAATATATCCATCAAATTCAAAATCTAAGGGAGCAATAAAGATATCTCTTTCATATTCGAATCCTGGCTTAACCTCTTCTAATTTTACTACCAGCTCCCCCTGGGGCATTTCTTCCGATATTTCCGCTTTTTGATACGTGGGAATTACCAGGTCATCACCAGGAAAAATCCAATGGGGATCCTTTATATATTTATTATACGCCCATATCTCTCTCCACAAAGAAGGATCTTCGTAATACCGGTTAGCGATTTCGTGAAGACAATCCCCCCTCTCTACCTCGTAAGCTTTAAGCACAAGTTCTATTCCTTCAGGAATGTCTTCTTGGGGAAGAACTCTTCTCTCAGTTACAGCCTCCTCCACCTTTTCTCGAGGCTCCTCAACTGCAACCTCCTCAGTGGGGACTTCGCTCGGCTCGATGGGTTCTTCTTCCGCCTCAAAAATAATCTCTTCTTCAGAAGGTTCCGAAGGCAAAGCTTCCTCTTCTTCCTCTTCCACTTCAGCTTCAAACGCAGGAATCTCTACTCCTAAAGGTTCAGGAGGCAGAGCTTCCACATCTTCTTCCTGAGCTTGGGCAAAAAAGATACTGAAAGTTAATAAACCACACAACAGAAAAATAAGAATTCCTCTTTTCATTTTTTACTCCTTTCCATAACTTTATGGCTTTACACACCCAAAATTACATCCACAGATTCCTATCCAGACTTCTGTACTGGATAGCCTCAGCAATGTGGTGGGAACTAATCTCCTCCTTTGCTTCTAAATCTGCAATTGTGCGGGAGACTTTAAGAATGCGGTCATATGCCCGGGCTGAAAGTCCCAAACGCTCAATTGCATCTTTCAATAACTTCTCCGCTTCTTTTTCCAGAATACAATACTTCCTTATATATTTAGTTTCCATATGAGCATTACAGTAGACCGATTTAAATTTTTTAAATCTTTCCTTCTGTATATCTCTCGCCCTCTGAACTCGGGTACGGATTGTCAATGAAGATTCCCCATCCGTATCTACTGTTAACTCCTGGTATTTAACTGGTGGCACTTCAATATGCATATCGATTCGGTCAAGGAGCGGTCCTGAGATTCTAGCTCGATATTTCTGGATTTGAAAAGGAGTACAGATGCATTCTCTCTGTGAATCGCCGTAAAACCCGCAAGGACAGGCTTGCGAGACACATTAGCAACAAAATGGTACTTTTCAACTTTCCTTTTTTTGAGCGAATCAGTAAAGATTTCTATCCTCAATTTTATTTCTCTTTTCTTCTCATCTTTGTCTACAGTAATGTGGTTGATTATCGTGCGTAATTTCTCCTGCTTTTCCTTGTCATTAAGATGTTGCCACATCTTTGGCAGATTGCACAATTCTTCGTAAGATGCCTGCAGGGCAATTTCCTGCAGGTTAAATTCTTCGCCCTGCAATGCAAGTTCTGCCTGCCTTGCCCTTACTGCCTCAAGCTCTTCCTTCACTAGATTAAAGCGCTCTTCAAAAGTGCCATCATCAATTATACTATTTTCAAGCTTTTCCAGCAACACATTTCTTTTATCCATTAATTTCTGCTCTTCCAAAACAAGCCTTTTCTTTTCCTCCTGAACTTCCGGCTTGCTTGGCTTTGCCTCTTGCCTTAGTGCTTTAAGCATTTTCTCCTTATCCTGCAGAAAATTCCTATCCTGTGCCAGACTAAGTGTTATGTTTACAATGGTTTCATCTATTACCTGCCCAGGCAGGACCATGCCTTTACATACTGAAGCGCCCTTTTGTATTGAGTTCTGACACCTGTAATAAAAATACTCCCTTGCTGGTTTTCTTGGTTTGTTTTTGATTTTCTTTCTGTAAGTATAGCCAAACATTCTACCATTACATTTACCACATCTCAGCAGACCTGAAAGCAGATAGACATGTTGCGCTTTGGTCGGCTTCATAAATCTTGATTTCAACAATTTCTGAATTCTGTTGAACGTATCTTCAGATACTATGGCTTCGTGCTGGCCTTTCACTATTTTCCATTTTTCAGGCATTACCTGATTGAGCTTGCCGGTTATTAAATCTGTCTTGCGTTTTCCATACCACATCTTACCTATGTATGTAGGATTGATAAGAATTCTTCTTATAGAAGGTGTTGCCCATGTTTTGCCCTTTCTTGTTCTGTAGCCTTTTGTGTTCAGCCAATGCGTTAATCTCCTTAAGCTTTTGTGTTCGAGGTAAAGCTGATAAATTCTCCTCACTAATGATGCCTCTTCTGAATCAGGGTAAAGTTTCTTTTTTTCTGGCATCCACTTGTCAGCCTGTTTTAAAATCTGCTCTTCTTTTAAGTGTTGTGTCTTGTTGTGTAGCCATAAGGTATGATTCCTCCGTTCCACTTGCCAGCCAAAGCACGATGGTGCATGTCTTCGCTAACCCTTTCAGCAGTCATTTCTCTTTCTACTTGAGCAACTGCACCAAGCAGATTAAGCATGAATCTTCCCATGCTTCCGGTTGTGTCTATGTTCTGCGTTAACGAAATAAGTTTGACGTCATGCTCTTGAAAAAACTCAATCAAATTAATCAAGTCTTTTAGAGAACGAGTAATCCTGTCAAGTTTTGCAACCAAAACAGCCTGTACTTTCTTGTTTTCAATATCCTGCATTAGTTCTTCCAGTTTGGGTCTTTTGATGTCTTTGGCAGAAACGCCCTCTTCTCGATAGACTTTATAAATGCTATAACCGTGAATCTTGCAATACTGTCTTAGCCTTTCCTCCTGCGTTTGTAAGGATTCGCGGTCAATCTGTTGCGTCGTTGATACTCTTACATATATAGCGGTTTTCATAATGCCTCCTTTCATTAAAAAAAGTTTGTATTTTGTTACATATTTCAAATATATACAGCACACAGCAGCATTTGTCAACGGAAGAACAAAGGTGAGAACAAATTGATAATTTGGTTCTCTAACATTTTAAACCTTGTTGTTTTTGAACCATTCAATCAGGGAATAAATCTTTTTTGAATATTCAGCGAAGATTTGAAGATTGGAACAAATAATCTTTTTATTTATCTTTAATCCCGTAGGATGGCCTGTTTGATTCCTGTTAAGACGAATAAAATTGAAAATTCCTCCAAGATATATATCAATGTTTTTTATTAATTCAGAAGGCAATTTATTTCTTATCGTTTCAAATTTATCCTGAAATATCTTGTATTTGGTAAAGATAAATTTGTTTTCAATCTGTTTTTTAAACTTATTCTTCTGTGTAGAATCCTTTACGGCTTTAGCAAAAGTTTCTATTAGTTCAAGAATTACCTGTTCAGAAGCAGCCCCAAGAGTTATAGTTGCTGAAAGAAGACAGTTCTTGTTATAAGTAGTTATACTCTCTCCTAAATAAGACAAGGTTACTTCATCAAGTTGTGGAATTTGGTTTTTTATTTCTCGAATGTATCCCTCGGGGTCGAATGGCAATAGGTTTTCTTCTTGAACACACTCAAGCCCATAATCTGTTAGGCGAAGCCAAGGAAAATGATCATTACTCCAATCTATACCTTCCATCAAAACATTATTATGTATTAATTCCTGTATCACTTCCATTATTTCAAGATGTTCATTCTCAGCGATAGGCTTTCCTAATCGCTTTGTAAAGTGGCCGCGGACACTCGCAAATGATGTATTTCTGTTCTCTTTAAGAAGATTAAACAATTCGAAGCGTATTTCATTCCTATCCATTACAACACCTCCTCGATATCAATATGTGCTGCTATTCCTGACGTTCACGGTAACATATTTCTTTTTCTTTGTCAATAGAATGTCAGAACTTTCTTTTTCAACTTTTTCTTTCAACATTTTCTCCTTTGCTCTCAGCCACAACCTCGCATGTGTGCGATAAGCCTCCTGCCTTGCATCCTCGCAAGGAAAAGGTATGAATTTAACTTCAACATCAATATCAAGGTTTTTCTTTATCTTTTTCATTTTTTTCTCTTGCTGTTTAAGGTCACACATTTGCTTTGTTCCACTTTTTGGAATAAAGGTTTCTTACACTTTATTCCGGCTTTTTATATGTACTGTTTTTGTATCCCTTAGGAATAAAGTCAGAAGTAAAATCATCAATCAGACGAAACTGGATTCTCTTAATCTTTTCTTTTCCAATTTCTTTGAATACACTCTTTTTCACAGTTTTTAAATCTGCTAATTTCTTAAATATCAATAGAATCTCATCACAGCCGGCTTTGAAATCCTTTTTTATGTTCTCAAATGCCAGTTTTGGGTTTTTGTTTAACTGAATCTCAACCGCAATGGATTTCTTGGTTTTAACGTCTTGCACAAATACGTCTATGCTTTTTCCGTTGATATACGCCTCGACTAATGCAATTTTTCCCAAATTAACAAAATATTCTCTAATTAAACTCTGATATTTACGATGTTCTTTCCCGCCCTTCCCTGCTAATCGTGTGGATTTATTCCTGCTTCTCTTTTCCGTTATTACCATTTATGTATGTTTCTCCTTTCTCTGTTACTTTAAGATGCATTGCTGGTCTTTTGCTTTCTCCTGGAACGTGAACTCTTATTTGTTCAATCAGTCCATTATTTCTTAACTGCTCTTTCATTTTGTTTCCTCTTCGTCTGGAAATGTTAAAACTGTCATACAATCTTGAGACATTGCAATCAGCATACTTTTTTATGTGGATTAAGAAATCTCTCCATTCCTCTAAGGGTTTTGGAGTTATACGTGGCTCTTTATCCATGATTTCTGGTGCTTCTTTAATCTTTGTCATTTCAAATTCTTGTTGAGGAGCAGCCTCGGATTGAAGAACTGAAAGCATGGGTTTCATTAAACATTCCAACTCATCATCTTTAATATGTCCTATTTTTCGAACTTCTGGAAGACGAATCTTGAAACAAAAAGGATGCTCAACTGTTTTCACAATGCCCTCGCCAACCTTCAGACGACGGATTTCTATGCTTTGCTCATCATTAACTCCCATAGCGGATTTCATCTCGTTTATGTCTCTACCATAAGTTAGATGTAAACAAATCATAGTATGCACGTTTGCTTTAATGAAATCAGAAAGCGTTGAAGGAATCTGGTCGGCTATTATCAAGCCAACGCCAAAATCTCTTATTTGAGTAGTCCTCTGTTTCATAAAATTCACTCCTGACGACTTGCCGAGAATTTCTTTCTCTTTCCCATAAACCATTTTTGCCTCGTCAAATATTACTACGTTCCTTAGACTGCCTCTTTCAGCTTTCGCAATCCTGTAAGTGAAAATCCAATTTAATAAGATATTTAGAAACCAGGATTGTAAGTCCTGGCTTAATCCGTTTAGTTCCCAAACTACTGACCGTTTCAGTAATTCATCCAAAGGAAAACCACTGGAGACGTTTACACACTTGCCTACCCTTTTTATCATTGCATTCGTTATGTTCAGGCAGGTTCCAACTTTGCCTTTTGTTGATTCCGAGCTATTTTTATCTTTCAACTTTCTCAAGAGAAAATTGTGCAAGTCCATCAAAGTAGGGCAAGATCTATTGTCTCCATCGAATACGCCAAAATCCCTATATAATTGTTCGCAATAATCAATTAAAAGATATAATGACTCTGTTCTAACCTTGAAACACTGTCTGAATATATCAAGGAAAGTCTGTAAATGACTGTCAGGGTCATCAACCGGTTTAAGAGGGTTGAATCTTATGTCTTTCCATCTTATCACAATTAAGTCAGGATGATATTGTAGGAGTTGTCTATAATCCTGCTTAAAGTCAATCATCCAGCAAGGAATGCCTTGATTCATTAGCTGACTTGCAATGTTCATAAGCAGAGTGGTTTTGCCAGAGCCTGCTCTGCCCACAACCAACAGATTCTGGTTTATCTGGGAATGATTAAGAAAAAACCTGACGTTTTGCGCGCCAAACACGTCGCCAAAAAAGACGTTTCCTTTAAAAACTTCCTGTCTTGGCAAAGGTCCAAAAATGCTCTTTTGGAATTGATTAAAAATAATTCTTCCCACCAGTCTTCTTTCTATTTTGTTAATTTCTTTATTGATAAGATATTGGTTGTTTGGAAAAGCCCTGATAATTTTAAGGGAATTTATCACAAAGTTATCGTTCTCAGCCCCTGCTTCTTGTGCCAATTTCCTTACATACAAGGCACTTTCAAGACCAATAAAATTTAGCTTTCTATTTTGAGAACCCTTTAATAAAGGATTGTTGAAACCAGATCTGTCCATTGTTTTTTCCTTATTTTCTTTTATTTATCACTTATCTGCCAGGTATTGCAGTTAAAAATTGCTCTTTTAAAATGTTTCAGACAATATGGAACAACAGTACCTGTTGTTGGGTCTTCGAAGAAATATGTATGTTTAAGACACAAACATTTGGAACAACTTTTACAATGAAGCACATGGTCTTTACATTCGTATCCTCCGCATACATCACATCTTCCCCCAATTTCACTTTCCCAGATTGCTCTTCCACAACAGGCAATGATTATTGGTTCTTCTGTATAAACATCCATTCCTTCTTCTGTTTCTCTACTAAGCTCTAAACGAGAAGTAAAGCCTCTATCAGTGACTGAGATTGGTTGCTTGAATATCTTTTGTCTGTTTATAGGCGCTGCCAAGTCATTCTTTTCTAAAGGTAGATTTGACTGTTCAAGTATTCTGACAGTTTTATGTTCTTTCCCTAAATACTTATTTATTAATTTGAGTAATTTCCACATAGTTCCCCCCTATGCAACAATTAACTGTATAAAAAATAAACTCCATACAACTATGTATAGAATAGGCCTCAAGATTTTCTGATAGCCATATTTAGGAGTAATCCAAAAAGGGAGTATCGCTGGCAAAAACATCATGCATAGAAAGAAAAATATGAAAAGAATGACAGTAGAACTACTTGGTATTATGTCTACAAATTCTTCTATATCAAAAATGTGCACGATGCCAATTGCAGCAAACATAATACAAACCTGAATGAAATGTGAACTTCCAATTCTTATATATTGCCAAACAGATGCCATAGCAATAGTAGTTATCGTTAAGCATAATCCCATCCTGATTACAAATATGTGGATATTGGTATTGAGGTCAGAAATGAAATCTGCTACTGAATCTATAATATAAGATAGTAAGTCCATTTTAGCCCTCCTTTATTTTTTGTTTCCTCTTCACATATTCTTCCTTTTCAAATGCTCTCATAAATTTACTGAGATGTTCCCCTACTGATTCACCTTTCTCACCAGACCAGATTCTGTCCATGCCTTTGTTTATTTCTTCAACCAAATGAAAGACTTTCTCTTCTTTACCTACTGCATGGACATAGACCTGGCTGAAAATGTTAATCCACACTTTGTAATCTATTTCTGATGACTTCAGTTCAAATACCGGCTTGAAAAAAGAATTGTTATATATGTTATCTACATTTTTATAAACCGGTATTGACAAAAACACCTTTTCAAAAAGTATTCTTCTTGTTTGCGAAGCCAGTTTTTCCTTTAAGCGCATTTCTGATGGAAAAGGAATCGCCCTATACCATATTATCTTAACCCGGCCATCCCAAAAGTCGTGGTATTTCTTTATAGTTCCTTTATCCGATATTTGACGTATCATTCTGCCTTTTTCTTTTTGTTCCATTTTGATCACCTCTCTTATAATTTCTGTGCCTTACCTCAGCCCAATCTTTTATTTCTCTTTACCATTGATGTAGACATTAACATGGAAGACACAATTATCGAAACGGTTGAATGTAAAGTTATGGCCAAGATGCAAATTGTAATTTGACGCTTTGGGCAAACTTTTTCTCAGCAAGTCAATGTGACTGCTGTCTGTTTTAGGCAAGGCTGGCAAGTCAGGCATGTCAGGCAGACCCGGTAAATGCTTCATACTAAAATAATGTTCGTCCCTCATTTTTATCCACCCCCTTTACTTACTTTAATTTCTTTAATTCCTTTTTCCAAAAGTTTTTGAATCCACTAGCCGACTTTCTAGCTTTTTCAGTTGGTGCCTTCTTTATAATAGGATTCCAAGACTTGATTCTTCCTTTAATATAATTCTTTGTTGATGATTTACTTTTAAATCTTCTACCATATTTGTGAATCATTTTTGACACCTCCTTAATTAACACATTAGAATTGTTCTGAGCTTCTCGTTTTTGTTTTGTATGACCCCTACTCAAATTTTTGAAACTTTACTATTATTATACTTAAGTGTTCTTTTTTGGCACGAGTTGAATATGCTTCCTAATGCTACCATGTGCTTCCAAAAGGGTTATAAAGGCAAAACCGCAATAAAAAATATGGCATGTAACGACTTGGATAGGAAAAGTAATCTATCAAGATTGGAAATGGAAGTCTTTAGAAGTAGAAAACCCTCGCTTGATACAGATATAATGGATTTCTTGGCGAGAGCAGGTTGCCTATGCTATTGGGAGGGTCCATTGTATCAGGAAGGAGACAGTGATATGAAGCAGAAAATACGCGATTATGTTACTACAAAAAGGAGCGTTATTCCTTCAAGAGAAAAAGCAAGAATTACCAGATTTATGACTAGCGTAAGAAGAATTTATCTTCAAAAAGAACATAAAACTCTCAATGATTTAAAAACATTCATCGAGGAAGAAGGAGTGACGCTACGAGGCATGGGTTATAAAGGGCTTGCAGAATTCAACAAATTACTGAGAAAATATGAGATTGAACCCTTCAAAGTAGGAGGAAAATATGCATACAAAAAAACCTTGCAAAAATATGGACTTCTAGCCAAATAAAATAGATTTCTCTTATTAAATAACTTTAATCAAGCAATATTTTGCTCTCTTGCTTAATCTATATATATGTTTCCCAAAAGTTCTTAATTGTATGCCTAAATGACTGTTGAGAAGCATGCTTAAAGAACTAATTACCTTTCTATAACCAGAAGTGCTCTCTTGAAATTTTGTCATATCTCCTTCTTTCCGTGTAGCCTGAAGAGATTCGGCTGTAGCTGGGTCTAACCAACAATGTTTCACTAAAGCGACAATATCTCCTGCCCTACCTCGATGTTTTATTGTATATATTAATATTTTATATTCTAATGGGCTTAGATATTCCTTTTTCTTATCCTTTATTTTGCGCTTTTCATGAGATGGCGAAATGAGTTTATTATCAAAATACACTTCTCCCACACCACCAATTTCTTCTTCACCGTGGTCAATAACAAAAATTTCATAATCTTTTCTGGCTTTTAAAAGCTCATTAAATCTACGCCTAGATATTATCTGTCCTTCTATTTCACTCTCCATGTTCCAATATTTTGCGTATTCTAACTTTTCTTTTTCTTTTTCCTCTTCTTGAGATTTTCGTAGTTCCGGGATAAGTTCCTGATTTAATTCTTCTATTTTACTTTTCATATCTCTGACTTCCTGCAGTAATTCTCCAACCCTCTCCCGAGTGGACTCAGTAATTTCGGTTTTTTCCCTTGTCTCTATCTCCTCAGGCCTATACTCTTTTACCTTTTCTCTAAAAGGTTTTATGTGAAAGGGCACTTCTCTAATTTCCTTGTTATTATGGACATTCTCAGAAAAATAATTCATCAATTCTGCAAGGTTTTTACTCTTTATTTGCTTAAAATATTTTCCGGCTTCTTCAAAACATTTAGCTGCTTTTTCTTTATCCCCATTTTGCCATTTTTCCATTCCTAATGCCCAGAAATAATGTCCTTCAATATCAAGAAGGCGTTCCTTTAAAAAAGATTCTAAGAAAAACGCACTAGAAGAAGGCTTCTTTAGTAAATCCTGCATC
>JABUBO010000244.1_pt1 | contig 16961 bp, 14 predicted proteins | sample 7240361 | NCBI WGS metagenome assembly JABUBO01 (sample SAMN07256346, study PRJNA390944) | subsurface metagenome | isolation source: Methane hydrate marine sediment | place: Pacific Ocean: Eastern North Pacific, ODP site
CAGCAATATAGAATAGATTATGCAACTACAGATTATAAAGAGTTGTTAAAGGATCCAGAAGTAGACCTGGCATTTATTGGTACCAGGCACAATTTGCATTATCCAATGGTCATTGACGCTGTAAAAACTGGGAAAGCGGTCTTTGTGGAAAAGCCACTCTGCTTAACACCGGAAGAGTTGGAGAATATAAAAGAGGAAGTGGCTAAAAGGAAAATTCCGGTTATTGTTGGTTTCAATCGCAGATATGCGCCATTTATGGTTGCTATTAAACAGATACTGGAGAGACTTTCTCCACCCTACTTTATTCAATATCGGGTCAATGCAGGATTCATACCAAGGGATAGTTGGATACAGAATCCAGCAATTGGGGGAGGAAGAATTGTCGGTGAAGCCTGCCATTTCTTTGACCTATTTAATTTTTTGATTGGAAGAGATATAGAAGTCAAAGATATCTATGGCAACTCAATTCCAGTAGATAGTAAGAATGTAATCGCCCAGGATAATTTTTCCGTTTCAATTCGATATAGTGATGGGAGTCTGGCAGTTTTGACTTATACATCTCTGGGGGATGAAAAACTTCCCAAGGAAAGGATGGAGGTCTTTGCTTCTGGTAAGGTCTTTATTGTGAATGACTATCTAAGCCTGGAAGTTTACGGAATTAAACCTGAGGAATTGAAAATACCTCAAGGAAAAATAAAAGGAAACAGAATCATTCTTTCCGCTCAGGATAAAGGCTTAAAACAGGAACTTATAGAGCTGGCAAAATTTATGAAAGGAGAAAATTCGAGAATCATCAATTTTGAAGAAGTAGTCTCGGCGATGGAATTGACTTTTGTAGCCGATAGAGCCATAAAAACATTTAAGAATTCTTAGTGTCTGTTTGTAATTATTTTTACGATAGTCAACACAAAGACTATTAGGAAGGAGGGAGGTAAATGAAAAAAGCATTGATTACCGGGATAACAGGGCAGGATGGTTCCTACTTAGCAGAATTTTTACTTTCAAAAGGATATGAAGTTCATGGAATAATAAGGAGGGCGAGTACCTTTAATACCTCAAGGATTGACCACATTTATGTAGATCCGCATAAGGCAAAAGCAAGGCTATTTCTCCATTATGGAGACCTTTCAGACGCTGAACAAATCTCAAATATCGTATATAATATAAAGCCAGATGAAATTTATCATTTAGGAGCACAAAGTCATGTGCGGGTGAGTTTCGATATTCCTGAATATACAGGAAATACCACCGCATTGGGCACTGTAAGGCTTCTGGAGGCAGTGAGAAGAAGTGGGAATAATTCAAAACTTTACCAGGCTTCCAGCAGTGAGATGTTTGGAATCTCCCCATTTCCTCAGAGTGAAGATACGCCTTTTTGCCCATGTAGCCCTTATGCCTGTGCTAAGGTTTATGCCTTTTGGATGGTCAAGAATTATCGAGATGGTTATAAAATTTTCGCATCCAATGGAATTCTTTTTAACCACGAATCTCCAAGACGTGGAGAGACATTTGTAACCCGAAAGATTACCAGAGGGATTTCTCTGATTCTCGCCAAGAAACAGGATTGTATCTATTTAGGCAATTTAGAAGCAAAAAGAGATTGGGGGTATGCTCCTGAATATGTGGAGGTAATGTGGAAAGTTTTGCAACAAAACAATCCCGATGATTATGTTTTAGGTACAGGCCAATCGCATTCAGTAAGAGAATTTCTTCAAGAAGCATTTTCCTATGCTGGTCTTGATTGGCAGAAATATGTAAAGATCGACTCTCGATATCTTAGACCCACAGAAGTTGGAAATTTAGTTGCTGATATAAGGAAAGCTCAAAGCCAACTAAATTGGCAGCCAAAGATAGGATTTAAGGATCTGGTAAAGATAATGGTTGATGCTGATATGCGTAAATTAGGATTTAAACCTATTGGCGGAGGGGATAAGATTATAAAAGAAAAATTTCCTGATAAATGGTGGGGGGTGGATTAATGAATTTTTGGCAAGGGGAAAAAGTGACAGTTACTGGGGGAGCAGGATTCTTGGGCTCATATATAGTGGAAAAATTGCAGCAAAAAAAAGCAGAGGTTTTTATTCCTAAAATTGAGAATTATGATTTGAGAAAGATTGAAAACATAAAGAGGATGCTTGATGATTTTATTCCAGAGATAGTCATTCATTTAGCTGCAGTTGTTGGTGGAATTGGGGCAAATCGCCAGAACCCAGGGAAATTCTTCTATGATAATATAATAATGGGAGTTCAACTTATAGAAGAAGCAAGAATCAGAAAGGTTTCTAAATTTGTAAATATTGGTACGATCTGTTCCTATCCTAAATTTACTCCAGTCCCATTCAAAGAAGAAGATTTATGGAACGGTTATCCTGAAGAGACAAATGCTCCCTACGGATTAGCAAAGAAGATGTTAATTGTTCAATCGCAAGCCTATCGTAAGCAATACGGATTTAATTCAATAAATTTACTTCAGGTAAATCTTTATGGACCCCGAGATAATTTTGATCCCAAATCTTCGCATGTAATCCCTGCTATAATTAAAAAATGTTTTGATGCGATTGAGAATAAAGAGGATAAAATTGTTGTCTGGGGAACGGGGAAGCCAACCAGAGAGTTTTTATATGTAGAAGATGCAGCAGAAGGTATTTTATTAGCAACTGAAAAATACAATAAATCAGAACCTATTAATCTCGGCGCCGGGTTTGAAATTTCAATTAAGGATTTAGTTGAGTTAATTGCAAAACTCACAAATTTTAGAGGAGCAATTGTATGGGATACTTCAAAACCCGATGGGCAACCGCGACGAAGATTGGATATTACTAAAGCCGAAAAGGAGTTTGGTTTTAAGGCAAAGGTCACTCTTGAGGAAGGTCTAAAGAAGACAATTGAATGGTATAAAAATGAAATACTTTTCAAAGGAGGTTCTGATAAATGAAGGTTGTGATTTTATGTGGGGGAAGAGGAACAAGACTTAAGGAAGAGACGGAATTTCGACCTAAACCTTTGGTTAAAATAGGAAATAAACCAGTCCTTTGGCATATAATGAAGATTTATGCTCATTACGGTTTTAAAGATTTCGTTCTTTGTCTGGGATATAAAGGGGATATGATCAAAGAATATTTTTTAAACTATGAGATAATGAATAGTGATTTTACCATCCGGTTAGGTAACCGTAATAATATACAATTTCACAGCAACCATCAGGAAGAGGATTGGAATGTTACCCTTGCAGATACAGGCGAAAAAGCGGAAACTGGTGCACGAATAAAAAGAATAGAAAAATATATTGATGGTGATTTGTTTATGGTGACTTATGGTGATGGGGTAGCCAAACTGAATATTAAAGAACTTTTGAAGTTTCACGAGGCGCATAAAAAAATAGGTACAATGATTGGGGTGCATCCTTCTTCCAGATTTGGCGAGTTGGTAATAAAAGATAATCGAGTCCTACAATTCAACGAAAAGCCACAGGTTAAAGAAGGATTGATTAATGGTGGTTTTTTTGTATTTAACAAGGAATTCTTTAATTATCTAAAAGAAGACGATAATTGTTATTTAGAGAGAAAGCCATTAGAAAAATTGGCGAAAGAAGGCGAATTAATGGTTTATCCTCTGGATGTTTTTTGGCAATGCGTAGATACTTATAGGGAGCTGGAATTACTAAATAATCTATGGAAATCCCCTAACCCGCCTTGGAAAGTGTGGTAATAATATGACAAATAATTTTTGGAGAAATAAGAAGGTCCTTATTACAGGTTATGAAGGATTTTTAGGTTCGCATCTTACTGAGATTCTGATAGATTATGGCGCAAATGTGGTTGGATTGGATATTGTGACTCATAGAAGACATACAATCTTATCAAATGAGAATTTAGATAAAATTAAGATAATTAAAGGGAATGTTGAAAAAATTTCACTTGTTGAAAGAATTATCAAAGAAAACAAAGTAGAATTTATTTTTCATCTTGCAGCAAAAGCACTCGTTGGTGAATGTTTACAAGGCCCTGTTAAAGCGTTTTCTACCAATATTAAAGGAACATGGAACATTCTACAAGCTTCAAAAAATAGTGATACAATTAAAGCAATAGTTATTGCTTCCAGCGATAAGGCTTACGGAATTCAAAGCAAGTTGCCGTATAAGGAAACTTCTCCCTTGGCAGGTTGTCATCCATACGATGTTTCCAAAAGTTGTGCGGATTTACTAGCTTATACCTATTTCCATACTTATGGTTTACCAGTGTGTATAACCCGCTGTGGGAATATTTTTGGCCCAGGAGACTTCAATTTCTCAAGAATTGTGCCTGATACTATCAGGGCGGCTATAAGAAATAAGACATTAATTATCCGTAGCGATGGCAAGTTTACTCGCGACTATGTGTACATTGAAGATATCGTTTTAGGATATCTTGATTTGGCAAAGAAAGTCACTAAGTTAAAATTTTTCGGCGAAGCGTTCAATTTTAGTAACGAAAAGCCGATTTCTGTTTTCGAACTTGTAAAAACCATATACGGACTTATGGGCAAAAAACCTGCTTATAAAGTTCTTGGAGTAGAGAAATACGAGATTAGACATCAATATCTATCTTCTAACAAAGCAAAAAGGATACTCAATTGGAAGCCGCGTTATAGCTTAAAAGAAGGATTGAAAGAGACTATCGAATGGTATAAAGAGTACTTTCAAGATGATAAAAAATAAAAGAGTGCTAATTACCGGTTCTACAGGTTTTATCGGAGCCAACCTTACAAGGGAATTTTTAAAGCTTGGGCTTGAAGTTTACATTTTTACACGCGTTACGTCTAATAAATGGAGATTAAGAGATATCTTAAAAGATGTTAAGGAATATTGTGTAGACTTGTCGGATGGTGAAAGATTAGAAAAAATTATTTTAGATATAAAACCAAAGATAATACTTCATACAACAGTTTACGGTGGTTATCCTTTTCAGAAAAACACCGATAAGATTATGCAGACTAACATTGTGGGAACAGTAAACATATTAAGTGCTTGCTCAAGAGTTGGGTTTGATATTTTTGTAAATACAGGTAGTTCCTCCGAATATGGTCCAAAACACAGTCCTATGAGAGAAACGGATTTACTTGAGCCAAACAATGATTATGGCGTGAGTAAGGCTTCAACGACTTTATTCTGTCAGATGAAAGCCAAAAGTGAAAAATTACCCGTTGTAACCTTGAGGCTATTTTCACCTTATGGGTATTACGAAGAGCCTAGGCGATTAATCCCTTCAGTAATTGTGGCGTGTTTAAGAGGTGAAAATCCTAAACTTTCATCTCCCGATCCAGTAAGAGATTTCATATTTATCGAAGATGTAGTTGATGCTTATTTAAAAATCGTAGAAAATAACGATAAAGTTAAGGGAGAAATATTTAATATTGGAAGTGGCAATCAACATTCTGTAGAAGAGATTGTTAATAAGATAATTGAACTTACTGGCAATAAAGTTAAGCCAGAATGGGGTAATGTATCTAATCCAAGAATTGAACCTAAAATATGGCAGGCAGATATTTCAAAAGCAAATGACGTTTTAAAGTGGACCCTAAAATGCGGTTTGGAGGAAGGATTATCTAAAACTGTAAAATGGTTTAAGGAAAATATGACATTATATGACAAACAATAAAAGGAAAATAAAATCAGATGAAATTGTCAGATTATGTTATTGATTTTTTGGTCACTAAAGGCATAACTCATATTTTCGAAGTCGCTGGTGGAGCCTTAGCACATTTACTTGACTCCATGTATGACAGAAAAGATATTTCAACTGTGTCTATGCATCATGAGATGGCAGCGGCAATTGCTGCAGAAGGGTACTCCCGAGTTAGCGGAAACATAGGAGTGGCTATGGCAACAAGTGGCCCCGGGGCAACAAATTTGATAACAGGTATTGGAAGTTGTTTTTTTGATTCTATTCCATGTTTATTTATAACGGGTCAGGTAAATACTTATGAATTCAAATTTGACAAACCTGTCAGGCAAGTAGGCTTTCAAGAGACAGATATTGTAAACATAGTAAAACCTATTGTTAAAGATGCCATACTTGTTATGAATCCTGATAAAATAAAATATTACCTTGAAAGAGCTATGGATATAGCGAAGTCTGGACGTCCTGGCCCGGTATTGCTAGATATTCCTATGAACATACAACGGGCAGATATTAATCCGGGATCACTTGAATCTTTCTACAAAAGTTCGACCATTGAATCAGTTAATGAATTTGACGATGCAATGGTCAAGCAGATTGTGCAATTAATAAAATCTTCTTCTCGTCCTGTCGTTTTGGCCGGTGGGGGAGTGAGATTATCAAAAGCGCAGGATGAACTTTTGAAATTTATCCATAAAACTGGAATGCCAGTCGTTGCTTCTTTGATGGGCTTGGATGCCTTCCCGCATAATGACCAATCATTTGTTGGTATGTTAGGTAGTTATGGGAACCGTTACGCTAATCTAACAATTGCAAACTCCGATTTGGTTTTGGCTCTGGGAACAAGATTGGACACGAGACAGACAGGGACAAAGCCGGAAACTTTTGCGAGAGGTGCAAAAATTGTTCATGTGGATATAGACCCATATGAATTGAATAGCAAAATCAAAGCAGATTTCCCTGTAAATTCTGATGTGAAAAAATTTTTGGCTATATTAAACAATTATATCACTGAGTATGATAAAGATAAAATACAATCTTGGAAGCAGAAAATAAAATATTATAAAGAACGATATCCATCATATAAAACCTCTGTTAATGATACTATAGAACCTAACTTTTTTATGCACAGACTATCTGAGTTTCTCCTGGAAGACACTATAGTATGTGTAGATGTTGGTCAGAATCAAATGTGGGCAGCTCAAATTTTGGAAGTAAAGAAATCTCAAAGATTTCTCACCCAAGGCGGAATAGGGTCAATGGGTTCAGCATTGCCAATGGCAATCGGTGCATCTTTTGCCAAACCGGGCAAGACTATTGTCCTTATAACTGGTGACGGCGGATTTCAATTGAATATTCAAGAACTCCAGACAATTTATTACTATAAACTGCCTATAAAGATAATATTGTTAAATAATTGTTGCTATGGGATGGTGAGACAATTTCAGGAACAATATTTTAATAGTAGATTCCAGTCAACGGTTGTAGGATATAGCTGTCCAAATTTTCAGGATGTAGTGTCCGCTTATAAGATACCAGCAATGAAAATTACTCGTAGTGTAGAAATCGTCAAAGCATTTCAAAAGCTTTTTAGTAATGCGCAGCCAATGTTTCTCGAGGTAAGTATAAATCCAAATTTTAAGGCTTTCCCAAAATTGTCTGTCAGCAGACCAATAGAAGACCAAGACCCACTTTTACCACGTGATGAACTTAAATCAAATATGTTTATAGATATTTTATCGAAGGATGAAAAAAATAATGAAAACCGAAAAGGAAATTAGAGAAGAAATTTTTAATAAAGTTAAAGAACTTTACAGATTGAGAAAGAATCGAGAAAAGTTTGTCCCCGGTAAAACAAGAATTAATTATGCAGGAAGAGTTTATAATGAAAAGGAAATGATAAACCTTGTTGATGCCTCGCTTGATTTCTGGCTTACAGCAGGAAGATTTGCAAAACAATTTGAGGGAGAACTTGCAAAGTTTTTAGGTATGAAATATTGCATGCTTGCAAATTCAGGTTCGTCAGCAAATCTTTTGGCTATTTCTGCCTTGACTTCTCTTAAGTTAGGAGAAAGAAGACTTAAATCCGGTGATGAAGTAATAACCACTGCCTGTGGATTTCCTACTACATTAAACCCTCTTATTCAAAACAATTTAACACCTGTTTTTGTTGATATTAATTTAGGAACTTATAATATTCAAGTAGACAAAATTGAGAAAGCAATAACGGAAAAGACAAAAGCAATTTTTATTGCTCACACTTTGGGTAATCCCATCGAAATTGATAGAATTTTAAAGATTGTTAAGAAATATAATCTCTGGTTTATTGAGGATAATTGCGATGCCCTGGGTTCAAAATATAAAGGAAGATATACTGGAACTTTTGGTCATATTTCTACATGTAGTTTTTATCCTGCGCACCACATAACGATGGGGGAAGGAGGGGCAGTTTTGACCAATGATCCATTGTTGAGAAGGATAATTCTCTCATTCAGAGATTGGGGTAGAGATTGCTGGTGCGAACCTGGACATGATAATACTTGTGGCAAAAGATTTGCTTGGCAACTAGGTAAATTACCCTTTGGTTATGACCATAAATATATTTATTCCCATATTGGTTATAATCTAAAAATTACCGATATGCAAGCAGCGGTTGGGGTGGAACAACTTAAAAAACTCCCTAGATTTATTGAAAAAAGAAAAGAAAATTTTGAAACTCTTTACCAGGGCTTAAAAAGATATGAAAAATATTTTATTTTACCAAAAGCAACAGAAGATTCCGAACCAAGCTGGTTTGGTTTTCCTCTTAGTGTAAAAGAAGATGCTCCATTTACCAGAAGCGAAATTGTAAATTATTTAGAAGAAAACAAGATTGCTACCAGAATGCTCTTTGCTGGTAATTTAACCAAACAGCCTGCTTATGAAGATATGAAATATAGAGTTTTTGGCACTTTAGAAAATACAGATTTTGTGATGAATAACCTTTTCTGGATTGGGGTGTATCCGGGCATAACAAAAGAGAAACTGGATTATGTGCTAGAAATAATTAATAAGCTTCTTAAGAAAGCAGGGTAATGCGATGTATATAGGTTTTTATAATTACTATGAAATTTATAATAAGAATAGGATGTTTACTGATCCAACATCAATTATAGGCGATGACTTGATGTACCCTTTTGTTTATTTGGGGCAGTACATGGTAAAGAATGGTCACAAAATAAATACTATTGATGTCGATAATATTGGAAATTTTGATGCAATTGTATTTATAGATTTCCCTACTTTTAAAAACAAGTATTTTAAACAATTGGTTAGAAATAAATTTGAGAATTTATATCTGTTAATTTTTGAATCTGAGGTTGTAAGGCCAGATAATTGGGACATAAAAAATCACAAATATTTTAAGAAAATATTTACATGGAATAACAATTGGATAGACGGTAATAAATATATTAAATGTTACTGGCCAAATAAAATACCTAAAAATTTAGATTTCGATGTTTCTAAGAAAAACAAACTTTGTACGATGATAGTGGCGCATAAATTTAAATCACATTCATTAGAGTTGTATACAGAAAGGATAAAAGCGATTCGGTGGTTTGAGCAAAACCATCCTGAAGATTTTGATTTATATGGGATGGGTTGGGATAAGCATTATTTTAAAGGTGCTTTGTCAAGATTAAATCGATTTGAAGTTTTGACCAAGCTTTTAAAGCCCAAGTATCCTTCATACCAAGGTTCGGTGAAGTCAAAGAGGGAAACGTTACAAGAATATAGATTTGCTATTTGTTATGAAAACGGAAGGGATGTACCAGGTTATATTACCGAGAAAATTTTTGATTGTTTTTTCGCTGGCTGTGTTCCCGTTTATCGGGGCGCGCCAAATGTAATAGAACATATTCCATCCGATACATTTATAGATAAAAGAAATTTCAAAAGTTATGAGCAACTTTATAATTATCTTAAGAATATGCCTGATAAAGAATATTTGGACTACTTGGATGCAATAAAGAATTTTATTAAAAGCGATAAAATCTATCCATTTAGCGCAGAGTGTTTTGCAGATACTCTAACTCAAGCAATCTTAGGAGGGCTTTAATGATGAAAGAACAGCATAAAATAAAAACTCCCATTAAACCTTTACTTTTTATCGAAAAGATTGTTACTAAAGTGTATGCTCAGTTTAGGTTTATTTTACTAAACCCTGGGATATTTATACCGCCAATATTTGGAATGATTATTGAAAAGGTTAAACGTAAAAGAGCCGGAATGGATTATCCTTTTTACAATTGCAATATAAATCGGGATGATATTAGAGTAATTTTCGATGTAGGTGCTAGTGTTGGAAGTGTTACTTTAGCAGCGGCGCGAAGCTTTCCTAATGCACATATTTATTCTTTTGAACCAGTTGGTGCGACATATCAAATACTTTGTGAGAATATTAAGAATTATAGTGACAGAATTATTACCTACAATTTTGGATTTTTCAATGTTTCTAAAACACTCGATATCCATATTACCTCATTTCATGGTGCCAACTCTATCCTTGACCAAAGTCTGAACCATAAAAATGTCCATCCGCATATCAAAGAAATAGGCACTGAAAATGTGGAAGTATGTACTATAGATTCTTTTATGTCAAATAAGAATATTGATAAAATTGATATTATAAAAATAGATGTAGAAGGAGTAGAAAAGGAAGTAATAGAAGGGGGGCGAGAAACCTTTAAAAATAAGGTTGATAGCGTATTTATAGAATTATCTTTTCTCCGCAGAAATCGAGAGTCGGCATATTGGATTGAGATATGCGAGTTGCTTTACGATCTTGGATTTATTTTGATAAATATTTATGATGTAGCAAAGTATATCGAGAATGGGAGGCAATATGTTGCTCAGATGGATGTTTTCTTCGCTAAGCAGAAATAAATATGTTATATGTGAATTTTGCATAGATGATGGAAGAAATTAAAAGCTATGATGAATTCTATAGGTATCTTAAGAATATGTCTGATAGAAAATATGTGGATTATCTGGATGCAATAAAGAATTTTATTCAAAGCGATAAAATCTATCCATTTAATGCAGAGTGTTTTGCAGAGATTTTGAGCAATGAGATTATGAAGGAGATTAGTTTTGATAAAAGGACTACATAGGATAAAGGAGCTTGTAAAATCCATCCCTTTTTTAGGTGGGCTTATTATAAACGTGTATAGAAAATCATGTAGAAAATTTGAGTTTATCAAACCAGGTGGGCAGTACTGGCAGTATAATTTTAAAGCTATACAGTTTGACCGTTTAATTAGAAAGATAGCTTCAATGATTGGTGACAAAAAATTTAAGTTATTCATTTCTGGTGATGGAAAAGTGCAAGTTATCTTAAAAAATGGCATTAAATTTTGGTGGATCCCGAGAGATCCATATTCTCTGCTTGGCATGCCCTTACGAGGAGATTTTGAACCAGCGTGTACTTTTTTACTTACTAAATTAATTAAAAAAGGGAATATTGCTTTTGACATTGGTGCTAATTTTGGTTGGTATTCTTGTCATTTTGCACAATTGGTGGGTGAAACTGGAAAAGTTCACATATTTGAACCAACAAATGCTATAGAGGGGTTGAAAAAGAATTTAATATTAAACCAGTTTGAAGCAAGATGCATATTGAATCAAGTCGCTTTGGCAGAAAAAGAAGGGGTTGAAACTTTATTTATTCCTCAAAAATTAGGCACAGCTTTTGCTTCTTTCCATGAGCATTCCTATGGTAATGGTGATAGTAAGATTAGTGTACCAGTTAAAAAATTGGATGATTATGTTATTGCAAACAAAATAGAGAAAATAGATTTTATAAAAATAGATGTTGAGGGTGCGGAGTATTTGGTTCTGAAAGGTGCTAAAAATGTTCTTAAAAATTATTCTCCTGTAATTATGATGGAATTATACGATGGTCACACTAAATATTTTAGCTACTCGCCGGAAGAAGTAATTAATTATATTAAGGATTTGGATTATCATTTATATGAAATAAATGATAAAGAGATTGGTTCTGTAAGGAAGGTAATATCGTTCAGTGATACAAAAAATTATAATTTTTTGGTAGTAAAAAATAACAGTATTTTAAAAGCAAAAAAGATATTAATAAAATAAATGAATATCCAAAACACCAAAATCTTCAATATCTTATCTCAAACTTATTTAGCAAAAGCTTTTAGTTTTTTTTCCTTAGCTCAGTTAATAAGCGCAGTTACTGGTTTTGTTATTCTTGCCTTATATACAAAGTTTTTGCCATCGGCAGATTTTGGTAAAATAGCTTTAATCTGGATATTCTTGATGATTGTTTCTACGCTGATAGATACAAGGTTAAATACAGCATTTTGCATAAGATTTTACAAGGTTTCAAAAGAAGAAAATACAAGAAATATCTATTCCATTTTTATCTATAATCTGGTTGTATTTTGTTTAGTTTATCTATTTTTTCTATTATTCCCTTTGCTGTTTCAAAAAATTTCAAGAGTAGAAATGGGCATATCAAATTTAAATGTTATTTTTTTGTTAATTTTAGCGATGATTTTTGGGAATTTTTATACTAATATCCTGATTGTAGATAAAAAACCAAAAAGTTATTTTCTGGTTAAACTACTTTTCAACACAGTTCTTATAGTTTTAAGTTTGGTTTATTTAACAGTTTTGAAAGCAGGATATATAGCATATTTTAAGGCATATCTGATTTCTTATCTTATAGTGGCATTTATTGGATTGAGATTTTTTATCGTCAATTATAAGCCATATAAAAATGTTATTTCATTGTTGCGTCTGAAAGAATTATTAAAAATAGGGATTCCTTTAGTGCCAAGTGCTCTGTTGCTAATGCTTTTAACTTGGGCTGACAGGTATATATTAAATTTATATGTTGGCCTGGCGATTGTTGGTATTTATACAGTTGGATATAGATTTTCAGAACTTATCAATAATTTTATAATCAATCCCTTTGGACAGGCGTTATCTCCGGTTCTTTTTAAACAGTTTGCTCAGGCAAGAGATGAATATAAGAAAACTATAAGTAGAGTTTTTAAATACTATTGGTTAGTGGCAATGAGCATAATGATTGCTTATTTTGTTGTTTTAAAAGAATTTTTTCGTTTTTTTATTGGTGCAGAATATATAGCGGGATACAATATTATTGCAATTGTACTCTTTGGAATAATTTTATGGGGAGCAACAAATTATCTGGGAGCTACGGTAGTTATGAAAGAAAAGACTGGGAAAATGTTTCTGTTTACCTCTATTTCAGTTTTTCTAAATATTGGATTAAATTTTATCTTAATTCCTAAGTATGGAATGTATGGTGCAGCAATAGCTACGCTGTTGAGTTATATTTTGCAGTTTACAATGATTTTTGCCTATACTCAGAGATTAGTTTTTATAACTTATGATTATGGATTTATTTTTAAATCCGTTTTTATTTCTTCGGGATTTTTTGCTCTTATGCTTTGTTTATCCTATTTGAAGGTCAGTGTACCTGTAAGCTTAGGGTTAAAAGCAAGTCTATTTTTATTATTTATTTTGACAGCATACAAATTTCTTGGACTTAAAAAAGCTATAAAAGGATTTTTCAATTATGGTATCTTATCAAAACAAACCGTTAGTTAGTGTGTGTATCCCGACTTATAATAGTGCTCGCTATTTAAGGGAATCTTTAAATTCAATTATAAACCAAACCTACGAGAATTTGGAGATTATTGTTTCCGATAATGCCTCTACCGATAATACAGAAGAAATAGTAAAAACATTTACTGATAATGGAGTGCAATTCCGCAGGAATCCGACAAATCTCGGATGCTACAATAATTATAATGAGTGTTTGAAGGTTGTAAGTGGTAAATTTGTCGCATTTTACCATTCAGATGATATTTATGAGCCAGAGATAGTTCAGAGAGAAGTAGAATTTTTGCAGACTCATCCTGAAGTTGGTGCTGTTTTTACTTTGGACAAACTGGTAGATGAAAATGATAAGATAATAGGTAGAACTAACATCCCCAAGGAACTTAAGGATAGAAATGTTTATAATTTTAATAAAATATACAAGGCTCTACTTAAACATAAAAATTTTTTCTTGAGAACTCCTACAGCGATGGTGAGGAAATCTGTATATGATAATGTTGGATTATTTAGTGAAAAAGAATTCGGAACATCGGCTGATTTAGAAATGTGGCTAAGAATATTGAAAAAGCACCCTGTTGGAATACTGAATCAAAGACTGATGAAACATAGACTTTCTATTATTCAGGGGTCTCTTGAATATAATTATTTGCGAACAGAGAAGGCAGATTTTTTTAAAGTGATGGATTACTATTACAAAAAAGTTGATACTATAGAAGAAGACGCGCTTAGGAGATATAAATATCTAAAAGATTGGGATAATACCTTCTGTGCAAGAAATTTATTAATAATAGGAGAACCAGCTAAAGCAAAAGAATTATTGTCCCGGTCTTGTCCGATAGATATTTTTATTTTCTCAATGGGAATTATAAATGGGTTAAAAAATTTTCTATATAGGATTGTATTAACCATAGGGATAAATATAGGAGCAAGCAAATGTTTAGGTAAACTACTCTTAATTTTGGTAAATTGGAAAAAAAGATTAAATTATGGAAAGTTATAATGCTTATCTTATAGCAGATGGAGAAATAGAATAATATGAGAATTGCTTTGGTTGGACCGTATCCAAAACCATATGGGGGTATTTCGGTTCATGTAAAACGATTAAAAGAACGGCTAAAAAAAAATGGTATAGCATGTACTGTGTATGATAGTAGTAGTGTGAGGAAAGAAGAAGAAGATAATGTAGTGCCCATAAAGAGCGGAAAAATTCTGTTATTAACACCTCTTTTTCATATTAAAGAGAGTATTATTCATTTGCATACATATAATTCAAAATTAATTGGGTTGCTTTCCATACTTTCACTTATAAGAAAAAAAACAGTAATTGTTACTCTTCACAGCTTTAAGTATTCTTCTGGCAAATTCAATTTCTGGTGTAAATTAGTTTTTTGGTTGGCGGCCAAGGCAGAAATCTATTTTATCACTGTGGGTCCTGAGATAAAAGAGAAAATCACTTATTTAAACATTAAACCAGAAAACATAGAAGTTATTCCTTCGTTTATTTCGCCTCCTATGAAAGAAAAGGAAATTGCTGAAATTCCCAAAGATGTATGGGATTTTATTAATAACCACACTCCTGTAATTTCGGCAAATGCTTTCATGATAAGCTTCTACAGGGGTGAGGACCTCTATGGGATTGATATGTGTGTAGATTTATGTGTCGAACTAAAAAAGACCTTTCCCCGGGTTGGCTTTATTTTTTGTCTACCGGAGATTGGAAATTATGCCTATTTTCATAAAATGAAACAGAAGGTCGTAAACAGAGGCATAGAAAATAACTTTTTGTTTGTAACTCAACCTTATCAATTTTATCCAATTCTTATGAAAAGTGATATATTTGTGAGACCAACAAATGTCGATGGCTATGGCGTTTCTTTAGCTGAGGCAATATATTTAAATGTGCCTGCTATAGCAAGCGATGTTTGTGCTCGGCCAGAAAAGACTATTTTGTTTAAGAATCGAGACCTCCATGATTTTATTCTAAAAGTCAGAGACGTTTTAGGTAATTACGAACGGTACAAGAAGGGAATAGAGGCAGTGGAGATTGAAGATAATTTCGAAAAGATCGTGAGGGTCTATCAAAAATTAAGAATTAAGAAAGATAAAATAGATAAATTTGCTGCTTGAATCTGTGCCTACAACGGTTATGTTGTAATTGCGAACGAAGTGAAGCAATCTCATGGTTTGGCACGAGGTTGCCACGGGCTTCGCCCTCGCAACGACTTCGTCGGTTTGCCATGGGCTTCGCCTTGGCAATGACATTTGTAGGCACAATTTCAAATTATGCAGTTTTGAGATGGAAAAATGGAAAAGAAGATAACATATTACTTTTATCGGATGCGGACTTTGCCACCGGGAAAGGTGGCTAGGCTCATCCTGAAAAGGTTCTGTGATAAAGTGGCTGGATACTGGGATAGATTCTGGGTGAGGGTAAAGAGGAGCGAGATATCGAATGAGGAATTGATAAGGGCAATGGTTAAAACACAGGATAGATTGGAGAGGATAGAGGACCTACTTGATTATTTCAGGAAGAGGGAGGAGCCGAGATGTTTCATTGATTTTGTAAACAAAGAAGAAATTGTGACGATGTTGAAAACAGATTATCCAGAAGTGGCTAGAAATATCATTTCACAGTCTGATAAAATTTATGGAGGAATCTTCAACATTATGGGTAGTGGAGATAAGAAATTGGAGCCAATGGATTGGCATCTCGATTTTAAGTCAGGTTATCGATGGAATCCGAAAATTTATTATAAGGATATTAAATATCCGGTTAAGGCTTGGGAAGGAGCAGACATTAAAATTCCCTGGGAGGTTTCTCGCTTCAATTTTTTGAATTACTTAGGTGAAGCTTACTGGCTTACGGGTGATGAGAAATATGCCGGGAAGTTCGTTTCTTTAATTACTGACTGGATAGATAAGAATCCCGTGAAACAGGGACTGAATTGGAAATCAACTATTGAAGCCGGAATCCGGGCAGCAAATTGGATAGTAGGCTGGTATTTTTTTAAAGATTCGAAGTCAATAACTTATAGATTTGTGGCAAAATTCATAAAAAGCCTCTTAGCCCATGGCAGGTTCATAAAATCGAATCTGGAATATGCTGAAGGTCTGACTTCCAATCACTATATTTCTAATATTGTTGGTCTTTTTTATCTGGGAATATTTCTTCCTGGATTCAAAGAGGCAAAAGGGTGGTTAAGTTTTTCTAAACGGGAGCTTGAGAAGGAAATACAAAAGCAGGTTTATTTGGAGGGAATGGATTTTGAGGCTTCGACCTGTTACCATCGCTTCGTTGTGGAACTCTTCCTTTATCCGGCACTCCTGGCCAGACTGAACGGAATTGATTTTTCATCGGATTATATATCACGATTAAAGAAGATGTTTGATTTCATCCTTTGTGCGTTAAAACCGAATGGGAAAATACCCCAGATAGGTGACAATGACAGTGGGAGATTGTATAAATTTGAAGCAGGCAAGAGAGAAATTCTGGATATGAGGTATCTGTTGAATTTAGGAGCGATATTTTTTACTGAGCCGAAATATAAAATAAGAGAATTTGGGCTTTGTCCAGAAGTGGTGTGGATTTTTGGGACGGGGGCTGTTAATAGGTGGCAGGAGATGCCAGATAGAGCTATTGCTGATCTG
>JABUBO010000245.1_pt1 | contig 16954 bp, 19 predicted proteins | sample 7240361 | NCBI WGS metagenome assembly JABUBO01 (sample SAMN07256346, study PRJNA390944) | subsurface metagenome | isolation source: Methane hydrate marine sediment | place: Pacific Ocean: Eastern North Pacific, ODP site
TATCTCATCACTGGAAACGCAGCAGCTACTCTCTCTAAAGATTATAAGAGAGGTAATATTTACTTTTACCTGATAAATCATAAAACAGGGACAAATATGTTCACTAGAATTATGAGGTTCATTTATACGCAATTAAGAATCTCTTACAGATTAGTGAAGATAAGAAGACATGTACATTTGTGGTTCCTTTTTTTGGGAGGAGGTGGCTTGTTATTACCTATGCTAGCCGCAAAATTATCAAGAAAAAAAGTTATACTAATATCAGCATCTTCTGAACAAAAGTTCTCTAAGGCTAACAAAGACCCCCTTTCCTGGCCCGCAAGTTTTGTAGAAAAGCTCAATCGTGTCTTGGCGACTGGAATTGTCGTATATTCAGAGCGACTTATCAAAGAGTGGAACTTAGAAAGATACGAAAACAAAATGTCAATTGCTCATGAGCATTTTCTTGATTTCGATAAGTTTAAAGTAGAAAGGCTGCCAGAAGAGAGGGACAACTTAATCGGCTACATTGGGCGTTTGAGTCAAGCAAAGGGCATCTTGAACTTTATGGAAGCAATATCAAAAATATTGGAAAGAGAAAGCAGTGTTGAATTTTTTATAGGTGGTGATGGGCAACTACGCACAAAAGTCGAACAGTATCTTAGCGACCGAAGTTTAAATAACAAAGCCAAATTTGCAGGCTGGATTCCTCATGAGAAGCTCCCTGAATATCTGAATGACTTGAAGCTGCTTGTTTTGCCTTCTTACACAGAAGGGTTGCCAAATATCATGTTAGAGGCAATGGCTTGCGGCACGGTGGTTCTGGCAACTCCTGTTGGCGCAATGCCAGATGTGATAAAAGATGAGAAAACTGGGTTTATTATGGAGGATAACTCGCCTGAGTGCATTGCGCGAAATATCATCAGAGCTTTAAATTCTCCAAACCTTGAGGAGATTGCCGAGAATGCCTGTGCCCTTGTGGAGAAGGAATTCACCTATGAAGTAGCGGTCAAGGCGTATGCGAATATTGTAAATAGCCTACAATAGTTTGGGAACTATCTGGTTATCAATCACAGCAAACTTTGATATAGCCTTTCTAACTTACTAACGGCACTACCCCAACTGTACTCCTTTACCTTCTCTTTATTGTTCCTTGAGATTCTTTGCCTCAAGTCGTCATTATTTAAGAGCAACGAAACTTTTTCAGCCATTTGTTCCGGGTTTTTAGGCTCAACTAGAAAGCCATTCTCTGCATCCCGAACAATTTCTGTTAAGCCTCCTACCTTGCTGGCAACTATTGGCAGCCCAGAAGCCATCGCTTCTAAAACCACATTTGGGAAACCCTCGGATAAGCTTGATAGAGCAAAAACATGTGCAGCAACCATATATTGGGGAACCTTTTCATTAGGAATTTGACCTATGAAGTTTATGCAACTTCCTAAATTTAGTTGCTCGACTAACTGTTTCAAATTCTCTTCTTCTGGTCCCTCGCCTCCAAGAATCAACTTTACTGGTTGGCCTTTTTGTCTGATTATCTCCATCGCCTCGATTAGATATCTCACCCCTTTATCAGGCCGGAATCTACCAACGAAGATAACAAGTTTTTCGCCCGCTTTTGCTTGTAGTTTGCCTCGCATCTCATCTCTTGATAAGTTCTCAAATCTCTCTAAATCAAGTCCGTTTGGAATTACTGAGACCTCTCTATCGCAAATCTTCTGCATCTCTCTTTTCATATCTTCCGTCAGGGCAATTGCAGCATCGGCATTTCTCAACACCAGTTTCGAGATTGGCTTTTTGTGTTGCCAGGGAAGGTACACCTCAGAGCCTCGACCCCAAACAACATAAGGCTTTCTCAGAAGCTTCTTGGCTAGAAATGCTGGCATACCCATCCCTATGCTTTGGACATGAACTATATCGGGGTTAATTTTCTTCAACAGCCAAAATATCTTCACCCAAAATGACATAACCCCCAAGAATTTTACCTTTTGCCCGGAGATTCTATGAATGTGGAATCTATCCTCAATACTCTCCTTTGGCAAACCTTCATCCAACCAAGTTATGACATGAACCTCGTGCTGCCTCTGGGCTAAATGCTTGGCAATGTTATAAGTAGCGACTTCAGTTCCAGCAAGCCACCTTGGGGGAAACAATGGAACCAGGATGGCTATCTTCATCTTTTCACTTCTGGCAAAAATACCGGATACAACTCTGATAATGTGACAAAGTTGAAGCCATTTGTCACGCAATATTCTAAAACCTTTTCTATTCTTCCTATAAGTGCTCGGCATTCGTCTTCTGTTTTAGTATATGGGCTGGCATTCGGTATTACTTCCATACTGTGAAACATCATGTTTAGAACCACGGCATTATTCACACCATACCTTCTTATAACCTTTTTAATCACATCCACCATCCCCCTTGAACTCTGAAAGGAAGGTCTGAGCCAGCGGGCGGGGAATATCCTGTCAACAATTCCTCTTACTGTCTTCACCTTGTCAAGATTGCAGAAGTATTTTCTCAGCTTTGGGGTCACAATTGAAATTGGCACTTCTAATACCTTTGAGCTGCCTTCTTCTAGTAGTAGAATTTCCTTACTGGGGAAATAGGGCTGTTCTTTAGCACCTAAAAAATCAGCTCTACCTTCCGGATAATCCCAGTCTACTCCTGGTGTAACACTTGAATCTACTAAATATCCTAGTTTCTCTAAAGAACTGATCGTATTTGCCCCGGCGGCAAATCTTCCCGCTCTAAACGATTCAGGGTTATATCCAAACTTCTCCACAAACAAATTTGTCAAATTTTTGAGCTTCTCATACTCGATCTCTTTTGGGTATGAGTTTTCCATTTCATAAGTGCGTTCGTTACCTATTTTGTAAATTCTCCTATTGGGTTCTACTAAATCCCCATGAAGATGAGTGCCCAGTTCACAATTGTCAATGTTTTTTAAGAGACTAACACAATCTTTATTCTCAATTACTTCACTGCTCAGAAGATAAGTCGGTTTGGCTCCAAAGTGATTAAATAGTGGGGTGAGTTTGTTGGGGATTCCACCTAGAACAGAAAAAAAAGTTCCATTAGCAGAAACTCTCCAATCTGGTGACTTATCTATCTCGGTATCTATGGTAATCGTAAGAAGGATTCTCATGAACTTTTATCACTTCTTTCTGAGTATGAACAGCATCACATTGCTAAAGGGATTTCTGCCAAAGTTTTTGAAGAGTCTTTCAATGGAAAAATATACTCTTTTCCCTAACAGTCTATCTAGGAAATTAGGTAGCCAAATCAACCCATCATCCATTCTTGATTCTATCATTTTGAGTCCATTTTCGTTAAATAACCTAAGCATTTCCCCATAAGACGGCTCTTTGCAAGGGTATTCTTTGCCGAGAACTTTGCAAATTATCTTGGCAGGCATCCTGATAGCACTATATCTGTTTGGACACTGAATTATACATATGCCATCTCGATTTAATACTCTATTTATCTCTTCTAAAACAGTCGCTCGTTCTATATACTCAAACAGACCAATACAGACAACAGTGTCTATCGATTCAGCCCTCAAGGGGATGTGACGGGCATCAGCAAGAGCTAAGTCTAAACTGGGATGCTTGCTTTTGGCGTAACTTAGCATTACTTTGGAGATGTCTATCCCTAATACATGCCCGTGTTCTGCTATTATTCTCGTATAAGTTCCTGTCCCACAGCCCAAATCAAGGATTATCCTATCTTTACAGTATTCGCTAATCACTGAGGCAATCAAGGGACGCCAATGCTCTTTTAGATAACCTTCCCTTGGTATCCTATCATGCCTCGTCTCATATTGTTCCGGGTCTATCTTATCGTAGAGTTTCAAAAGCATTCCCGCCTTTTACAACTTTTTCGCAATGACAAAAGCTCCTGGATAAAAGTGGAAATGAGCTATTAAATTGGCTATAAGATTATTCACTCTTAGTTCCTTAAGGCACTTCACAAGCTTTTTGATTCGCCGAGTTTTAATTAATGCGGGGGCTTTAAACTTCGTCAGTATATCCTTTTCTGTAATGTTCTCCACATTCATACCATTCTTCCTAAGTATTGTTTCAATTTTAGTTAACGAAGGATAGGGATACCTTACGCCTTTCATAAAGAAGTCTGGATTAAACCCTCTAATTCTTAAATAAATCTCACCTAATCTCTTTGGCAAGTAAGGTATCCAAAAAACTTTGTAATGCCCCTCTCTAGGAAATAGTGGATTCGGGCAAGTGATACAAGCAAACCCTCCAACTCTTAAAACTCTGGCTATCTCTTTGATAACCTTTTCTAAGTTTTTTACATGCTCTAATACTGCTGTTGCTGTAACTAAGTCAAAGGAATTGTCTGGGAAGGGTATATTTTCAGCATCGCCTTTAAAAACTAAAGCATTATCAATACTATAGGATTTTACTCTCAATCTGGCAATTCTTATCTCATCTTCGTCAACATCGAAACCAACAATGTTTGCACCTCGCAATGCACAAGAAATAACGACCGCCCCTTTTCCACACCCAACATCCAAAACTCGTTTCCCTTTAAGTTGGAATGTCTTTTCCTCAACCCTGCTGACAAAGTTTACTTTCCCCCTTTCATCATTTAGGAAAAACTTTATGGCATCGTCTTTCCCATAATACTTTCGTATATTAAGGTATTTCCAGTGATCAATGAGGTGCAGCGCGATTTCATCCTTTAATCTTTCATCTTCCAGTAGCTTTTCAAGTTCTTCATAACCTGCTTTCAATTCTAGCCCCCATTCAATCATTTCCCTGGATTAAACGCCTTTTTGAAAGGACAAGACACAGAAATACTAGATAGGATATGATTGTGGCAATTATAGCTCCTGAAACACCTATCCAAGGGATAAATATTATGTTTAAACCTACGTTTACTCCTGCAGTAATTAGTTCACTAAGGGCAGTAACTCTTATCCCTTTTTGACCAACCGAAGCCATTAGCCACACGTAGCATTCAGTTATAATTACAATTATTGCGGCAATTGCAAATAAAATCGCCAGCTCTAAGTTAAATGGGTATTCGCCCCCATAAAACTTCAAAATTACAAATTCGCAAAGAAGGACAAAGGGTATTCCTAAGCCGATTAGATAAGGTATAAGCTTATTTATCCTGTTAAATATTGCTCCTTTATCTTCGTACTTTGAGGCGGTGGGGAAAAAAACCGTGTTAAAGATGCCGAAAAATAGGCCTGCTACATTTATTGATGCTAAGTAATAGGCTCTATAAATCCCTACATCAGCAACTGTCATGTACCTGTTTATCAGTATCTTATCAATGTTGGTATAAAACACGAATGATAAGCCGCCGATTACAGCAAACATAGCATATTTGGTTAAAGTATTTACCCATGATTTATCAAAGCGAAACCTGAGATATTTGCGCAGGAAAAAGACCAATAAAACTGTGCCGGTTATTCCATAAGCAAAGAACATTGGGTATACCATAGATTTGAAAGATAAAAGGTTACCAGCGAAAATAAAGAGGAGGAAGGCAAATAACACGATGGCGGCATATATCGGCTGGAAGATGGCAAGTGTCTTCATCTTAAATAAGCCGCGCAAGGTGCTTGTGGTAACTGTGTAGAAGACAAAGAGAACGGCAAAGATGAGGGATAGATAAAATAGCCCATGTGGGATGGAGAATACATTTGAGAGTTGAGATGAGAAAATAGAATAGATGGTAACCGAGGCAATGGTAAAAAGGAATATCAGGATAAATGTGGTAGAGATGATTTTTGATTGCCTATCAAAGTCCTCTTTTTCTGAGCTATATTTTACCATTGCGGTGTTGAATCCTAAGAGCATCGGAATGTAGAGGAACATAGCAACCGATTGAACCAGAGTGAATTTACCATACTCAGCAGGTCCCAGCATTCTGCCAGCGAGGATGTTAAAGACAAAACCAAGAACAGCAGCAATGAGCGTTCCTACAGCAACATAGGAGAGGCTTTTTAGGAAGGTCTTAACCTCGTCGCTTATCTTTTCATGAAATACCCACTCATAAGCAAAATTGATTAAGTTTATTACAAAAGCTGGCGGGGCAAAGTTTTTTCTCACTTGTTACGAAATATCCTTGACTTCAAAAATGTACCTATTATATTTCGGTTGACCGCAGATAAATAGAGGGAAATATTGGCTCTGGGAGTTATATTAGCATATTCCTCTATTTCTGAGGCGAATTTGAAATCGATATTTTCATGCCTTGAAATGAATTTTAGAAGTTCATCCATTGCAGATATGAAATATGGCTCTGCCATACATGGGGAATGTAGGCAGATATGGAAGAGGGGCAGGTTTTGGCGATAATACTCTGTAAAGCATGCCTTGAGCCAAGGCAATCCTACAATGGGCACAACCTCGGGGTTCACATTGCCAGAGCGGAGCATTTGAGAAATGGGAACAATCAGTAAAGGCAGATTACCTTTCTCTTGGTAATCTTCTTCGCTGGGATGGTAAGGCATACAAATTCTGGGAAGTTTTGACCAATCATTATGGTCTGTTTTTGAATGCGCAGGGGCTGAGCACTCATGGGTAATCCCGGCTTCTATAAGGGCTTTAACCGTGTCGTTATTGATAGACCATCTGCCGGCAACAAAAGATTTTGGCTCAATGCCAAAGGCATCTGCTAAATACTCCTTTCCGGTCTTTATCATTTCCCATTGTTCTTCATAAGGATAATCTCGAAGAACGGTGGAATTCACCGATTGCTTGCAATGCTTTCTAAGGAATGAATCACCGATATAAAACCTGATTCCCTGAATTTCAGATTCCTGCCAGCCAGGATGAATATGCAATCCAATCTCGTGATTTATATTGCTAGGAAAGCACTCTGCTACTTCAGGACATACTGCGAAGGTAACCCTGGCGCTATACTTATCAGCAAGGTCAGCTAAGTTCTTGACTCCTTTCTCCACACCACCAATAGCATTCTTATCAGCTATAACTTGCTTATTATGGACAAATCCAAATTCAGTATGACATACGATGATGACATCCATAAGCATTATTCACAGCGTTTTATAATAAAATCCGTTTTCCTCTGCTTTGGCAGGCTCAAAGAATCCTCGAACATCAATCAAGAACCACTGGTCGATAGTCGCTAGTCATTAGTCAGCAGTCGAGAGTCGGCAGTCAATAGTCCAATTGAGTTTATTGGGTTTGTTGAGTTCATTGTGCGTTCCTTGAGTTGGTTCTATAAGGTTTCATAGTAAAATCCTGCTGCTTTTGCTTGCTCAGCGTCAAATACACCTCGGACATCTATTAGAAGGGGATTGGTATTCATAATGGCTTTGAGATTGTCCAGTGTTATTTTCTTAGAGGAATCATGCACAACTGCTAGTATTACACAATCGACACGAGTAGTCGAGAGTCTAGAGTCTAGAGTCGATGGTCGATAGTCAGCAGTCGATAGTCGATAGTCGATAGTCATGGGTTTGATGCCAAATTCAGCCTCAATATCATTGAGCCGGGGGTCATAGCCATAAATATCAACACCATATTCTTTCAGCTCTTTTATGATTCCCCTGACTGGTGTTTCCCTAGTATCGGGAACATTCTCTTTATAGGTCAAGCCTAGAATTAAGACTTTGGAGCCTTTTATTACTTTACTGACATCGTTTAAGGCTTTGATGGTCATCTCGGCTCCTCCCCGATCGGTAACGACCGGAGGCGGATGCGAGCCGCTTCCAGTATTACAATGCTGCCCTGTTCGAGAGCTTCCTTGATAGTCGCGAGATTAGCAAGCAAGAGAGCTACTTGTGATTTAGGACGCTTTTGTGGATGGCGGAACAAGATCACCGAAGGCTTCTTGTCATGCCACAATGCTAACAGCGTGCCAAAGTCAGTATCTGCCGAAACTAGAATGCGGTCTTCAGCAGCGGCAAGCTTAAATACCTCCATATCAGAAGCAGATTGCATTCCATAATCTCGCACATGGATAGTATCGTGCCCAGCTTGCCTTAGTTCTTCAGCGACGATAGGCGAGAGAGCATTGTCTATTAAGAACCTCATGCAGCACTCATCAGTGGGAGCTCACGCTCCTTCACTGCCTCAGCAGCGTAGCGTAGCGCCTGGTGAATGTCTTCGATTTCAAGATCAGGATATGCCCTTAATATCTCTTCCGTGTCCATCCCATCAGCTACCATCCCTACCACTGATGCCACAGGAATTCGTAACCCCCGAATACAAGGCATCCCCCCCATCTTGTCTGGTTCGACAGTGATACGTGTAAATCTCATTTCTAATCACCCTCCTTTGCTCTCAATTCTGCCATCTTGCTTTTCATAGATTTTAACACATTTGGAATACTGAGCTTAGCTATCTTTGCCTGCATCAATTCATTAGTCGCTAGTCATTAGTCAGCAGTCGATAGTCCAATTGAGTTTATTGGGTTTGTTGAGTTCATTGAGATGGTTTACTTTTTCTCATACTTTGATGGTTTCCCTGAAATTAACTATGTTCACAACAATACTCTTAGAAGGTTTCACTTCCGCTTGTGCCACTCTTTCCATCTCTTTATAGACCGCGGCCTCAAAGAACCTCTCCCCACATTGCTGACATACCTTTGCCGGGACAGCCTCAAAAATAACCAGTTTCTCACCCCACCAAAAATCTGCGCTAACATCCTCCTCTTTTACACTTCCACCACAGAAATAGCACTTGGTTAGCATTTTTGTCTCCTCCTTGTCCTTAAATCCTCCTCCCATTCATCAGGGCTTGGTTCATATGCTGTAATGATTATAACCTCCTCTTCTACCTTACCGCAAACCAGGTGCAAGGGTCTTCCTACATGAGTAAAACCCAAGACCAGACAGCTTGCTCCTCTAGGGTCATGGGGATAGTCTTCAATTATCTCACCTTTAGAAATAGCTTCTTCAAGCTCCTTAACGGTTATCTGCCTTCTACGAAGCTTTTCGGTATGCGTAAACGAGATATGATATCTCCCACGTCTAACCCTCTGTCTGATTTCCTCTAAAGTCACCTTCGAGTTTCTTTCCTGACGGCATTTATATCAAAGCCAATCACCCTAAAGCCTCAGCTAAAGGAAGACCAACCTAGCCCAAACCAACGACACAAATAGTTGAGTTCATTGAGTTTATTGAGTTGGTTCTACAAGGTTTCATAGTAAAATCCTGTTTCTTTTGCTTGCTCAGCATCGAATACACCTCGGACATCAATTAGAATGGGATTGGTATTCATGATGCCTGCAAGTTTGTCCAGAGTAATTTCCTTAAAAGCATCGTGAGCCACTGCCAGAATTATAGCATCGACAGGCGTAATGGGTGATGCGTTATGCGTGATGAGAGAGAGTGGGTAGGGTTTGATGCCAAATTCTTGCTCGATGTCATTGAGCAACGGGTCATAGCCATATATGTCAACGCCATATTCTTTAAGCTCCTTTATTATTTCCTTTACCGGCGTCTCTCTGGTGTCAGCGACATTCTCTTTGTATGTTAAACCCATGATGAGGACTTTGGAGCCTTTTATCACTTTACCGACATTGTTTAAGGCTTTGATGGTCATCCCAGCTACATGTTTAGGCATGGAGTCGTTTATAGCCCTGCCGGCCAGGATAACTTGGGGATGGTAGCCGAGTTCCTTAGCTTTATATACTAAATAATAAGGGTCAACGGGGATGCAATGCCCACCGACAAGTCCTGGAGAGTAGTGCTGGAAGTTCCACTTGGTGCTTGCTGCCTCAAGGATATCCTTGGTGCTTAAGTCCAGCTTGTCAAAGATAAGTGATAGCTCGTTCATCAGGGCTATGTTCAGGTCTCTCTGGATGTTTTCAATCACTTTAGCAGCTTCGGCGGTTTTGATGTCTTTGGCTTTAAAGATATATGGGGTAATTTTGCTGTAAAGCTCAGCCACAAGTTCGGTGGTTTCATTGTCCATGCCGGCAACCACCTTGGTTATTTTGTCCAGGGTGTGTTCTTTATCACCGGGATTTATCCTTTCCGGGGAATAGGCAAGCTTGAAGTCAGCACTGCATTTGAGCCCAGATTTTTCCAGGATTGGCTTGACTATTTCCTCAGTGACGCCGGGATATACTGTGGACTCCAGAATTACCGTAGCCCCCTTCTTGATGTTAGAGCTTACGATTTCAGCAGCGCTTTTGACAAAAGATAGGTCAGGCTCTTTTGATTTGGTTAGTGGAGTAGGGACGCAGATTACAATGAAGTCGGCTTTGGTTATCTCCTTTGGGTCGCTTGTAAAAGTCAAATTAGTCGATAGTCGATGGTCATCAGTCAATAGTTTAGAGTCACGAGTCGAGAGTCGAGAGTCAGGAGTTTTGGGGGTGACTGCTGACTGCTGGCTTGTTAGCTGGTTTACCTTTTGTGCGTCGGTATCGAAGCCAATCACTTTGAAGCTTTTGGAAAAGGCTTGCGCCAAAGGCAAGCCAACGTAGCCTAGACCAATGACTGCCATAGTCGAGAGTCGATAGTCGTTAGTCAATAGTTCGGTTGAGTTGGTTAGAGATGGTTGAGATGGTGTTTTCATTTCTGCTGCTTTATCTGGGTTCCGTGTATTGATTGCTTGATTTTGGCTTCATTCTTGCCTACTACTGGCATTTATGCCTCCAGATTCTTATTTTCGTTTGCCACCTGTCAACCATTGCTCTCGACTGTCTCCTAAAGGAGTAATATTATGCCCCAGCCTTAGACCTAGAAGTAGCCAATCTTCAACCACCGACTCTAGCTCATCCCTGCATTCTTCAAGATTATTACCAGCAGCCCACACACCAGGCAGCTCCTCAATCCACCCATAATAAGCCCCGTCTTCTAAGATTTTATATTTGGCCCGACGTGTAGCTTCACGCAAATATCTAGTAATCATCGAAAACCTCCCTGAATTATTTATCCTGCCTTGTCTTGGCTACCAATATATCCTTTGCTTATCATATAATCTTTGAGTGCTTCCTGCCAAGCGTTCAAATCATCTGTAGTTGCCTGATTTATCAGGAAAGTTAGTTGAGATGGTTTAGATAGTTGAGATAGTGTTTTCATTTTCCAGTCATTCCCGGACCCTGATCCTATGAACTTCCACTAACAGTAACTTGCCCTTATAATTAACCATATCAGTGTGACCTGATAAGTAATTTTCCAATACTTCCATAAGCTGTGGAATAATTTCCGGATGATTTCTAACTTGAAGAGCTATAATGCCCTTATAATTTGTTGGAGGATAGAGCACAATATCAGCGAAATCTCCATTCAAAGAAACCAAAATGGAATTCAGTTCCTGTGCTTTTGAGATTACATCTGAATCCGACGAATCTGTGGAGAGGTAATCTCTCAACCGAAAAACCTCGTAACCTGCATCTCGAAGCATTTGGACTATAAAATTAGAAATGCAGTGGTCTGCAAAAAATCTCAAACTCATGAAACGGCAATCTCAAATTCTGATAACTCACGGGCATAACCTAAACAAGCAGCGATATGTTCTTTTGTGATGTCTGGAAATTCCTCTATAATTTCCTCAGGAGTATTGCCCGCAGCCAAATATCCGAGAATAAGGCTGACAGGAATCCGAGTGCTACCGATTCTTGGTTTGCCTCGAAGTATATCTGGTGTGCTGACAATATAATCTCTCCAATCTATTTGCATGTCATCCTCCTTATGCAAAAGCGCCTATCTCAGAATATCATCATACCCCTCAAATATTGCTCTTAGCAAGTAGCCACTAATATCCTTTGGGCAATTTTTCTTCCAAATTTTGCCTGTGCAAAACTTTAGCCAATAGTCCAGAGTCAGTAATACAGTTGGGATGGTTGAGATAGTTGAGTTGGTTTACTCATATCATGAGCAGCTCTACGGGTTTTAATTTTTTTGTTACAGGATCTATTTGGTAGCCCAATGATTCTAAAGCTGTGACTCCAAGGAGAGGAAGATCCTCCTTTTCCCCAAATATCACTGGGACGCCAGCACGCACTTCATCATATTCAATCACAATGACTCCCGTGTCCCTTTCTATAATGGCACCTCCAAAAACTCTCAGCTTCCTTCGAGCGATTGGCTTAAGTGCTAGCTCTTCAAGCAGAGCGCGAGGAATAGCCGTAAAGAGTGCTCCACTATCTACCAAAAGCTCTATATCTCTTAGTTTTGTTAGGTCAGTGGGATTAGAAATCCTGACTTTAACATTTGTAAACCCCATAATTATTCTCCTTCAAAATCTCACAAAATATTATAGCAAGTTCGTTCATTAGTGCAATATTTGGGTTGACATCCATAGCTCGCTCTCAGCTTATCCAACCTTATTTCTGCCTGGCTGTTATAAATCATGGCTCATTACAGAAGCTCATAATTGTTTGCCTAAGCCCTTGTTCTAACGTATGTTTGGGATTGTAGCCGAATTCTTTAGCTTTGGAAATGTCAGCCAGGCTATGCCTTATATCGCCCGACCTTGGCTCCTGGTAGATTGGCTTTATGTCTTTGCCTGTGAGTTTAGTGACGAGCCTTGCCAAATTGTTTATAGTGACCCTCTGACCTGTGCCAATATTAAAAACTCCCGTGGCATCGCTTTCGGCAGCCAGAATAGTAGCCTCTACGGCATCTTTTACGAAGGTGAAGTCCCTGGTTTGTTCGCCATCACCGAAGACGGTGGGAGGGTTTCCCTCAGAGAGCCTTTTGATAAATATGGGAATCACGGCGGCATATTGTGAATTTGGATCCTGCCTCGGTCCATAGACATTGAAATATCTGAGGCAGACGGTGGGAAGGCCGTAGACCTGATAGAAGGCCTGGCAGTAGTATTCACTGCAAAGCTTGCTGACAGCATAGGGGGATTGTGGGTTAGGTGGCATGTCTTCTTTCTTAGGCAAGCTTGGGATATCACCATATACAGAGGCGGACGATGCATAAATGACTTTCTTGACGCCGTTATCCCTTGCTGCCAGGAGCACATTTAGAGTTCCGGTTGTGTTTACCTCATGAGAAGCTAGAGGGTTTTCTATGCTTCGGGGGACACTGGGGATGGCTGCTAGATGAAAGACAAAATCCACCCCCTGAAAGATTTCTTGCAGTAAGGGCAGTTTTGTTATAGACCCTTCGATGAAGTCAACCCCCCGAGTCATAGAGTTCATAGAGTTTGTTGAGTTCTTTGAGTTTACAGGGTTTGGTGAAATGCGCGATGAATTAATAAGTGTTTTTATGTTTTCCATCTTTCCTGTGGAAAGGTCATCGAGAATGATAACCTGATAACCTCGCCTTACCAGTTCTTCGGCGAGATGCGAGCCGATAAATCCAGCGCCACCGGTGACAAGTGCCGTCTTGAGTCCCGAGTCGATAGTCTTAAGTCCCGAGTCTCGGGTCATGCGTTAATCTCCCCTTAAGTATCTCGTAAATCCGGAAATCAACCTTATGGTCTCTTCCGATAGTTCATATAACTGCTTAAAGGTGACTTCGGATATGTATTTCAAATCAAGGGCCACATATAATTGACTTTGCACTTCAGAGGCAGACCCCTTAGCAACGTGCAGAAACTGAATGAATTCCTTATCGGTCTGCCTAGAGAAACCTTCAGCGATATTACTCATTACAGAGACAGAAGCTCGCCTGATCTGATCCCTTAACCCGTAGTCCCTGCCGAAATCTCTTTTGTTTGTGACTTGATAGGTGCTCCTTACTAGCTCCCTTGCTTTTTGCCAGGCCTGAATATCCTCGAACCTCTCTATCTTTGCCATTATCTTTTAGATTCTTGACTTTGGACTACTGACTATCGACTATATGACTAACCTTGCCTTTTTGCCAAGGTTGTATATCCTCGAACCTCTCTATTTTCATTTTTCTCGACTCTAGACTAACGACTATAGACTAATGACTATATTCATTTCACCGGGCGGGCGAAATCTCTTTTGTTTGTGACTTGATAGGTGCTCCTTACTAGCTCCCTTGCTTTTTGCCAGGCTTGTATATCCTCGAACTTCTCTATTTTCATTCTTCTCGACTCTAGACTAACGACTATAGACTAATGACTATATGACTAACCTTGCCTTTTCGCCAGGCCTGAATATCCTCGAACCTCTCTATTTTCATTCCTCTCGACTCTAGACTAACGACTATAGACTAATGACTGTTTGACTAGCCTTGCCTTTTTGCCAGACTTGTATATCTTCGAACCTCTCTATTTTCATTCCTCTCGACTCTAGACTAACGACTATAGACTAATGACTGTTTTCATTTCACGGTGACTGATTTAGCCAGGTTGCGTGGCTTGTCGGGGTCTTTGCCCCGCTTTACCGCAAGATGGTAAGCCAGTAGATGGAGCGGAGCAATAGAAACCAGGGGGTAAAATAGATCGTTGACCGGAGGGATCTTTATCCAAAAGTCATAAACTTCATCTTCTTTATCTGATACGCCAATGATAAAGGCACCTCTCGCTTTTGCCTCCATGACATTGCTCAGGGTCTCATGAAAAGTATAATCATTCGGACAGATAGCAACCACTGGAGTTCCTTCTTCTATGAGCGCCAAAGTCCCGTGCTTCAGTTCTCCAGCAGGCAGTCCCTCAGCATGTATATAGGAGATTTCCTTGAGTTTCAGAGCTGCTTCGGAGGCTATGGGAAAGTTGATTCCCCTGGCTATGTAATAGAAATCCTTGGCATCCTTAAACCTTTCGGCAAGCTCTTCTAATTTTGTTCCATTCAGCTTGAGTGTTTTGGCTAACTCCTCAGAAACGTTTTTAAGATTGCTGACCGCCTTATCAAATTGATTGACCATAGTGAAGGAGAGCAAATAGAAAATCGCCAGCTGGCTTAGCAAGGATTTGGTGGCAGCTACAGCTATCTCGGGGCCACAATTGAGATATATAGTAGCATTGCTCATCCTGGAGAGCAATGAGTTAAATCTATTTACTATGGATATAACCTGCGCTCCATTGGCTCTGGCTCTCTTTACTCCCTCAGTGACATCGGCAGTCTCACCACTTTGGGAAACAGCAATAACCAAAGTATTTTTATCAATAGAGCTGGAGAAATATTCAAACTCGGAAGCCATGACTACATCACAGAATTTTTTCGGTATTCTAGAGAAGAGATATCTACCTACAAGGGCAGCATACCTCGAGGTGCCACAAGCAGTAATAATCACTTGCCTGGCTCTCAGAATATCCATAGCCAATTGGGTGAACTGTCCCTTGTCTTGCATTATCGCTGTCCTGATTGTTTGAGGCTCTTCCATTATCTCCTTGAGCATGAAGTATTCGTAGCTGCCTTTATCTGAAGCTTGTCCCTCCAGGTTTAAAGTACTCATCTCCTTTTGGATTTCCCTTCCTCTTGCATCAAGGAAAGTCACCCCTTCACTTCTGAGTATAGCTATCTCACCATCCTCAGGGAAGGCTACCCTGGCCCTACGGTCAGAATAAGATAAGATGTCGCTGGTAGCAAAAGAACCGTTGTCTCCTATGCCAATAACCAGGGAATTATCCTTTCTAGCCGCCACCATTTTCTGGGGCTCTTGTGCCGAGATAGCAACAAAGGCGTAAGAGCCTTTCAGACACTGTATAGCTTTATAGACAGCCTTTTCCAACGTGTTACTTTCCTTCAAATACTCTTCGATAAGATGGGGGATAACCTCGGTATCCGTCTCAGAGGTAAAGATATGCCCTTTGTCTTTAAGTATCTGCCGCAGCTCCTTGTAGTTTTCTATGATCCCATTATGGACGACAGCAATCTGATTAGCACAGTCAAAATGCGGGTGGGCATTTTTCTGGCTTACGCCTCCATGAGTTGCCCAGCGAGTATGGCCTATGGCGATATTGCCAGGAAGCTGCTCCAGTTTGTGCCTTTGATTTACCTCTTCAATCCTGCCCGCATCCTTCTTAAGATGCAGCTTACCATTCTCAATGCTGGCCATGCCCGCAGAATCATAGCCACGGTATTCTAATTTATACAAGCCCCTGAGCACGATTGGTGCTGCTGGCTCGTTGCCGACAAAGCCAATTATGCCGCACATGGTAATCAGTTTACAGCCATCAGTCTACAGTCTATAGCCTGAGCTATCGACTATTGACTAGCGACTAATCTTCCCTCCTTGCGTTGTTGATAACTTTATAATTTTCTGTAGTTAGAGCTATTTTTCTCCCCTTGTGTCATTGCTAGCCGGAGGAGTGTTAATTTCATCCCTTCCCCCAGATTGCTTCGTCGCACATATCAATCCCCTATCTTTCCCCCCTTGTGTCATTGCTAGCCGGAGGAGTGGTAATTTCATCCCTTCCCCCAGATTGCTTCGTCGCAGAAAGGGAGTCCCGTCTATCCTCTTCCCTTACTTGGCAGGGGACTGCCCCTCGCAATGACGAAAGTGAAGAAGACTCAGAATGACAGGAAAGAGTGTTGTCTGTAATTCTATAATTTTGAGCCCCTAAGGCCATTTTCCCTTCTGGCAGGTCCTGGGTCAAGCAAACATGAGGGCCGATGAATCCACCTGCCCCTACCCTTATTCCAGGCATGAGACTGACATGGATTCCTGTGTGGACTCCATTGCCTATAAAAGCCCCCAACTTATTTAAACCTGTGTCTATATCTTCTTTGCCAACCTTAACTGAGATGTTTCTTTCATCCAAACGAAGATTGGCAGTGACTGTCCCGGCACCAAAGGAGCAATCGTTGCCAGCAATTGAATCTCCAAAAAAACTTTTGTGAAACCAACACCCATCTCCTATGTAGCAGTGCTTTATTTCTGTGCCATAGCCAATCACACATCCTTCACCGATATGGCTGCCACCCCGGAGCAAGGCATTGTTGCCAATGATGCAATTTCGACCTATGTAGCATGGCCCCTTTATGACAGCATTTTCAAGAACTTTAACACCCTCTTCTATGAGGACGTCTCCCTCAATGACTGCCGTTGGGGAGATAGTGGCTTTGGGCGAGATATTTTTCTTAATCTGTTTCAAGAGATGCTCCATTACCGGGAATATATCCCAGGGGTATTTAATAGCGCCCCAGAAACCAT
>JABUBO010000246.1_pt1 | contig 16875 bp, 13 predicted proteins | sample 7240361 | NCBI WGS metagenome assembly JABUBO01 (sample SAMN07256346, study PRJNA390944) | subsurface metagenome | isolation source: Methane hydrate marine sediment | place: Pacific Ocean: Eastern North Pacific, ODP site
ACGGTCGGTTATCCTTTACAGAAGAAAGGACATACGTTGGAGTTCTTAAGGGAAATTGCTCATTTACGACCCCGAACCAACACTTTTGGGGCAGTATTAAGGATAAGGCATGCCATGTCGTTTGCTACTCACAAATACTTTAACGATAAGGGTTTTTATTATATCCATTCGCCTATTATTACCGGGTCTGATGCTGAAGGGGCAGGAGAAATGTTCAGGGTTACGGTTCTTGATGATAAAAATCCTCCTTTGAAAGAAGACGGAACGGTTGATTACAACCAGGATTTTTTTGGCAAGGAGACCAATCTTTCGGTTTCCGGTCAGTTAGAAGCCGAATTGGCCGCTCTGGCATTATCGGAAGTATATACTTTTGGACCTACTTTCAGAGCGGAAAATTCAAATACCCCCCGTCATCTTGCTGAATTCTGGATGATTGAACCCGAAATGGCTTTTTATGATATTCATGATAATATGGACCTGGCTGAGGAGTTTTTAAAATACCTGATCAGCTATGCACTTGAGTATTGTTCTGAAGATCTTCGATTTTTAAATAACTTTTATGATAATGATTTGATTAGCAGGCTTAACTTTATCGTGGAAAACAAGTTTGTTCGGGCAGTCTATTCCGAAGCCGTTGAAATACTATTGAATTCCGGTCAGAAATTTGAATTTCCGGTTAAGTGGGGATTGGATCTGCAAGCTGAACATGAACGGTATTTAGTGGAAAAACATTTTAAAAAGCCAGTGATCCTGACTGATTATCCGAAAGAAATCAAAGCCTTTTACATGAAACAGAATGATGATGGAAAAACAGTACGGGCTATGGATGTGTTATTTCCGAAGATAGGTGAAATTATCGGAGGATCACAGAGGGAAGAAAATTATGATCGTTTATACAGCAGGATAAAGGAATTGAATATCGTGGAGGATGAACTATGGTGGTATCTGGAAACAAGGAAGTTTGGAACTGTATTTCACAGTGGTTTTGGGCTGGGATTTGAGAGAATGATCTTGTTTATGACGGGTTTGGGAAATATCCGTGATGTTATCCCATTTCCGAGGACTCCCAGAAATGCTGAGTTTTAATGAGCAGGTGACTTATAGTGAAGACCCTTAGTGTCTCGTTTCTTAGGGTCTCGTTTTTTGTCGGTATCGTATATGTTTCCCAGCACAAATTATTTAGATATTTTTTATTAATTTTATTTAAAATTGTTGATGGATAATTTTTCATTGTTATAAATAGGATGGATTAGCAAGGTTAATCGGGTAAGATAATGTTAAAGCAGAGATTACAGCAAAAGTTATTGCAGAAGCTTTCACCCCAGCAAATCCAAATGATCAAGTTGCTGGAGATTCCAGCCATTCATCTTGAACAGAGGATAAAAAAGGAGTTGGAAGAAAATCCGTTATTGGAAGTTGGAGAAGAGAATGAAGAGGAAAGCAATAATGAAAGCGAAGTTACGGAAGAAACGATTAATGAGGAAGAAGATGAATTCTCGTTGGACGATTACATGAATGCAGAGGATATCCCATCCTATAAGTTATCAGCAAGGAACTATTCAAAGAGTGAAAGGCAGGCTGAAATTCCTTTCTCGATTGGTTCGACTTTCCATGATTTTCTTGAAAATCAAATGGGGTTGAGGATATTAACCGAAGAACAGAAAACGCTTGCCGCCTATGTTTTGGGAAATATTGATGAAGACGGATATTTACGGCGAAAGATTGAGAATATTGTTGATGATCTGGCTTTTTCCCAGAATATTGTAACCACTGAAGAAGAGCTTCAAAAGATCATGCGGATTGTTCAGGATTTTGATCCTCCCGGAGTGGGAGCAAGAGATCTGCAGGAATGCTTATTGTTGCAGATTGAGAGGAAAGACCTGGAAATTCCTGTTATTAAACTGGCCAGGCAGATCCTGAAATATTATTTTTCTGAATTTACAAAGAAGCATTACGAGAAGATCCTTACCCGTATGAACATATCGGAGGAGGAACTAAAAGAAGCAATAAATGAAATACTTAAGCTAAATCCAAAACCCGGAAGTTCCTTCAGTGATCCCCTGAACAAAACATCTCAACATATCATCCCCGACTTTATACTTGAAAGCAAGGATGGAGAGTTGGAATTGAGTCTGAATTCAAAAAATGTACCCGAATTGAGGATCAGCCGGACGTACAGCGACATGCTGGAATCGTTTCAAGCTAACAGGAATAATCAGACCAGGGAAGAGAAAGATACTGTAAGCTTTGTAAAACAGAAGCTTGATTCGGCAAAATGGTTTATTGATGCCATTAAACAGAGACAAAACACCCTGTTGCTAACCATGAATGCAATCATCAACTTCCAGAGGAAATACTTTACCGATGGGGATGAAACCAAGCTAAAACCCATGATTTTAAAGGATATTGCAGAGAAGACAAATCTTGATATTTCAACCATTTCCAGGGTCGCAAATAGTAAATACATCCAAACCCATTTTGGCATATTTACATTAAAATATTTCTTTTCCGAGGGCTTGCAAACGGATTCCGGTGAAGAGATTTCGACAAGGGAAATAAAGAAAATATTGGAAGAATGTGTTGAAAATGAAGCAAAACGAAAACCGCTCACCGATGAAAAACTTACAAAGATCCTTAGGGAAAAAGGATACCTGATTGCAAGAAGAACGGTAGCCAAATACCGTGAACAACTGGGAATTCCCGTTGCCCGGTTAAGAAAGGAACTTTAATTTGCAAAGGAATATCTTTGCGCGAATGACTTCCCGATGCAGAGGACTTTAGCCAATATTATATCGATCTTGTTCCATCCCATGTTTATGCCAACATACGGGATACTTATTCTGTTTAATTCGGGCACATTCCTTACCTATTTGCCTTTTGAATATAAACGATTGATATTCATCATTGTATTGGTTAACACAGCGATTTTGCCAATGTGCCTGGTTCCTTTATACCTTTACCAAAAGATCATTAGTACTATCCACATGAGTAGTAACCGTGAACGGATAATTCCACTGCTTGTGAGCACCCTTTTGTTTTATTTTGCCTATTATCTTGTTAGCCAGTTGAATATTCCCCATTTGATAAAATCGTATATTCTGGCAGGCGCCGTTGCTGCGTTTATAGCTTTTCTGATATCATTCAAATGGAAAATTTCTGTCCATATGATGGGAATTGGTGGTTTATTCGGTGCCGTTTTAGTGATTTCATCCCGGTTGATGGTAGACCTGAAGTTTTACTGGGTAACAATTATTATTATTGCAGGTTTGACAGGGTTCGCACGTTTACGGTTAGATTCCCATAATCCCCTTCAGGTGTATGTTGGTTTTGGGATAGGGTTAATTTCTGTATCAGGTGTATTGCTTATCAAATGACCGTTTCCAGGTTTTCAAGTTGTTTTTCCAGAAGAGTTGTATTATGCTTTATTGTCGGAGACTTTAGTTTTTTTAATTTTTCAAGTCCTTTTTTAATATCGAGTTGCCCTTGTTCCATACAAATAAAAAGTTTTCGGCTATTCATATAGTTCCCCAAATATTCCTGTTCGGTTTGTCCCGGTGTTGGTATAATAAGTGCAGGTTTCCCCAAAACAACCAGGTCCATAATGATGGAATAGCCCGAGCGGCAAATTACAAAGTCAGAATGAAGAATATGGAATTTAAGATCTTCCGGTGACAGATGGGATACTTTGGTTATCCGGCCCCATTCATTGGATGTGGTTTTGATCCCCGGTTTTCCCCTTACCACCAGGGATTTTTTGTTTAATTGTTGCAATTGGCCAAGAATTTTCTCTTCAAGTATAGTACGCTGTGGTTCCGGCCCGGATAATATGACAATAATTTCGTAGGGAGGGTTATTGGATTTAGAATTAACTTTCAAAAGAAATCTGGACATTACACCGATAAATACAGCGTTTGATGGCAAGGGATATTTATGTGAAAGTTCGCCTGAAAGATTGCTTTCGGTTTCTTCATCAGGAATCCAGCAAAGACCGTATCTTCGGATGATTGCCTTATGGATCAGGTAAGCAAGGTATTCGAAAGCACTCAGGACTTTTGGAAACTTAATATTTATCTGATGGGTGATATAAATTGATTTTGTTTTCCTGTTCCACAAGCCAAAACGGTTATCTGAAATAACAAAATCAATATTGTGTCTTTGAATCACCTGTTTTAGTTTTTGATGCTCCCGAAGGATACTTATTAGAATTTCAGGAAGATTAAAAAAGATTTTGAGAGCCAGAGGTGTCTGTTTCGAATATCTGAGTGTAAAGGAAGGGAATTTTATCCAGGGTAGTTCAGGGAATTCCGTACGCAACAAAGCAAGTGGAAGATTATCGGCACCAATAATGATATTATATCCCTTTTCTTTTAGTTTGTGAATAAGATAGATATCCCTGCTTGCATGTCCCAGACCCCAATCCAGAGGGCAAATCAGTATTGTTTTGGAAGTATTAATAATATTCTGTTTTTATGAAACTACGCATTTCCCGGATGAACCTTATTTATTTGTCTCAAACTTATATTAACCCTTAAAAGTAAGAATTTTTGAAAAAACGGAAGAGAGCTTCCGTCCCATAAGCTGTATGACAATTATCATTGTATGAATTCATTTACAAGACACCTTTGTATCAGGTATATTGATTAACCAGGGACAGTGATGTTAACAAATATTTCACCAGAACCATTATCCTGGAAAGAAGAGTATAATGTAGATATCGGTTTGCTGGATAAGCAGCATAAAAAATTTCTTGAAATTTTCAACTTACTCAAAAAGGCGATAAATGAAGGTGTCTGTGAGCGAAATATTTCTGATGTATTTTTCTCGTTGGTTTATTATGCCGAACATCATTTGATACAGGAAGAAATTTATTTTAAAAACTATAAATACCCGAATTTTAACCTGCACAAGGAGGCACATAACCATTTTATTAACCGTATTATTAAGTTTCGGGAAGATTTTGAGGAGGGGAAGGAAGATGTTTGTGTTGAAATGTATTATTTCCTTGAAGAATGGTTTAACAACCACATATTGAAGTATGATAAAGAAGCGGTTGAATTTTTTGTGAAGAAAGGTGTAACATAAGCAACAACCACAATGACTAAGATCAGACAAGCGCCCGTACTGTAGAATTACCGGTAAGCCTCATTTTCTTAAAATCAAAATTTTCTATAAGATTTATTCCCGGGTTTTTCCCCTTTTCAAAACTACCAAGTGTTTTATCCATTTTTAATGCTTTTGCTCCATTAAAAATTGCCCAACTCAATAATTCATTGACGGAAATTTCCGGTAGGTGAGCGGATATGGTTTTTAATTCTTCAAAATTGCAAAAAGCATTAATAAACCCGGGTACCAGAATACCATTATAGAATTCCAGATTTTCCTCTTCTTTCAGGTTCCCTCCGGTATCGATCAAATCAACTATCATCCCTTCCTTATCGATAATAAGGATACCATTTTTCAATGGTTTGCCGGTAACGGGGAAAATATAGTTTGCTGAAATTTTTCTCATTTAAGAAAACACCGGGAATAATTTGAGATGATTGTACAATATTTACTTTGTTGTCCGGTTGTATTCTACTTTAATATCCAAAACATCAACATGCTTTGACCATTTACTTCTCTTCTTTTTATGATATAGTATTGAGCCTTTCATATGTGTGACCTTGGGATCGGTTAATATTTTGGAGATTTTATAAATGCTATCCTGCCCGGTCTTTTCAATTTTAATTTCCGGAAACGGGTCACGAAACCCATACTTCGACCCGTCATTATACCAATAATAAACGAATACAGATGGATTCACTGATTCATCGTCCTTATACATTTTAATCCTGGCACTTAAAGAATAGATTCCCGTAGCATAAACCCGGATATTAAAACCAATTTGTTCCTTTTCTCCATCTTGAGGTAAATGCCATTCTCTTTTTCGATTCCAGAGGTTACGTCTCATTTGACGGGCTGCTTCTTCGGTATATCTTGCAGGGCCAATAATTCTTACCTCCATTTTGCTTAATTCACTGATCACCAATTCATAAATTTCGTCCAGTTCATCCGGTTTGTTTGAATAAAAGTGAATGGTTTTATCAAAATCCTCTTTTTCGAAACCGTGTTTATTAATTACATCTGTGTAGTTGCTAACGGAATCCCTTCCCGGATATTCTTTATTCACTTTTGAGAGGATCAGCAGTCCTTCCGAGAGATGAATATCAACCAGCAACGGCACTAAATCTTCTTCCGGAATGATGTCCGATCGTTTTATTTGCTCTTCAGGATTGCTACAAGCAAATTGTAGAATAAGGAGAGAAGTGATAACTATGGAAATGTATCTCATGCTTCAAAATTACGATTTTTCACATAAATTGATTCTTTAAAGGTATCAAATCTTTGATAGTGCATGAAAGTGTAGTCTCATTGATTTAACGGGGATCAATTAAAAATTTCCGGGTAATATAACGTACCGGGTACCATGCAGCCAGATACCCGATGAACAAGACAGTCAGGAAGACGTAGATAAAATCAGGGAGCTCTATATTAACCGGATAGGTATCAATTACAAAGGAGTCGCTTCCCTGGATTTTAATTAATCCGAAGTGTTGTTGGATCCAACAAATAATTGTTCCTGTCATTAAGCCGAGAATAGCCCCCAGAATTGAAATCATCCAGCCTTCGAAAAGAAAGATCTTTCGCAATACCGACAAGTTTGTTCCCAGGCTTCGTAAGGTATCGATGTCCTTCTTTTTTTCAATGATCAACATGGTTAAGGAACCGATCACATTAAATGACGCAATAATTAAAATAAAGGTAAGTATCAGGAAAATAGCCCATTTTTCTGATTTCATGATTTTGTACAGCAATTCCTGCTGCTCAAACCGGTTTTTAACTTCATAACCGGTTCCAAGGTGTTTTTTAATTTCTTCCTGTATTTTATTCTTGTTGAAAACCGGATCGAGTTTTAATTCAATTGCACTAACCTCATTTGAGTAATCCAGCAAATCCCTTGCAAAGTCAATCGGGACGATAATATACCTGGAATCAAAATCCTGCTGGATTGCAAAGATCCCGGAGGGGTATATATATTTCCGGCTGAACGCTTTTTCGGGGTTTAGTGAGACTTTTTGAGTTCTTTTTGGAACATAGATGTTTATAGGGGTGATGAAATTCAGTCCAACGGCTAAATTCAGTGCAACTCCCTGACCAATTACCGCATAGTTGTTTTTATTTTCTTTTAAAATAAACTCACCATCGATAATCATACTGTCAATGCCGCTCATGTTTATAAATTCGTCGCTAACGCCCTTTACAGTGACGATGTATTGTCTGTCATCGTATTTTAGCAGTGCATTTTCCTCGATAATCTCTGACATATAAAGAACCCCCTTAAGCTTCTTCAGGTTTTGAATCCTTTCAGCACCGGATGAAAATGTTTTACCTTCTTTTATGGTGATTTTTATATCAGGATCGAATGAATTGAATAAAGATTGAACCAGGTTGTTGAACCCATTAAATACCGATAAAATTACGATCAAGGCCATTGTTCCTATGGAGACGCCAACGACCGAAATTGCAGAAATAATATTTATAACATTCTTTGATTTCCTGGCGAAAAGATATCTCTTTGCTATATAAAAGGAGAAATTCAAATTAACCCGGTTAATTATAAAAAGTTAAAGTTATAAACTTCGCCCGGAACAGAAAAGGAATTGATACCGAAAAGAAAGAAGGCCTCTGACCAGGACTTTAACCGGCACCTTCCCGGGAACTCCAGGACGTTCTGTCAATTAAACCACAGAGACCTTCAGTAGTTGGGAATAAATAAATTTTTGCTAAAATAAGAATTATTTCCAAGCTTTGACGATCAATCCTGTACCAGTTTTATGCATTTTATTAACATCGATCCAATTCAATAAACAGCAAAAAGGAAAAGTGATCAGGTAATAGAAGGGTAAAACCAGGGAAAACAGTTTATGTATACCGAGGAGTAAAATTGGATATTTCATTGATAGTTTCCAGGATATTTTACCAGGCAAACCATAGGTATAGGAAACATCAACTTTTGAATAACCGGCAGTCAGCAACTTCTTTTCAATGTCAAGTATGTTATATCCATTCCTAACATGTTCCTCAATAAATGATTCTTCTCCTTCGTGGTGAACATCTGAACCACCCTGATCGGAAGGGGTGGATATCAGGAGTAATCCGTTTGATTTAAGTGATTGGTAAAAATTTTTAAATACGGTTCTGTCGTCAAGGATATGCTCCATTACATCAACCGACAGGATCAGATCATAGGCTTCTTCCTTTTTGTATTTTGTAAGATCTGCCTCTTCAAAGCTTACCGTATTTTTTGATTTTCTTTTGTTAAAAAAGCGGATACAATCCTCGATTTGTTCTTTGTTAATATCAACAGCTTTAACTTTCCAGTTTGGCGAAAGGGAAGAGAGATAATAGGTATATTGTCCAAAACCTGCTCCGGCATCCAGAATTTCAGCTTTATCTCCCTTTATTTTCCTGAATTTACTGATTTCCCTTTTGATATACCATGCCCTGAGCAACAGGATATCCAGCAATTTATAAAAAAGTATTCTGGTGAAAGAGGATTGATTGAAAGCGTTTCCGAGGATTCGCTTAATGGGATCGTATTGCATATCAGAAAATCAGGGTTTGAGCAGATTCTCAATGTTTTCTACATAATCAAGGGTGTCATCGATATAAAAATAGATTTCAGGAATGGTTCTTAGTTGATACCGGACTCTTTTTCCAAGTTCATGCCTGATTTTTTTTACATCTTCAGATATAGTCTTAATGACCTCCTGTTTATTCTTTGAGGGGAAAATGCTCAGGAATACTTTAGCATGAGAGAGATCGGGAGTTACTCTAACCACAGTGACGGTAATCATACTTCCCTGGGCAAATGTTTGTCCTTCCCGTTGAAAAACATCCCCAAGTTCTTTCTGGATTAGCCTTGCAATTTTCCTTTGACGTGTCGATTCCATACTGGCTTTTCTCTATCGGTTATCTATTACAAAGGTATAATATTTAATGTTTGTAACTAATCAGTTATTTTTTTATTCATTTGCAATTTATCGATTTTTATTGCCGTCAAACCCGAATAATGGAATGTTGGAACAGTGGAATAGTGGAATAGTGGAATAGTGGAATAGTGGAATAGTGGAACAGTGGAATAGTGGAATGATGGAATAATGGAATGATGGAATAATGGAATGATGGAATAATGGAATGATGGAATAATGGAATAATGGAATGATGGAATGATGGAATGATGGAATGATGGAATAATGGAATGTTGGAACAGTGGAATAGTGGAATAGTGGAATAGTGGAATGATGGAATAATGGAAGAGTGAGGAATAATAGAATGACGGAATAATGGAATAAAGGAAGAATGTGCCTTTTGGAGAATGATGAATTATGAGTAACGGGTGACGAGTCCCGAAATTCTTACAAATCGAAGATGTGAGAATTGCGGCATAATGAGTGATGAGTTACCGGTTGCGAGTTTCGGGTTTCGGGAATGAGTAATAGTGGAAGAATGCGCCGTAGGCATTCCTTCGGAATAATTATATGCCAAAGCCGGATATTATATACGTGTTTATACATTTATGATTAACTTTAAGGTCAATCAAAACAACATATAATACGATATTTGGCTAACATTTTATAGTTTTGTAAAAATTAAGGAAAAGTATGGATATTATTGTCAGTGGCATCAGGTCGACAGGGAATTTACATCTTGGAAATTATTTTGGTGCGGTAAAGAATTTTGTGAAAATGCAGCATAAAAATCATTGTTATTTTTTTATTGCTGATTTTCATTCCTTAACTACCCATCCAACACCTGACGATTTACATGGAAAAACAAAGCAGGTTTTATCTGAGTATATTGCATGTGGTATTGATCCGGAAGTCGCAACCATTTATTTGCAAAGCGATCTGCCGGAAGTAGTTGAATTATACCTGCTTCTTAATATGAATGCCTATGTTGGTGAACTGGAAAGAACCACCACCTTTAAGGAAAAGGTCAGGTTACAACCAAACAATGTGAATGCCGGGCTTTTAACGTATCCTGTTCTGATGGCCGCTGATATTATTATTCATAAAGCGGTTAAAGTTCCGGTGGGCAAGGATCAGGAGCAAAATCTTGAAATGACAAGAAGATTCGCCAAACGCTTTAATCATATGTATAAGGTAGATTACTTTCCGGAACCTGTTCCATATAATTTTGGTGAGTCCCTGATTAAGATCCCTGGTTTGGATGGTAAGGGAAAGATGGGGAAGTCAGAAGGAAACGGAATATTTCTTTCTGAAGATCCGGAATCAATCCGCCAAAAAGTAATACGCGCAGTTACCGATAGTGGACCAACCCGGAATAACCAGGAAATGAGTGAACCGGTAAAAAATCTTTTTACCCTTATGAATGTTGTTTCGGAATCGGGTACGGTAGAATTTTTCCGCAACAAATATAACAATTGCGAGATCCGTTATGGAGAAATGAAACAACAGTTGGCTGATGATATTATACTGTTTACCAAGCCTTTTAGAGAAAAAATACTTGACATTTCATCCAATGAAAATTATTTAAGGAAAGTAGTAAGAGAGGGGGCTGAAAAAGCCAGGGAAAGTGCAGCAAAAACAATAAGAGATGTACGGAAGATTATTGGTTTTAAATCGTTTTGATTTTCTACCCGAAAGCCGGATTTTGTTTATTCCTTCATAAAAAAAAGCCAGGTGATTCACCTGGCTGCCCTGAAATTTTATTCAAGTATATGTTAAGATTGCCTGTTGGTTTATGAAGAGCAAATAGTGTGCCAAAAAATTAATACTAGTTTACTTTTCGGGCTCTTTTAAATTCTTTTGTGCGGTCGAAGAGATAACGGTAGGTTGTATGGGTTTTCCGGATTTTGGCTCCCACCCTTTCAGCAACACGCATCATGGTTGGATTAAAATCACCAATCCAGTTCATTTCCATCTCCTTGTAAGGGAATTTGGAACTGAACGCTAATTTGGTGAAAGCGATCACCAGGGCACCTTCAACTCCTTTTCCCTGATGTTCCGGTATTACTCCGTAAATTAAGGCCAGGACCTTTTTACAGGATTTTTTAATTTTTCTGTAATAGAAGAATTTAATTTTACCGATCAGATCAAGTTTTCCGTTCAGGCGTTTTATGATTTGGTTTATTTCAGGAAGCATGAGAAAAAATGCAATGGGTTCTTTGTCGTAATATCCAAACCAGAACAGATGTTCTTCGAATATGGGTTTTATGCTGTTCAGTATGGCTTTAGCGCGCATATTAGTTATTTCGTGTGTGCCGGGAAATTTAGCCCAGGCTTTATTATATATGATGCGAAACTCATCTGCGATGACATCCATTTTTTTTCTGTTGCTGTGAAGAAAGGTATACCTGGGATTTTTGAAGACACGTTCAGCTGCGTTACGTAAAGCATCATCAAATCCTTCACCAGTTATTGTGGTGTGATACGTATATTGGTTAAAATAATTTTTGAAACCATAAGTCTCAAACAGATCCTTATAGTAAAGAAAGTTATATGGCATGCAATAATTCGGTTCGTAAAAACCATCAACCAGTAAACCCCACCACCTATCGCGATCACCGAAATTTATCGGGCCATCCATTGCTTCCATGCCCCTTTCCTGTAACCATTCTTTGCATTCATTAAAAAGCATAAAAGCAGCATTTTTGTCATTGATGCACTCAAAAAAGCCCGTTCCCCCGGTAGGTTGATCATTATTTTTAGCTGTTTTTCGGTTAATAAACGCGGCAATTCTTCCTATGGTCTTATTAGTGTCGTTTTTAAGTATCCATCGAATGGCTTCACCGTGACGAAAATATTTGTTCTTTTTCGGGTTAAAAACGCTTTCAATATCCTGATCAAGCGGACGTATCCAATTCTTTTCGTTTTTATATAAAAACACCGGCAGGTACAAAAATTCCCGGATCGTCTTTTCATCTTTAACTTCAATAATTGTAAGGTCCTTCTTCATTCCAGTTTTGAATTATTACTAAATAAAGATAAAGATTTTTTTTAATCCTAACCCACAGGAAATTATTACACACCCACAGGAAAGGCATTCATTTTTTTTATAACCACATTCAGTTTCAATTATTTTTTTTCGGATTTGACCATTCGAGTAGAATTCGAGCCACGTTTGTTGCAAGGCCGGTAATCATTTTTAATGTACTCATAAGTTCAAGGTGGATTTCACTACTTTCAATGGATTTCCCAACATCTTCTTTTAGCCTGGAAAAATGCATTCGCTCGAGTTCAATAGCCAGATGGCGATATTGTTTGTATTTGGCTTTCATAGCTTTAGCTTTTTCAAGGTTCACATCCCGAAATACCTCAATAGCACGGCTAATCTGTTTCTGAGTCTTTACATGATAATCCATGAGCTCCTTTTTCCCGGCATCTGAAAATTCAAGTTTATTTAAAGCCCAATCTTTAGCTTTTGGGATCAGATTTTTAGAGATCAGGTCTGCCATTTGTTCGAATTCATTAACCGTGTAAATGATTTGAAATGCTTCCTGAACTCTTGCTTCAAGGATATCTTGTTGGGTGATTTTAATTAAATAGCGTTTTATTTCATCCCTGAGAAAATTGACCTTTTCTTCTTTCATTTCAATTTCATCTAAAATAGTGGTTTCCTTTATAAAAAAAGGCAAAATGATATCGCTTACCATATCCTGAACGTTTTGTCCCATCCGGATCACCTCTTGTTTTGCCAGGTTCAGAGCAAGTGTTGGATTGTGTATATACTTTTCCTCAAGGTATTTTACTCTGAAGGTAATTTTCTCCGGTTCTTTTTCTTTTGGGGCCAGTTTATTAACAAGTTTGGCAAACAGGGATGTAAAAGGTAATGCGACGATGGTGAGGGCGACATTAAAAACAGTATGCGCATTTGCAATTTGACGTGGCAGGACATGTGTAAGCAGGTTCATTTCTTCCAGACCGGGAGGGCCCTTCGGGGAAATACCTTGTATGAATTGCGCGAAATCAGGGATCCACCATGCAAATAATAAAACACCAACAACTTTGAAGAATGTATGAGCCAGTGCTACTTTTTTGGCTTCCCTGTTGGTATTTAAACTAGCCAAAATGGCTGTGACAGCCGTACCTAAATTCGCTCCCAGTAATAAGGGAATAGCTGCTTCAAGACTCAATAAGCCCTGGGTTCCGAGTACAATAAGTATTCCGACAAATGCAGCGCTGCTTTGGATTAATGCGGTGAATAACATACCTATTAAAATACCGATAAACGGATTCTCCAGTTTATGCAATTTTTCAATAAACGGTTCATGTGATCGAAGGGGGACCATTGATTCCGACATGATATGCATTCCGAAAAACAAAATACCAAAGCCTAAAATGATCCTTCCTATGTTTTTCAATCTTGATCCTTTGGAAAGAAATTGTACAGCAAATCCAACCCCTATCATTAAAAGTGAATAATCGGTTAATTTAAAGGCAATCAATTGGGCGGTAACAGTAGTTCCGATATCTGCGCCGAGTATAATTCCGAGACTTTGCGCGAATTGCATTAAACCGGATTGGACGAAGCTGACCAACATTACAGTTGTAGCACTGCTGCTTTGAATCACCATAGTTACAAATGCACCAACCCCAACAGCAATCAAACGATTGTGTGTTAAGCTACTTAGAAGGGATCGCGTTTTATCTCCGGCTGCTTTCTGCAGACCATCACTCATCATCTTCATTCCAAGCAGGAATAAACCTAAACCGCCGGCTAACCCAATAATCAGCATAAAGATCCAATTGGATCTTCGGGCATGAATTTCAAAAATCAAAACATTTTCTTGATAATTTCCCCTGATTTTAGCGGAAATTTCATATTCTCCCTCTTCAGATCCCAGTATTATATATGTTTTTGCTATTCCGGTACTATCAGAGTAAACAACCGGGTTTTGAATAAGAAAACCTTTAACATTTGGTGGTGTTGAAACCGTTTCAAAATATACAGGGAAATTTACGACGGGTTGCATATCCTGATCCATTACCTGAACCCGTAATGGTTTCTCTGTTTTGAGTTTTACAATTTGATATTGATTATCGCCGGAGAAATTAAGCACACCGGCTGAAACAGGCTTTACAATTTTTATTTCTTTCTCTTCTTGCTGATTCCCGGCTATACAAAACGGCTGATAAACGAGAATAAATAAAAATGCCAAAAGCGACCTGTATTGTAGTACTTTACTCAACTTTCGTATGAAACTTAAAAGATTTCCGGATATTTTTTATAAAAATACGATTTGTTTTATCCAATTCCAATGATCTAAAGGGATTGCCATGGGAGAGATTTACAAGCTAATTCTCAAAGCAAACATCAGGTTCCTTCCCGAAGCAACAATTCCGGAAGAATAGGGGCGATACCTGTGGTCTAAGATGTTATCAATACTTGTGTTCAGAACAAGTTTGGAATTTAATTGATAAGAGATTTTCAGGTTAAGTGTATACCATGAAGGCGAATAAGGATTTCCGTTTTCATCTTTGGCATACATATAGGTTTTGGATTGTTCGGAAGGAGCGAGGAATTTGTTTGGTCTTTTTCCGTTAAACAAAAGATAAAATTCAGTTTGTAGTTTTTCGGCATGAAGTTGAATACCAACAGAACCAAACAGTGGGGGTACATGTCGAAGGGGGACGCGATCCTGATCTTTACCCCGTGTATATGTAAGATTGGTTTTAAACGATATTAAGCGGGTAACATTTGTTTTGAATGAAAAACTTCCTCCATAAATGAAAGCCCGGTTGGCATTAACTACTGCATAAACCTTGCTTAATTCACCATCATAGACGATTGAATCCATACCATTAAATAAAAACTCTCTTCTTACCATTGCATTATTTAGTATGGTATAGAAACCGGTTAGCTCGAAATACAATATGTCCTCAACTTTTTTTACAATACCCAGGTCCAGGTTATAAACATATTCAGAGTGAAGGTCTTTATTGGGTACAACCACATTTCCGGGTTCGGAGTCGAAAATTTTAGCCACATCATCCAGGTTCGGGGCACGGAAACCTGTGGCAAGATTAAAATTAACCTGCCATTTTTTATTCGGGCGGTATACTATACCTGACGAACCGTTTATTGCTCCGGTATTAAGGTTAATTTGGTCGAAAGGGAAATGATAATATGATGTGTCAAAAAGGGTTGAGTGAAGGGATACATTATTATAGCGGATCCCGGTATTGAAGGTCAGATATTCGGAGAGGTTATATTTATAACTGCAATAGGCAGCAACAGCAACATAAAGATTCTTCCCATCAGGATACCTTGTGGGCGCTTGAGTTAGTATACCGGTAAGAATATCTTTTTTATGGGCGGTGGATTTAATATTATTGTAAGTTGCCTCCAGACCATAATAAACAGTGGCATTTTCTTTTATTTTTTTATCGAAATCTGCATTGACCGAGAGAGCATCAACGTTTTCGGTCCGGTTTCTGAGTTCCGGTTTCGCAAATTTACGATCATGCCTGCTTTCTTCGAATTCCTGAAAAGCCAGAACGATTTTTGTTTCGTCAAAAAGCCTGCATGTTCTGTCATAACTGACATTCAGGGCATGCATCGTCCATTTCTGTGGACCGTAATACCATTCCCCGTATTTGAGGGTTTTTTCCTTATATTCTATCAAACGGTCATACCTTGGAACATCAGACAATTTTGAAAAAAGAAAAGAATAGGATATATCAATGTACTCATCAGGCCGGAATCGGATTTTATGCATCAGGTTTATTTGATTGTAGCCGGTAATTTTCTGTATGTCAGGATCTTCATTGGCAATTACAGTATCGTTCCCTTCAATATTTACGGCATATTCAAGACGTTTATAATCTGCGTTTCCTAAAGACCCCATTCTCAGGTCCCCAAATTCAGAATACGTAATGCTGGTTAAATAAGCCCATTTATCCCATCCAAGATTAAAATCCAAATGACCGGTTTTTTCGTTGTTTGCGGAAGAGTAGCGTGTCAGGGCGTTGGCCGAGATTGAAAATTTATGACTGGTAGAAAGGATTGGCCTTTTGGTGTGGAAGTCCATAACACCACCCAGGGCATCGCTTCCATACACTACCGATCCGGGACCAAAAATAATTTCAGAACTTTCGATAATATTCGGATCGAGTGAAATTACATTATGAAGGTTACCGCTTCGGTAAATCGCGTTGTTCATTCTGATGCCATCGATGACAAGGAGAACTGAATTTGCGGCAAAACCCCTGATCATAGGACTGCCACCTCCCATCTGGCTTTTTTGAATGAATACTTCATTTGATGAACCGATTAAATCGGCTGCCGTTTGGGGATTGTGAAATTGAATATCGGATTCAAAAATTGATTTTATTTTATTGGGAATTTCACTTTTATTCTGTTCCCATTTGCTGGCTGAAATAACGAACTCTTCCAACATCCTGATATGTCTTCTCAGAAATACCCTGTGGTCCATCAATTCCAGTTCTTTCTTCGTAAATACTTCTTTGTGGTATGAAGGATGTTGGAAATAAATAGTATCCTTATTTCCGAATTTTTCAAGTTTTGCCAGCCCGTTTTTATCAGATATAACCGATTTGGTTCCTGTAAGGTTAAAAAGTGCAACATCTTCAATTGGTTTGCCGGTTGACAGATCAAGAATTTGTAAGATCTGGGCATTGAGGATCAGTGGTAATAACCAAAATACTCCAAAAAACAGAACGAATGTAAATCTCCGGTTTTTCAATGTTCAACTTATATAGGCTCTTAGGGTGCCACTTTTACCAACATGTTGTTCAAATTTGAATGTTGTCTATATCCCGCGAAGCGGTTTTTTTTCAGGCTTGTCCT
>JABUBO010000247.1_pt1 | contig 16860 bp, 27 predicted proteins | sample 7240361 | NCBI WGS metagenome assembly JABUBO01 (sample SAMN07256346, study PRJNA390944) | subsurface metagenome | isolation source: Methane hydrate marine sediment | place: Pacific Ocean: Eastern North Pacific, ODP site
AGCTTCACCGGGCTTCTGGTCTGTCCACTTATAGTCAAAACGAACGTAGTAACCATAAACACCTAACAGCTTAAACTCAATCTGGGTAATGGTAGCATTGATAGGAATTATGAAGGTGCTTTTCAGAGCATAAGGAAGGTCTGCTCCATAAATGTACCACATCGGGTCTATTGCTCTTTTGCCATTAAAGGTAAGCCCGTTCTCCCACAAGTATAGAGATACACCAGTACCTTTCCAATAAGCCCTGACCATTCTGACTTCTGTTATTTCCCCAAACTCTCCTGTGGAACAGTCATAGATATAATCCTTACCATTCTCAACTGTAGCGGAGAAGGAGTAAGTGGCAAGATAGTTCCAACCAGGGTTATAGCCGCTGGTTAGGTAGGCGTAAACATCTATACTAAAGTTGAATGGTACAGTCTCAACAACCCAGCTTCCGGCCTGACCACAGGGAATAAAAGTCCCAGTACCATCAACGAAGCTCACTGGAGCCGTCCCGTATGTGGGATGAATTGGGCAATTGATTAAGGTTAGTGTGAAGCCGATAACTGCTGGTGCAATAACCACGTCCTCGTCGCCGCGGAAGACGGCAATACGCTGCCCATTGCTGAAGACTTCAAGATACACGGGGTAGGCCCCCTCAACGCCTGGCAAGGTTATTGGGAGGCTTATTGATTTGTCCTCCCCCGTAGCAATGAATGGTATTCCATTCGAAGTGGCCACCTTGGTCATGTCGCTGGCCAGCCACAGCTCAGCAGTGCATTCAAGACCCGCCGGCTTAGTGGGGAAGGTGGCTATCGCAACCCTTTCCTCTTCCGGATTAAATTGTGGCACCGTCTCCTCCTACCAAGTTATTGTCGGTGGTCCTACCCAAGGAATAATGACACTTTCATCGGCCACAAATTCTATGATAGGGGTACCATTGGCCTTGATGCTAAGACGCACCAGATAGGCGTAGCCGCCTGCCGGCATGGCAGGGATCGGGCAGGTGATGCTCTGGTCTAGTCCCGTGGAAGTGAAGGCTATTTCTCCACTTGTGGCATCCCTGGTAACCCCATCTTGAGTCAGCCATAGCTCGGCAGTGCAAGGTAAACCTTCTGGTCTAACAGGGAAGGTGGCTATCGCCGTCCGGGATTCACCCGGGGCAAATATTGGGTCTAGCATCTCCATCTTGCGTATTTTCATTTTTCACCTCCTATTCCCACTCGATATGTATTATCAATGGTTCGCCTGGATGGACTTCCGTAATATGGTTGTTGAGGTCATCAAGGGTAGCAAAGGGTCCAGTACCACAATAAGGGCAATAAATTTCCCCCTCTGGCGGAGCTGGCGGCGCCGCCCATGCTAGGGCAGCAAAGACGGCAGCAGCCAGACCTAAGCCTAGACCTACCGGTATTATTATCACCGCTGGCGATATTCTTCTTTCTTCTTCTGGCATTTTACTTTACCTCCCCCATTAGTCCCTCGAGGACTGCGTTATTTTATCTCCAGCTTCTCTACCTTTGCCTTCAAGTTATCATAGTCAGCTATTTTAGCCTTTATCTCATCTACCTCAGCAGCTAAATCTCTTGGTGGTTGAGGCTCAATGTAATTAGGATTGCCTATAATTTGCTTATTCAGCAAATCTACATAGTAAATATCACTCTCAAAGTCGGGTGGGTCTATATCAAAGATAACTACTTCCTGCCCCTCTCTGGGTTTGAGGTTACCCTTTACAAACATATCACCATTCCAAGCTCTAACTTCTTTTGTGGCTACTTCATAAAGTATTTCCAGCATTATTCTCTCCTTTATTGCTCTGCTGTATATACAAATACAATGCCCAGTAACCGAATTTTCCCTGTGTAGGTATCGGCACCATCTGCACCAAATCTGCCAACCTTTCCACCTAAGAAATCTCCAATAGCAAGGTTGTTAAGTACGAGTGTGGTATCAGTTACATATGTAATGTTGAGAGCTGTTACATTAAGGTTCTGCATTTTGGTCTCTGTGTGAATATTATAGGCTTCTCCATGAGCACAATAATAGAAATCTGCATATGCCCGCCAGTCGTCATCAACCTCACCTGTAATACCAACCCAAACCAAATCAACACGAATAAATGAAACAAAATCATCAGGGACTTTCAATTCAAACGTAGCATATTCAGTCGCACCATCGGCCAAAGCCATAGTGGGATGCAAACCACACAACTCTGGTGTGCCTGTGTACATTGTACTTGGAGGAACAAACAACTCCCTAGTTACATCGGTGTGCTTATCGGCACCGTGACTCTTTGGGTCTTGAGGGCAGGTCCCGGTGGTCGGGTGAGTATATTTAGTGTGGTGAGCAGAGGCATCAGCCTTGTGGGTTGCTATCTTGCTGTCTATGGTGTCCCTTCTGGGGGCATCATCATCGGAGTCCGGGACACCGACATTCTCTATCTTCTGACCATCCAAATTGGCACCGGTGCCCGAGATAACGATGCTATGCTCACCTATGTGGATTTTATCCAGGTGAACATCCTTGAGCAGCCAGTTGGCAAATTTATTCTTGAGCTTTCCTAACACTTCACCATCCTGTATTTTCGCCTTTCAGGGCTAATTAAGACAACACCATATTTCTTGTCCTCTGTCATGCTCCAACCATTCTTGAAGTTGATGTCACCGACGTTTATCACAGTGGGGTTTAGCGTCTCCCCGGAGTGGTCGTGGGCAGCAGGCGTTCTGGCATTGGTATTCCTCGGGTCGGCATCGGTCACAAACTTGTTAGCCGCCCCTGGAGTTCCGCTTGTCCCGCCCAGGGCAGCCTTCTCTCCAGCGGCGGGGTCATTAACATTGTCGTGGTGGCTGGTAGCCACGACTTCAGTTAAGCTATCATGGCTAACAGTGCTGCCAAAATATACCCAGGCTGTCCCGTTATAGTTCTTTTGCCGACCCACATCCTCAAGCCACACAGCATAGCCTTTATTGGGGGTAGTGAAGTCCCAAGATGTCCCGTTCCACTTGGCAATGTCATCCTCATGCCCTGCCCAATCACCGGTAGCCGTGGCGATAACCAGGTATCTATCGCCTTCTGTCGGGCTTCCTGGCGGAGTGGCCAGCTCATCAAGGACGCTGGGCTGCCAATCCAAACCTTGAATCACTGAGTCAACATGGTCTTTGGTGGCTGGTTCACTGCCAGTGATAGGCGTCGGCAAATTAGTTAACCTGTTTCCACCCATTGACTGGTCGCCGGTAAAAGCTGCTGAGCCATCCTTCTTGATAACCTCGGCCTCGTTGGCTAAATCAGCATCGCTGACCTTGTCATTAAGGTTGGCCAGGGTATCAGCGCCATGTTCTTCTCCAGCAAGGCTATGGGTGTTTGGGTCACGCTTCGCCGATGCGTCATCTAAAGTAGCGCCGGTAATCTTAGCATTGAGATTGGCTAATGTATCCTCGCTATGTTGAGCACCAGCCAGGGCATGTTCTCCTGGTGCTGCCCCTTCACCGACATCCTTAACCGCTGTGTTGTCACGAAACCTCATCTTATGGGCTGCCGCAGCTAGGAACCATAGCCATCCCTCAACAGGCGTCTCTGGGTCAGCTGCCAGGGTGCTCATCTTGATGACATCCCCATCGATGCTAATGCTGTGGGCGCCGATGTGAAGCTCATCAAGGTAAACATTTTTGAGCAGCCACCTTACGAATTTCTGCTTTAAGCCAAGTTTGTGTCCATTACCTCCTGCCTTTGTTTCCTCGTTTACTTCTAGTTTGGGAAGTTCCGCTACTTTAAGCATTTCCTTACCTCCTTCCAAGTTATTCTTCCTGTCCTTTAGTTTAAGCATTTGTCCACCTCCTTATAATATTGCCCTTCTCGTCTAATAGGGCGATGCCATCCTCTGTCTCAGTCAAACGCCAGTTGTTGGCAAAGACAATATCACCAACCGAAATCTGAGTTATGTTTGAGATGCTCTTAGCGTTCCAGTCCTTGTTAGCATCTATAAACAAGCTAGATAAAGCTCTTATTCCACTATCCATCACCCCACCTCTATTACATCAAGGTTATCCAAGGTTACTGTGTTTCCAGCACCGTCTGCTCCATTACTACTACAAAACTGCACCTTATATCCATCGGCTACAGGCACTACTACCGCAAAGTTAAACACTACCTGAGTCCCAGAAGTAAAACCGGCATCCTGCTCATAGTAAGCCTGGAAGGGGAATATCTTAGTAGTGCCAGCACCATCGGTTATCCTCACCCTGGCTTTACCGGTCCAGCCAGCGGAAACCGTTACCTTAAAACCACATATCTTTGTCGGCCTGGTAATGGTTGACTTATCCAGCAAATCTACCCAGTCTGTTCCCTCGGCATTAACAGCAGCGTGTGTTTCCTGCTTGAAGGTGGTGAGGTCAAGGGCATCAACCAGTGTTTTAATAGCGTTACATGTAGCTTGTAGGGCAGCTACCTCAGCAGGCAGGGCTTTCATTGCCAGGATGACAAATTTAGTTCTAGAAACAATCTGCCCGTCAAAGGCTTCATGGACAGTTACCGTCCCCCCGGTGGTAGCTGCTGTTATATCACTACATTGACCTAAATAAGGACCAGACGTAATTACGACCCAGTGCCCATCGTAATCAGGCTTTGTGGTCAGGACCGAATCTATAAGAGATGAGCCATCACCAGCACCGTCAGCGGTGGTTACCCCTTCGTAGCTGATGAGGCTTCCTACTTTTGGGTCGTGGACCTCTAACGGGTTATCGGCATTTACATTGGCGCCCTTACCAAGGACTTGTTGTAATGGCCTCTTGCTGGACCGCTTTCCTACTGCCACAGTGTACCTCCATTATTCAATTGCCCGCTAACTAGGGCATCCCTTCTATCAACACGGCTGGGTTAATGGCAATATCGAGCTTGCACATAACCACGTCGGCATCCTCAGTGAGGGTGTCACCTCCATCGGTAGCCTTCCTTGCCAGCTGGAGTATGACGGCATCATTGGCTGCCAGCGCGTGCTCTGCCGGCGTCAGGGTGATTTCTGTCTTGACCACAGATAGAATGGTTCCGTGAGTGGTATCTACCACCTCTACCTCGGTCCCCAGGGCAGCATCCCAGGCCTGGCACTCCTCCCTGCCGAGAACACTAACGCCCCAGACAACATCGCCCACAATCACGGATTCAGCTTTCCAGAAAACCGAGAGCTTGATGTCCTGTGTGGGGTCGAAGTTTGGCGGCAGAGCGAACTGCCACCAGGAGGCTTGTTCGACATCAGGGTCAAACTGGAGCTGCCGGTAGGGGTAATTCTGTCCTGCGCCACCCATTACCAACGTGGTGGTACAATGGGGGACGTATCCATCATCAACACCCGGGATTACTGCCGAGTCGGGCCCCAGCTGTATGGTCTGCGGCTTCTTCTCCGCTATCCACGTTATGCCATCTACATCTAAATATTCAAAGCCGTAGTGCCCATCATCAAAGACTCTAAGCCTTCTCGCATCACTAAGGTATAGGTCGGGCATAGTTCACCTCCTTAATGTAATCTTAATTCTCCTTCTCCAGTTATAATGCCGGGACCGGTAACATCACCCCAGGCGTGCACTTCCCCGTCAATTCGCAGCTCTCCCTCAACTGCCAGCGCCAGGACTTTCCAGACATCTCCTGAGGAGACATAATAGACTTCCCCAACGGGCACCTCTCCGTCTGTGCACTGCAAAGCTAGGTAAACGCCAAAGACATCCTGTAATATATGTCGTAGATTCTCCCATCCAAAACCGTCCATTAGCCTTCCTGCTCCTTGACTATTTCACAATCGCCAAATTTGCCTTCTTTAGGCTCAAGCACGAGATGAAGTTGGCACTGGGGCATCCCTGCATAAGCACCAATCGGGTTTTGGATAGTTCGCTTCTTGGCATCTATGATAAGCGTAACATTGTGGGTCAAGCATCTATACCTTTCCATAGGCTACTCCTTCAAGTGCTGAAAACATATACTTAATAATGGGGTGGTAAAACCTTTCATAAAAGCTCTTTTCCAAGAGGCAGATATATGTAGTAAGTGATAATTGGGCATTGACAGCAGTGTTATTAAAGGTTGAGACGCGAATATCCTTATGTTTAACGTAGTATTCGCCGTACTCCATAGGCGTTACTCCTGTCAAGGCGAGACCGAATGGCGTTATCAGCCTATCATCAACGAAGACGCTAACGAGCATATTCGGGTCGTAGAAATCAGAAGAAAGGATGTAGTCAGTGCAAGTGGCGACAAATCCCTCAGGCATAGGGGTAATAATGTCGGTAGTCGCACCAGCAGGGCATAACCAAGTAGCCCTTGTTGTTGGGAAAAGTGACACGCCGTGCAGCCCCATGGCCTGGATGGCATGGTTAAGGACTCTAGGCTCAAGGGGGACAGTAACCAGGTTAGGCACTATCTTTGGTTCAATAACTATAGGCACTTGCCCAGTGAGCTGCTCACCAATCTCTACCAGCCTTTGGAGCTGCTGGACCATAAGTAATTGTCCCTCAACTAGATAGTCCAGCTTTTCATTTTCAGGAGCCGCAGCCGCCGGTCGAGCAGCCAGTAGGGCACCAACAGCGGCACCTAAAACTCCGCCTGCCCCAACTCCAACTAAGGCGGCGCCAGCACCTCCTCTTTCCATTAGAGGATACCTCCCTTGATCTTCTTAAAAAGTTCGGCAGGCACCTCATCCTCAGATACCAAGCCGAATCGGACTCGTAGCAGATTAGTGAGCTTAATTCTTTGGAAGGTGTATCTGAATAGGTGCCAGCCAGGGGCAGCCGTTGATGTTGACGTCAGGCGAATCTCTCTTGTTGCTGGAACGAAACAGCTAACTTCACCACCCGCAGCCAGAGACAAAGCATAGGTCCTAAGCTGAGCATAGTTACTGTCATCATCTCTATCGATAATTAGTCGAACGTCCTGTGCAGGAGTTCCCGTGGCAGCTGCTACCCTGGTCAGAACAATAAACTCATTTGGTTTGGGGTAGAGATTCTCTATGGTATATACCGCGCCTCCTACGACAACATTGACGTTTCTTGAGTGAGTTTCCTCGCCTAATATGTGGTATTCCCTCTCAATTTGTGAGGTAATTGGTAGAGGCAGAAGCCCCTTCTCTACCGTGTTTCTGATACCCAGCTCCTCACAGATTGCCCTCTCGTTATTGGTAAGGGTTATACCATAGAGCAATTTATGGGCAATAGTTGGCGGGAAAGCCCAGATTCCAAAGTGAGTGGTGTAGTCAGGCACTAATGCCAGACCGAGGAAGTTATAGTAGAGGATATCCTTAGCCGGGAGTCTCCAGACGCCAACCAAAGAGGGCAGCAGTGCAGCCACATTTTCCTCTACCCTAACGCCGTCATACCTTGCTCTCAGCACGACATTGGCGTAGCCTGCGGGCTGTGTGGTCTGGATATTGGTAAGTGTCACGACATATGGCGAGAACCTCCTCAGGTCAAGGACTGACGGTAAAACCTCAGCGTTGAGTGGGACATTCCCAAACCAACTATCCGGGATAAACTCTGGCGGATACTTAACCTGTTTAACCATCGCTTCAGTAATCATGGTTTAACCTCCAAAACAATATTGCCCATCCGGTCTTGCCGTGATGGGCAATATCTTTTTGCTCCTCACCGGCAAAGCTCCGGCGATATATTCAGTTTTACCTCTACTTAGGTTCGAGCGCAGGTGGCTCCTCAGGTTCTGGTTCTGGCTCTGGTTCAGGTGCAGGTGGCTCAACCACTGGCTCAGGTTCAATTTCAACTAGCGGATAGGCAATACCACACTTGGGACACCGTCCCATAGGCAGAGGGCCCTTCATACCGGCCAACTCTACATGCTTGCCAGATAATCTCTGCCCGCAGCGAGTACACTTCGTAACGGCGAATTGATATTCTTTTCCCATAATCTAATCACCTCTATTACGGCGTTATCTGGAGGAAGATGAAGGGTGCCGGCACCCCACCACCAAATAAATTGGGAAGGACGAATCCGGCGTGCTGCATTTTTTCACTGCCGTGTGGTGGCACGGTGGCATTTTCGCGATCAACGATTGTGCCGTTTCCCGCGAACACCACTACTCTGTTGTCGTTTCCTTGACCTTCATAGAGGCCAGTAGGAGTAATCCAGAGTGGCCCCCAGGTCTGGAGCCAACAGTATGGAGTCGCCAGTGGTACTGGAATAGTTGGCACACCGACTACTGAGGCGAGAGGGAAATTGCCAATCTGAACATCCCTGTAGGGGTTAGCCATACACTCAGCGTGGAAGTTCAAAACAGCGACGTCCTGTGGCAGTGGCTTGTCAAGTGTCACCGTCATCGGGCCGCCCACGCCAGCCGGGATCGCCTGTGCGGTATTTGCGATTATCAACCGTTGGATTGCCTGCATGGGAGCGGGAGTAAAGATGACAATATATCCACCCGCTAAGTAGTCTTCGGCGATAACGCCATCGCCAAGGACACCATCATTAACTCCACAAGTTATCGTAAGTTGGCGGTCCCCTTGCTCAGCGGGAAGGGCGATGTCGTCAAAGTTACAAATCTGAGGCACCACGAGCTTCGCCCCCCAACCACTCACTAGAGCGGCACCGGCTTTGGCATAGCGAAACCCCCTCAAATCCAGGGGATTGGTTATGGGATACTTGAAGCCGATGGGGTATCTCTGTTGGGCACTTACCTCGTCTATGTCTTGTTTCATATCAATTTTTCTCCTTATGCGTTAGTTTTTTAGGCTATGACTGGCTTTGGCCAGCCCTTGACGCCTTCAGAATTATTTCCTCATCTCTACCCTGATTCCGGTAATCGCTACGGTTACACCCAGTGGGTCGGCGGGAACCGCAACCCCGTTATCCCTGATTACCACCATCCCAATCTCATTATGGATAAGATACGGCCTCTCCAGTTTCGGGATGGCAACATAGATGTCGAGTGGTGCTATCGGGGCGACGGTGTTCCATACAACAGGGAACCATCCGTAGTTAATATGGTTCATCAGGGCATCGGTCGGGATCAGGCTCTGCCGAGTGGTGGGACCCTTGGGATGGTAGTCGCCGTCAATCCTAAGCCCTGTCCTGGCCAAGTTGGGGAATACTCCCGGAGCTGGCGGCATCAACGTGTCGAAGGAAGGGCTGACCCCCAGTCCCTCAATTAGCAGGGCATCCATGTCATCGAACTCCCAGTACAGGTTTTCGTTCTCATCAAGGACACCTCTCTGGGTGAAGCGGAACTGGTAATCACCCTGCAAGCCGTCAGTTGCTAGGGCGTTATAGGCAAAGCGGGCAAACGGATTGACCTTGGGGATCGCCTGGTTAACACCACCAGGCAGGGTCTGCCAGGTATCAGCATTGATCCTTATCGGGTCTTTAGAGATGTTAACGATGCGCCTTCGTGCGCGGTCATTGAAGAAGGTTGGGAACCGCATTACACCACCCTCAAAGGCGATGGGAAGTTCGTCTGCCTTATAGACATACCCCCACAGACGGACACGGTACTGCTGGGACGCCCCGGTGATACCGGCCGCAGCGGGTCCAGCCAAGCAGGCAACGGTGACATTCTGCTTGTACTTCAGCGTGGTATTCAGCAGGGGGTTTGTGCTGCGGGGAGTGCCGAAGCTATACAGCTTGCCTCCCCAGATATGGTCCTTCGGTGGTGCCATCAAGGTGGTACGAATACCGGATAGCGAGACATACTCTCCGGTCTCGTGTCCGTCGAGGACAATGACGACTTTCCGCAGATCCTCGTCATTGATACCTATCCCATCAACCGGTGGCTGGATTTCGGCGAGGACGATCTCGCCGCGCTCATCGGCCTCTAGCTCTCCACCGACCTGAGCTGGGGTAGGTCTATTCCAGGTGTTGGCTGCCTGTACTACAGGCGGAGCTGGCTGAGTATAGTCAGCCAGTAGTCGCATTTCATAGTGTTCCATTGTTATCTCCTTTTCCAGTTGGTAGATTTATAATGGATTCCGACCTTTTTAATTTTTATTTGGCTAAAAGTCCATTCCGACTCTAGCCGCCATGGCCGCTGCTTCCTGTGCCCTCTGCGCAGCGCCTGCGCCCAGCAGCTTAACGTTGCCACCAGCACGTAGAGCAGCTATCTGCTGTGGGGTCAAGCCCTTCCGCTCAGTTGCGGGCAGCAGTATTGCTGGCAACGAGTAGGCGAGACCAAAAACACCACCAGCAGCTACGCCAGTGAACACGTCACCAAGCATACCGCGGGTGAACAGGGCACCGGCGAGTCCTACCAGCGGCACACCGAGTAGGGTGCCCCAGGTTAGGATTGGGGCAGCAGCGCCCATCTGTGGGGCCAGCCTGACTATTACCCCCGAAGCCACGCCAGCAATACCGGCGCCGCCAACACCAGCTACCAACTTGGTCATCTCTTCCGCCCTTGGTGCAGCAAATGCAATTGCTTCCTGTGCCATAATAGCTTTCCCTCCTTTTCCCCCCTAGGACACCCTGGAAAAGAAAACTCCGAGGGACGGAAGAAAACTCTCCCAGAGTGTCCCTCGGAGTTATTATTAGCCTTGGAGCTGCCGATAAAACCAAAAGCCGTGTGAGCCGATTTTATCGGCAAGCTCACACGGCTTACATATTAAGTATCAAACTTCTTTGATTATTTGTCAAGCCCCTCCTCTTTTAGGGGAAAAAGACCTCAAAAATTCGGCTAGGGCTCCGACGGTGATAATTGGGATACGGAGTTTCCTAGCTAAAGTTTTTAGCTCCTTCGCATTCATCATGTCGCCTGAGTCTGATATCAACTCACATAGCACCCCCGCTGGGTATAGCCCTGCAAGTCGGCAAAGCTCAATCACTCCTTCGGTATGTCCATCCCGCTCGATTATGCTATCACAGGCGCCTAATAATTGGAGATGCCCCGGCCTAGCCAAGTCCTCAGGTTTAGCATTTGGGTCGATTAGCTTTTTAATTGTGGTGGCTCTATCTTTCGGACTAATACCTGAGCTTATCCCAGTTGCAGCATCCACTGGTTCATAGAAAGGTGTGTCTTGCACACGATAGCGAGAAGGTAGAGCATCTACCTCAAGCTCTTGAAGCCTTTTCTTAGGTAGAGCCAAGCATATCAATCCACTTGCTACTCGGGCCATGGTCAAAATGCTAGCTGCTGTGATGTCAGCCGCAGGACAAGCCAAATCAGCTTCTCCGTTTGGCCCTTCATTTTCATTGAAAATGATTACAAATTTCCTCACCGAGAATGCTTTGATGGCGTCCTCAACTCTTGAAAACATCCTCTAGTCTCCACCGAAGTCTCTCTTTGCTTCTTCCAATTCGCTAAGTATAGCCTTTTGTTCCGCAACAAATTCATCTGGGGTAGAGGTGGCACTCAATCTTTGGAAAAAATCTTCCCAGAATCTCTCCTGTTGCTCAACAAGAGCTATCAACCGAGCCTGGAGAACAATGAATGGCTCACCTGAAAAGCTATCATCTGGCAGATAATTATTAAGCCTTTCCCAGCTAGGCTGCGCCTTAGCCATTGCCTCAATGAAAGCCCTCATGGTGTTCTGGAGGGCCTGTGCAATAAGCCTACTAGAATTAATATAGTCCTGTTTTGCCTGCTCAAAACCTTCTTGATGCATCAATCTCCCCCGAACCGCCTCTGTCTCTTGCTATAGACCTGTAGCGCCTTCTCAAGCTCTTTGATACTGAAGTCTGGCCAGAGAACCTTAGTAAAGTAGTACTCGCTATAAGCCGTCTGCCACAGCAAAAAGTTAGACAGGCGAAACTCACCAGCGGTGCGAATCACCAAGTCAACATCAGGCATACCGCCAGTGTAGAGGTAGTGGCTGAATAGTTCTTCGTCTAGCCCGACAGAATGAGGCTGTTCCAAGAGCTGCCGGACTGCATCTACAATCTCAGCCCGACCGGTGTAGTTAAAAGCTAGGTTGAGTGTTATGCCGGCATTACTTTTGGTTAGCTCCACTGCCTGGCTTATGGCTCGTTGCAGGAAGACAGGAAGTTCACTAATTCGACCGATGTGGCACAGCCTGACGTTTTCTTTATTCAGCCAGGGGGCATCTGTTTCAATCCAGATGGCTAACAGGTTACATAAATCTGAGACTTCATTTTTGGTGCGTTTCCAATTATCCCCTGAGAAGCCCCAGGCTGTTAAATACTTAACCTGGTGGTGGTCAATGAGGTAATCCACAACCTCGTGCATGGCCTTAGCACCGCGTCGATGCCCTTCAAGTATAGGCACCCCGTGTTTCTTTGCCCACCTACGGTTCCCATCCGGAATCAAGGCGACATGCACAGTACAGCCTCCGCTATCAAATTAAGTTTGGTGGCTTCATCCCGCCCGAGCTGAAAGACCTCTCCCAGGGCGCCAGGCCATAATTCTATAACGTCCTGGTCATTGAAGAGCACGAAGGGAATATAATCCTCAGGGTCAGGAACTAGCATGGCCCGGGTATATGTCGTCTCTAATACTAGGCCGTTGAGCTCACACCAGGAGTGGCCGTAGCCCCCCAGATTCCCCAACGCCACATAGCAATTGGGAGCTCCACCTACTCTTACCAAAGAGGTGAGGAGGATCGCACTGTCTTCGCAATCTCCATGACCCCTCAGTGTCTCACTGGGGGTTAGCCACATTTCGCCTACATCTCTCCTGTAGTCTATATTTCGACATACAAAGTCATAGAGCGCCCAGGGGTCAGGCCCGTATTGAGAGTAGACAGCTAGGACATCGGGATTGGAGGGCTGAACGAAGTCTCTAATATCGTGCCACCGGCCATGGCGGACATTTACCAGGTATTGACCATCTTGATAGTAGACTCTATAGCTCGGAGAGCGAGAGAGCAATGCTATTGCGCCTAAGAGAAGACACATTAAGGCTACCCCTTGCGCCTAGTAGCTACAACAGCAGCCGCGGCGCCAACACCCAGGACAGCTACGCCGCCAATTATAGCCAGTGCCCACGGGGACACTGCTTCTGGCGGTACTTCTTCCTCAGCTATTTGGTCAAGGTAGTCTCGTAGCTCCTGTTCTGACATTCCCTCTAGGGTCTCTACAGGTGTCAAGGGGCGTTCCCAGTACTCCTCAGAGTCATGGATAGTTAAGATTAGAGTCTCTTTACCCCAGCCTGGCTTGACATCGGCAAGTGCCGGGGTGCGTTTGAAAAGGCCGGCGATCTCCTTCGCTGCCCAGGTGATGACGATAATCAGGGCTATGAGCAGGATGGCAAGGATGGCAATGACCCACCAAGCGTAACCGATAGATGTGGCTATTCCCTTTGGAGGTACGCTTACGACGTCAATCCTCCAGTCAGCCCAGAAGAGCGGGGTCTTGTCGACATACACCCTCATCTCCAGCATCTTGCCGCCAGCCTTTCTCACTTCATCCTCGCAAGCCTGGGCCAGTCTGCCGGCTATCCAATCTGCCGGAGTGAAGGGGTCGGTCTTAAAAGTGAAGATGCCGCCGTCATGCGGCCCGTCGTAGATGTAGGCGTAGGGGTAAATGGTTTCTTCAAGCAGCTCGTACTCCGGTGGAACCTCTACCGCTACTTCAATAGCGTCCATGTTGATATCAGTGAAGATGTCAGGACCGGGCACCTCCATTATCTTGGCGTACATATCCAGAACATTACCGTAGAGGTCAAATGTTTGGGGTACCTCGATATCTGTGATGGGCACGTCACAGTCTATTTCATAGGTAACAAATTCTAGACTTTCATCGAAGTGGACAGGGGTGCGACTATTAAAAGCTTCAATAAACCCTAGTATCACTACCTGCCAGCCTATAGCTGTCCAGATTGCACCATCTACAGCTAACCCACGGTAATCCACGGTCATGTGGACTCTGACGGTATCCCCCACCTCAACAGGAAGTGTCTCCCCGACAGGAACCCCCACGCCAGGGTTACGCCTGATAATTTCTATACCAGTAATAGTCATCGATCCTCCTGGCGAGATTTATATTTTCTCGTAGCCAGTAATCTCAAAGTTGGCAAATTCTGGAGCGCCTATAACGTCAAGGACATTCATGAGAGTCGGGCTAAAGATATCAGCGCCAGGCACTGCCATTATCTTGGCATACAAGTCGTAGTCAGATCCTGTGGCGCCGCCTATCGGCACATCACAGGTAAATTCATAGGGAACAAAATCCATAGATTGGTCGAAGTGAACTGGTATATCGGCTTGCTTATTACCATCTTCATTAAACCATGCATTCTGTCTGCCATAGCTAACGTGAATTTCCCCATCTATGGCTATGCCCCGGTAGTCAACGCCAAGATGCACCCTTACTACGTCGCCGACCATCACGGTAAGCTTTTCCCCAGGCAAGGCAGCTACGCCAAATAGTAGCGACTCAATGCTGTTGATTCTTAGACCGTTCATTTTTACCCCTCCTTATACAGTTTGGTATTCGCTTATCCCAAAGCCACGGAACTGAGGTTCAGGCACCTCAGCCAATGTAATAACTACCGATTGCTGATCATCGGGGTACCACTCATATTCGCTAACAACAAAATAGCTGGTAATAGTAGCCGTTACGGAACGTTCCGGCATAATAAAGGATGCTGAGAAAATGGTAGTTGCCCCAGGTTCTGTTAGAAAAGGAGTAAGATAAGCAAAACCACCATTAACCTCAACTATTACTCCTATTTGAAAAGCATAGGTTAAAATATTCTTAACCTTAATGCTAATACTTACTTTTTCGCCAGCAGCAGCACTACTCGGGGCAATTATTTCTACGATATCGGTCCAGAGCCCAGTCACTTAGTCCTCCTTTAGGAATGCCTCAATTTTCTGGATCTCTTTATTCTTATAATCCTGCTTACTTTCAATTATAGGGGCTAACTCAGGCATTTGTCGAGTCAGCTCGGTGAAGACCATATCGGCCGTGATACCCATTTGTAGGAAGGCGCCTAACTCCCGCCTGTATTTCGCCTTCTCCTGGGGAGAACAACCGTTGAGATAGGTGCCTACTATACTGGTGCCGGCATCAGCTAAGATTTTGAGATTATCCAGCCCTGCCTTTTCAATTTCCTGCTTAAATTGGCGGGCGGCTTTGATTACCAGGAAATGGTGCGCTACTCGGCTGGTAAAGGTAGTCATACCAGCAGCTCCTCTTTCGTATATTCTCTTCCGCAGTCCGGATTCGGGCACCGCAGAGGCTGCCCTGCCCATCCTGCAGGGGCGCTAAATTCTGTCTGGCAGTCCCCGCAACGAAAGACCTGTGGCGGTGGCTCCGATGCAGGTGTTTTAGCCTCAGCTCTTGCCTTGATTTCTTCTGCCGCTACTTTGAGGGCAGCGATACCATCACCCAAGTGCTCCTTCACCACCCCAGCTAGTGTCCCAATATGCTTATTTCTTTCCACCTCTACCTCATGGTCCTGTGTTATCCTCAGCCTCTCCCTCTCATCCTCTAGGAGAACCTTCACCAGGTCAGTCCTGAGCCCTGAGTCCCCCCCTTGATTGGACAGCAAACGGTCCCCGAGACCAGGTATGCCCAGCTTGTCTCTCAGCTTATCCCCCATGGTCACGGCATTAACTATGGCATCAACCATATCCTCGGGTTTTTTATTACCCTCCAAACCCAAGGCTACTTCCTCCTTGACAACGCTTTTTATCTGATCACTGGTCAGGGCTGTTCCGTCACCACCGCTCCCCAGAAGACGCTTCTGCAAGTAATCAGCGACAACATCCTCTAGCGCTTTGAACAGCTTGCGCTCGCCGCTACCAACCCCTCCCTCCCCTGGTTTTGGCAGGCGAAGATCAAGCTCCGCCGCTACTTTGTCCGTGACCTCTCTAACCACCTTGTCCTCCGTTAGCTCTTTATTCTTCACCTCAAGCTCTTCTATCGTCTTCTCCTTGTTTTTAAGATCGTCCTGCATAGTTTTTCTCACCTCCTCTGAGACATTGACGTTACCCTCGTTCAGTGACTTAAGGCCCTCGGCTTCCACTAAGTGGGCGAGAGCACTACTAAGGGGACTATTTTCCTTGGCCAGCTCGCCCAGTGTCTTTTGCAACTCATCAGCTTTTCCCATAACTTCCTTAATCTGCTTCAGGGTATCCCCCAGCCCCTTAAGGCTCTCCAGCCCCAGCGCTGTTTTTAATTGACGTGTGTTCTCTTCTGTCATCACTCGCCTCCTGGTTTTGATTCTCCTAGCTCCTGCAGTCTCCATTCCCTTCCACAAGTAGGATTGGGGCATTTGACCCATTCCCAGTCGCCCTGAGGTATCCAGAACTTTTGATGGCAATCGCCGCATTCGTAAACTGGTGGTTGCCCAACCCATTCCCGAAGTATCCAGCGTATTGACCCATCAATTGCATGGGATATGGGCAGCAACATGTTCGCCAGAAATGGAGATTTCTGATTGAGGTTTATAGCTAGCCTACTCACCTTAAGCCGAAGACGGGAATAATGGGACACGATAAAGATTTTCATTCTCCCTTTCCTACAGCTACTATGTCCTTTTGCTCCTCTCTAACAAATCCTGGAGGCACGGCTCCTACCAGCTCGGTTATGATCTCAGTGGACTGGTCAAGAAACTGTTCTAGGGTGTACTCATCGCCCCAGCCAAGAGCATGACGCACCGAGTCGTAGCGCACCGCTACTATGGGTTCCAGGGTCACCTTTTTCGTTTTGAGAGTCGCACTGAAAAGAGCTTCCCCGGGTGGGGGTTCTTTCAACTCGCTGGGTGGCTTCTGCGGTGTATCACCTTTACTGATGGCCAGCCTTACCTTCTTTGCCATGGGTAGCTTATAGCCCTGATCCTTCAAATCCCTGTTCTTTGCCCCGCTCTGGATAAGGTTATATATGGCTGCCTGCTCCGCATTCCATCGTAGCGCCATGACGCCTCCTTAAAAAGCAAAAGCCGAGAGACTTCCGTCCCTCGGCTATAGTTATTATAGCACATTGGCTACACTTTTCAAG
>JABUBO010000249.1_pt1 | contig 16827 bp, 13 predicted proteins | sample 7240361 | NCBI WGS metagenome assembly JABUBO01 (sample SAMN07256346, study PRJNA390944) | subsurface metagenome | isolation source: Methane hydrate marine sediment | place: Pacific Ocean: Eastern North Pacific, ODP site
ATAGTGATTTTCATGAAAATCTTATTAACAAATTTCACTTATTATCAAGCGCCCGTATTATTCTTTTTGTTATAAATACAGCATTTGAAGTGGCTCAAAACGGAATTTCAGAAATTATTGCAAATAGATTATCATTAAAAATCGAAAATTTATTTGAATTAAAAGATATATCTGGCAAAGAAATCCCTTTAGGTCGAATTTGTACGCCTGAAAAGTTTTTAAATAATACAAAACCTTTTTTGTTGGAAGATTTGATAAATCGAATTAAGAAAAATCTAAATCTAAGATATATAAGATATATCGGTAAATTAAATCATGAAATAAATAAAATTTGTATAATTGAAAGTATTTCAGAAAAATCACTATTAAATGCATTAAAACTCAATTGTGATTGTATGCTAACTAGAGATATCCAATATGAAACAGCATTAATTGCTAGAGATCTAAATTTAGACCTGATAATAACTCCTCATTTTAATAGCGAGATTATTGGAATGAAAGAGCTGTATAAAATTCTCTCAATTGAATTTCCCCGAGACTTTTTCATTTTTTTTGATTCAAATGATCCATTTTCTTATGCAATCTAAGGTTTTTATCTTTTTTCATCTATTTATCCTCCAAAATATATTATTCAAAATTGCTAATTTAAACTTTATAACAATTTTTTTTTAAAATTATATCATCAATAGTGAAATTCCCGGAGAAACTCCTAAAATGAAGAGAATAATTACACTTATAACAATTATCTTTATACCTTTATATCTGTTTTAGAAGCCTTGTCCTGTAATTAATATTGTTCCATAAATGAATGAAAAAAAACCTGCCATTGAAACAATTCCAATTAATAACAATATCATTTGCTCTATTTGAGTTAAATTAAACCATTCGGGAGTTAAAGGCATGACCATAGCATGCAGTTCCACTATGTCAATCATAGATATAATATTGAAAATTAACATAGGTGGCTCCAATTTCGATAAAGAAAACAGAAATAATCTCGGCATCCATGGATTATATTCCATCTGATATAAATTATGTAAGATATAAACCAAAAGCAAAGAAAAATCTTGAGCCACAAGAATTTCATGTGAATGATGATAATTCACAAATCTCGCACAAAACGAAGAAAAAGTTAGAAAGAGATTCAAGGCTAACTGAATCTTTTGCTGAGATATGTATATTTTTGTTTTTTTTCTCACAATATATTCTAATAATAATAACAGTGATTATAGAATCCACTGAACCTTTTGTCTGGTTAATAACATCATTTATATTATATGCAATTGTTATGCGGATGGCTGATTGGGATCTTTCTATATATTATCATTATAAAAGAGATGTATTAATTAATATATTAAAAGTATTAACAATAGTTCCGGTGTTGGTAAGCAGGATAAAGAATTGGAGACACCGAAGGGATTGGAATAAATGGTATATAGAAAAATATGGAGTTAAACCACCACAAGCTCAGTGGTAATAAAAAATTTAAAAACAAAAAGAGGTGTAAAAAATAACATATATGTTTGAAATGTTCTTCCAGATTTTGTTTCTATTAATATGTATTTTTAGAATCTTTGTAATTCTTGGCTTATTATTTTCAAAAAAAAATAGAGGGAAAATTTTCAAAAAAGCCATATATTTATGCCTGCCTCTGTGTGGCCTTCTATTTTTTTTTTGGAGTTTTATTATACTTGAATCTAGCTTCTATAGATTTTTCGATTCGTTTATTGTTTTTATCTTTGAATTGGAATTTTTGGGTATATTAATTTGCATTGTTGCATTGTATTTTACTCTTAAAAAACACCCCCGACCACCGTATCTTATCAATATCTTTGCTATTATTATAATTTTTCTCTCTCACATAATATTCGCAGGTCTAATGGCAGATTTATTTCGCGGGACCGTTATTGCGCTTATAATTAGTGTAATCATATTTCTGTCTAATGACTTCTTTAGAGGTAAATTTAAATCAGTAATACATACTATTCAAATGAATTTAAGAACTCTTTTTTTTCTTAGAAGTATTAGGTTTGAAAATAAACTACCTGTAATTAATTCTGAATATTTACCGTGTGATTACGAAATGGATAATGCGAGTGACATAAACGAGAGAAATAATGAAGTATTAAAAACCAAAAAGAAGAGTAGAGTAAAATTCTGGCATGCAATCGTTGAAATAACCCAACCTCCAATCGATGATCAATTAAATAACAATAATTGGGAAAAAACATGGCTAAAGAATTTTTTTAATAAGAAATCATCTTATGCTCTCAGACTTAAAATCCATAATAAACTTCATTGGGAATTTTTTCTGAATGCTCGCAATAAGTTTGAGGCAATAAGAGCAGCTAAAGCAATACTCACAGAATTAAAGCATATATATCAAGGATTGGATGGAATAATTAAAGCAGTTCCAATCACCTCAGATGATCTTTATCAAAAAAGAATATTTTATGAAATCTTTCTTCCAAAACCACCATTTATGAATAAAATTTTATTTATCGAAAAAGCAATAAAGATTTTTGATCAGACTCGGAATGAAATCGAGATATATATCTTATGGAAGGAAGCTCATCCCTATAAACGCGAAAAAATCCGATTAAAAATTAATAATATGATCTATGAGGACGATTATACTAAAGAAAAGATTTTTGATATGTGGACGGCGGTTCCGTTTAAGATTAGGATTTTTATTGCATCTAAGGTTCATTCGGAAGATCCTACTGAAATAGAAGAGCAAAAGGCGGAACTTCAAGGGATATTAAGAACATTAATAATGGATATTAAAAACGTAAAAAAACGGGCACATTTTAAAAGAACCTCATCTGGAACTTATATTGACATCTTAAAGATTAATCATTATAAAGGTAGGGTAATCACCCATAAAGTGATAGATTTTGATTTCCCGGAAAATATTCCGTTATTAAAAGCACCCATATTAGCAATTGAAAATATTAAGGATAAATCTGTATCAATTAATAATAAAAATTATATTGCATTAGGATTGCAATATCACGGGGGAGTCTTAACAAAAAATATTGGATATGTGCATATAGATGCTTTTGCTTCAAGCTGCTTTATAGGCGGGCTTTCTGGTTCCGGAAAAACTTACTTAATTCTTTGGATTATCAAAGAATTGGCATCTAAGCGCTCTGAAGTAGGAATTTTGAATATTAATATTGGTAAAGAAAACCAACAGCACTTTTATAAAAAACATTTTAAGGTAATAAAGTACGGTGATCCAGAATTTAAAGTTCCTTATTATGTTAAAGGATCAAATCCAGAACAAACACGTCAAGAAACATCATCAATAATAGCAGCAAGTTTAGGATTAAATAATGTTGTTATTAATATTCTTTCAAATGTTATGCAACAATATGATGAATAATTAGGAGATCAGCCCGAATCACTGATGGTATTATTTAACACACTCACAATTTTCATGGAAAAAAACCCATATCACGAGAAACTCCAAACAAATCTATTACGAGCAATTAAAAATCGAATAATGCCGCTTTTAGCCAGTAAAACATTCCATGATACAGTAATATACACTCAAAAGATACCAAAATGGTTTGTTGATTGGCAAAATGGAGAAAATATTTTCCTTGATTTAAGCACGTGTAATGAATTTCAGAAACGATTATTAATCATGTTAATACTTCAAATGGTTAGAACTTTAACTCCAAAAAGAGAAGCAGGCAAATTAACAAATCTAATCATAATTGACGAGTCTAAAAACATAGTTCGAAAACCAACTAATAATAACCCATATGATTATGATTTCATTTCAAAGGAACAATTAGAGGAGATATTTATCAAATTAATTTCAGAATTCCGAGCATTGGGAGTAGGATTTATTTTTGCAGACCAATATCCTTCTGTATTATTTCCTTGTGTAGTAAAAGTAAGCCTTCAAATAATCTTTCGTGTAAAATACCCTTGCAAAACTATCTTCACTGAAAATTATAGCGATAGAGATTTATTACCAAATTTAAAAAACCGTGTAGCGTTGGTAATGAATGGTGTTGAGAGTGAAAATTTTCTAATACAAACGTTGGACTATGACCCTCCTAAGCAACCACAAAAAGTTCTTGAAATGAATATAGAAGATAATAAAGATGGAGATAATATAGGGAATCCAGAATACGCTCTTCCTAATAAACTACAAGATGCCACAGTTTCTAATATTGATTGTCATCATAAATTAAAAATTATGAATAAACAAAATGAAATGAAATTAATTCTAAAAGAAATAATTAAAAATCCTAATTACTTAAATATTGAAGAGAAAATTGTCGACCATGAATTATTTAAGTTTCTAACGGAAAAATACAAAGAATTTATTAAAATTGACAAAATAAAGGAACCATATTGCATACTTTATGCAATCTTTTTTGATAAATTAAAAAACCTAGTTAGTCAAATCAAACAATTAGATATAGAAGAATCCTCCGATCTATTTCAATTTGTCTTTAACATTTACTTTTATTTATATCGGAATGGTTTAGAAGTAGATTATAATATTTATGATCAATTTCAAATAATAGGGTTTCTACATTCAGGGTTTATGAGACAATTACCAGGAATAGAAAAAGAATTGTCAAGTGCGAAAAAAGCCTTTCGTGATTTATATTACGAAATTTGTGAAAAGTTAAAAAAATTTACAATGATAAACAAAAGCGTAGAATCTGTTTTAAGTGATTAAATGTGGAAGGAGATTCAAGTGATACGGAAGAAGATTATTATAAACCTGATGATACAAGTAATGGGGATACAACCTTTGATCTTTCAGAGATTCCTCAAACAATTGATGACGTAGAAAAGGCAATCAGTGAGGAACAACTTGATCTTACTGAGGTTCCTCAAACAGTTGAGGATGTTGAAAAAGCAATCAGCGAGGAACAACTTGACCTTTCTGAAATTCCTCAAACAGTTGATGATTTAGAAAAGGAAATTAAGGAAAGTGAGGAACAACTTGACCTTACTGAGATTCCCCAAACAGTAGATGAGGTAAAAAAGGCAATTAAGGAAAGTGAGGGGCAACTTGATCTTACTAAGATTCCTCAAACACTCGATGAGATAGAAAAGGCAATCAATGAGGAACAACTTGACCTTTCTGAAATTCCTAAATCAATAGATGAATTGAACGCGTTGGATGATTACCAAAATAAGAATATTGTTGAAAATTCAATTCACAGATTAATGCGAATGAGTCCAGAACAGCGAGAAAGGCTTGGATTGTCTAGAGGATATACAAACCATGAGTTGAATATATTTTTTGCGCAAAACGATCCTCCTTCGACTTTAGATATTAATAAAGCCAAACCAAGTGAAGTCAGCAATCCAGAAGGTTCAAAACCAATTTCTCGTAATGACTCATTAGATGGAAAATCTGAGGATTTAAAAAAGGAAAGTGTAAATAAAACTACAGTAAAAGAAATGACACCAGAGTCAGATATTAAACAAAAAGAAACATCATCTACTCTCAATAAAGACATAGAAAAGAATTCTAGTGATAATTCTAAAAGCCAACTCGCAAAAATTGATCGGGAAAAAGAATACAATGAAACTAAAATAAATATTAGAGGAAATCAAGAAAAATCTGAGAGAAATTACATGGATTTGAATAAAGAAAACACACTTAGAAAAAAGATTGGAAAGACCCTAAACGACTTAATAGACGAATTCGTACCAACAGAATATAAAAATGCTTTTGAAAAGAAAGCTAACGAAGTTCTAGACATATGTTTTAAAGAAAGGTCAGGGCAAATCCATAAAAATACAAACTTTAGCAGGTTAGCTGCCACAATTGTGTATTCGATCCCTAAAACCGACGAGAAATTGAAGAAAGTTAGAATCACTCAAAAAAAATTAGCAAATTATGTTGGTATTAAAAGCGTCAGTATTAGTAATGATTTATCGAAGTTTGATTTTATTCCCGAGAGTTCTTTTCAAGTGCGAAGGAGAAAAATTAACAAAATGAGCGAAAAAGCCTATAAAATGATTTCCAACGATAATTCAATGTTAGACGAAGAAAAAGTACTCAATATTAGGAATTCCATATTAAGTGATTTGAATGTAAGTTATAAATCAAAAAAACATGCGGAGTTTTTCAAAGATTATACCGACGATTTAGTAAAAATAGTAGCCAAGCTAAAAGAACTAAACGCGAAAGATGTTAAATCTTATGTTGAAATAATTCCGTTTTCTAGAGAATTGAAAAAAGAGGGGATTGATCTGTGTGGAAGAACTATAGACGCCATCGGGGTGGCGGTTCTTAAGATTATTGACCATTTTAAAGTGGCATTCCCTGAAGAATTTACCTTGGAACGAAGAGGGTCTCTAAATATAAACAGTAGAACTACACAAATAGCGATAAGAAAGTATAAAAATAAGTTTAGATATTTTACAGATTCTTTTAACTTCGTCGATGATGAAGGAAGTATTACAATAATGTATGAAGGAAAATGCATGAACCCAGATTGTCTGACTCAAACAGATTTCAAAATGCTACCATCCCTAGAATTTCACCACAATGAGAAACAACAAAATGGTAATTATGTGATACTACATACTACTTTGATAAAGAGTTATGAAGTAGGAAAAAAGTTATTAGAAACACAAAGGGGAGGTTATAAATTACTGTGTAGAAATTGCCATCGCTTAAAAAAATCTGACCTATACTATCAATTTAAAGATTTCTTATTAAGTAAGCAACTCTTATATGATAATAAAGGAAGGCGTAAATCTGCAGAAGATATAATTAAATCAATCGATTTAGTTATTGCAGGGTATCTATTAACAAATGATGGAAAAGAAAAACAGAGATCATTAACCAACTATAAAAGCAGCGTAAAACAATTAATTCAAGAAAAGGTAAAAAAGCGAGATGTAATTGAGCAACTATACGGTGAAAATTATACTTGCATAGGTTGCAGTAAGACTTCGATTAAGGAAAATTTAAAGGCGTTCGACTTTCATCACACAAATCCAAACCTTTTCGATAAAGATAACCCTAAAACAATTTTTGGTACTATAATGCGTAAATCCAGTGTTAAAGAAATGATAGGAAAATTAATTGAGGAGGAATGTATATGTTTGTGCTCTAATTGTCATATAATGCTAAATGCTTGCCAATTTGAGGACAATGTCGAGAGGATAATCGGGGAAAGTTATAAGGACGAATTGAAAGAATATTACGAAAACTTACATAGGAATGTGAAATCAGCCACTGACCGAATAAAGCAAATAAAGGAATATCTAAAAACTAATGAGATTCCAATTCACGACACGCTTAAGGTAATGTTCCATAAAAAAAAGGAAACGTGGAAAAGAAACCTCATTCAAGTGTATATCATAACAAACTACGCTACAAATGATTTTACCAACGAAGAAATATCTAAGTATTTAGGGTTTAATAAAAGATGGTTCGATAAACAAAAAAAGGAACTATTTGATAGAGGATTAATTTCAGTAAAGAGAGCTAGTAAAAAGAACGGGTATTTCAATAGATATAGTTTAACTACAAAGGGAGTTATTACTGCTGAATCGCTTATTGAAGATTGGAAAAAAAACCACGAAAAAGAATATGAAAATTTAATAAAAGAAACACTCAATTACTATTAAACGAGATAATTTAAATTTTTTTTTTAAAAATAAGTATCAATAAAATTTTATTAAATCTCTTTTTATTTATATAATATATCATAACAAGCTTGAAGAGTTAAAATAATGCCAATTATTGAGTATAATGGTAAAGAACCCAAAATAAGCGAAAATGCTTATGTCTCTCCAAATAGTGTTCTAATCGGCGATATCGAGGTGCAGGACAATGCTGTAATATGGCCCGGCTCGTATATCAGAGCAGAAAATGCCAAAATAAGCATCGGCCAATATTCAACAATTTTTAATAATGTGGCTTTGATTACTAGGACGCACCAATCTCCAATAAACATAGGAAATTTCTGTATAATTGAAACTGGAGTTTTAATTTTTGGATGCTTTTTTGAAGACTACATCCAAGTGTTAGCCGGAACAATTATTTACGAAGGGGCTTCTATAGGTGAAGGCGTCATTATACTTGAGAAAAGTCAAGTTCCTTCTGGTTTAACGATTCAAGAGAGAGCAATAATGAAAGGAATACCTGTAGAAAAAATAAGAGAACAAAGTAGAAATGATTTATTAAAGGTAAAAGAACGTGCAGAACACTATTCACAAATGTTTATCAAAATAAAAAATCAATTACCAAATATTCAAAGTTATGTATTAACATTATCTGATTTCATGAAAATACTAATCGATAAAATTAAATAATAGTTAAATCAAAAAAAAACGCTTTTCCAAAAACCAATGATTTTGGAAGCTTCTTAATCTTATTAAAATAATGCCCTATTCAATCAATTCCCATTTTTTGTGGGTTTATTAATATTTTTATTCTTCTATTATTATTGTTTATTGTAATTAAGTTTATTTGAAAGTTCTTTATATCTGGAACGTAGCGTAACCTCTGTAACACCAATAACTGTTGCAATTTTCTTTTGTGAGATCTTTTTATTTTTTAATTTACATATTAAATATATTGCCCCAGCACATAATCCCTTAGGGTCTTTTCCACTTGTTGAGAAATTTTTAATAAATTTTTTTAATAATTCGATTGTATCTTTCTCGACTTCTTGGAAAAGTCCAAGATCTGTTATGTATCTTGGAATTAGTAAAATTGGGTTTGTCGAAGGAACTTTAAGATTTAATTCTCTAACAAGAGTTCTATAACATCTTCTTACATCTCTTGGCTTTACATTGGTTTGATCTATGATTTCTTGAAGGGTCCTTGGAATTTTTCCCTTTCTACAGGAATAATATAAACTTGCAGATACCATCCCATTGATGGATCTACCTCGTAATAACTTTTTATTAAAAGCGTTTTTATATATTTTTATGGCTAATTCTTTAATATGATTAGGTAAATTTAAATTACTACCAATTCTTTTTAATTCGGTTGTGGCTAACAACATATTCCGTTTGTCCCAAGTCATCCGAGTATTCCATTTTGCAGCCCTTTTAAGATTAGGATCATTTAAATTCTTTTTATCAATCACAGTGCTTAATCCCATATCTGGTAATAATAAAGTAATTGGAGACCCTGTACTCTCTCGTTTTTCTTTCTCTTGTTGAGTAAAGGCTCTCTTCCCATTATGAGCAGTATCAATTATATGCTCACTTATAACTAAACCACATCCTTCACAAACTAATTCTCCTCTTTCCGGTTGTGAAATAATTTCACTTCCGCATTCGGGACATTGATTTGAATACTTAATTTCTTTATTACTGATTATATTTTTAATATCATCCATTTTTTTTATTCTTCTTTTTTTAAAAATTTATAAGTTTAACTATAAATACAACAGAACCGATTTCTTAACCCAAATCTTTAAGATATTGTAAGATAATACTATGATAATTTTGTCAGTGAAACTCTTATAAGCGTAATTAAATTAAAACGTAAAAAATGCTTAATAGTATCTTATATGTAACCATTCCTCTATTGCAAATTTAAATATACAATCTTTAACTATTTAAATGTTTCGCTATCAAATTTTTTTAGGAATTTTTTGGAAATTAAATAGAAAAATTTTAGGTCATTAAAATTATTTTATTTTTCCAAATATAACATCAATCATTGTTTTTAATTGAGATGTCTGCATTATTGAATAAAAAAATCTTGTATTATTGGTGTATTTTCTATCAAATTTTGATTCTTTTAAAATTTCCAAATTTAATAGCTTTTGAAGTATTCGATTAAATTCACTAGAATTTTTTTCAAATTCTAATGTCTCACAAGATACCTCATATAATTCTCTTAATTTAACTAAATCAATATAATAATTATATTCATTAGAAAAGTAGTTTGCTAAATTATCCAGAAAGATGTCTATTAAAATATCTGCTTCCGTTAAATATGATATTATTTCAAATTCATCCAAAGAAAAAGAATCAAATTGAAGTGAACATTGTTCTCGCAAGTGATCAGACGTAATATTTCTATTTTTTTTAATGATTGGATAAATTTCTCTCATCAATTCTATGCATTTGCCTGGTCTCAGGTAATCATATTCTGCAACTAAATCAACCATGAAATCTGAAAGAGAATTATCGATATTAAAGGGATAAGTTAAACTAAATCTTTGTTTAATTATATCAGACAATTGTGATGGGTTATATAAGTCAATCCTTTTTTTAACATCAAATTCTGAAAGAAAATTTAATTCTGGATTGATGGAAATCCTGTTAATTGTTGATATTATTGAAATTTTCATCTCTTTACCAAATCTTAAAAATTTTTTGAAAATCTTGGGCTCTATTTCTTCAATATTATGAAATACAAGAAATTTAAAAGTATTAAATTTTTTACAAGCAAGTTTTAAAATGTTCCAAAGCCTTGGAATAGTCAAATTTAACAGGAAATTAATATCTAATTTAATCTCTCCTGCCTTTTCTAAGTTTAAAATCAATGAAATTATAATTTCTTCTAAATTTTTCCCCTCACAATTAACAAATAATTTCAAAATATCTTTTCCATTATCTTTACTGTTTATTTTTAAATCTGAAATCGTTTTATTTATTAAAACAGTTTTCCCAACCCCTTTTATTCCTTTAATTAAAATATTTGCCCCCGAAAAAATCATCTATAAATGAGTCCTTTAAAATTGTACTAAGTATTTCTTCCTCAGATTTTCTATGCAATAACTTAGGAGGAATAAAATATGGATCAAATATAGCTTTAGGACCAAAATAAGTAGGTTTTATTTGGGATGCCATTTTTTTTACTTTTTTATTTTTTATTTTTTATTTACTCTCTCTCTGTATTTTTTACTTCTAATTTACTCTCTCTCTTTATAAAGTCCACATTTTTTTAAAAAAACAAAACTGAACTCCATTTGAATTAGTATATTAATCTTTATAGTCTTGGATTATTTTTAATAAAATAATCAAATAATTTTGAGATATATGGAAATTGATCGAATTTTCTATAAATTTTTAGAATTGTTCAACCTATAATTAGAATCTATCTTTCTATTTCATTTTTAATAGTTTTATTTAATTCAATGTTTAATAGTCTAATAGGCTCAGGGATTCTATATTTTAATAAATTTGATATAATTTTTATGGCTAAATTTAAACTTATATTATTACCAACAGAAATATAAATGCCTTTTTCTAAATTTTTAATTGATAAATATTTTCCTACTAAATGGTTTTTAAATACGATATCTCCTACAATCTTAAATTCATTTAATTCTTTTAAATTAATTAACTTTCCACTTTTATAAAGATTCTTCTTAGTTACTCCGATAACTGGTATCTCTTCTTTTAACTTTAAGCCAAAATCAGATGCAACTCCAAATAGAAAAGGATGTAATTGACCACTTGCATTTAATAAATAACAATCCGGATTAAACTTAATCTGTTCAGCTAAATTTAAATAAATTTCTAGATCTCTTAAAAATAAAAGAGTAGGAAAATAAGGAATGGTCTGTTTATATTTCCTTATCTCAAAATTTTTAGCTTTCTGATTTTTAATATCATAAAATATTGTTCCGGCGTAAGCAACATTATTATAATATTTAATTTTCAGACAAGCAATTAAATTAATTTTGCTTTTTGGATTTGTTGTCTTAATTCTTTTAGAACTTAATCTTTGATATTCTCTAATTTCTTCTAAACTCGAAAAGGCGATCTCCTTTAAATATGGTTGGAAACATTCCGGGCATACATATTTATAGGATAAATTATGCTTTTTACATTTCATTGAAAGTTTCTAATAATATTTCCAAATTTTTCGGCTAATAAATTTTAATTATACTTTTTTAATTTAATTTTCTCCAAACTTATGGCTTCTTTAAATCTTTTTTTTCTAAGTTTATTTGGAAATTTTAAATCAATGTTATCAAATAAAATAGCGTGTTTATTTAATGGAGCTTCAAGAACTTTTAATTTAGATGGTGAATAAAAACCTTTTACAAAAGAAATGATTTTACTATTACCTGGAAAAGTTCTATCTTTTAAAATCCCATAGGGGTTGCACGCTGCAATTGGAACTCTGTTTTCTAAAGATTTCGCCCTTAAATAAACCCCCCAATTCTCCAACCCTTCTTCTCTAATTAATGTTGGAGATATTAAAAATTCAGCACCATTCTTAACTGCAAGGTGGGGGGTTTCAAACACCATATCAAAACAAATTAAAATAGAAAATAAGTTTCCATTTAGATTAAATAAATTTAGAGTATTTCCAGATTCAAAAAAAAATTTTTCATAACGATATAAGTGAATTTTATCTTGGCGCCCAATTTCTTGACCATCTTTATTAAAATAATAACATGTTACATAATTTTTATCAGAATTTTCCCTATTTTCCCAGATCCCTCCAGAAAGTATATTGATATGATATTTTTTTGCCATTTTTTTAATGAATTGATAATGAGACCCCCTCTCTTCTTGAATATTTTTTTCAAGTTTTGGATTCATCTTAATCCATCTTTCTGGTAAACAAACTAAATCGTAATTTTCTTCTATAGATGGAATGCTATTTAAGAGATTTTGAATTTCAAAAAAACATTCTTCGTCGTTTTCAAACATTTCCGGTTGAATTAAGATTAGTCTCAAATTAACACCTAATCTGCTTATTTAGAATTAATTTTATTTATAATTCCTTTTAATTCTAGAAGAGAATTTATTTCAAACTCAGGTTTTGTGCCATTAAGAATTTTCTCTCCCGTAGTTATATTATTATACTTCCCACCTCTATGAATATATACGCTATTCATCCCATTCATACGAGCTGGAACGAGATCTTTCTCTGGATTATCTCCTACATATATAGATTCATATCCCTTAACTCCGAATTTTTTAAGGCAATAGTCAAATAATTTGGGATTTGGTTTTCTGATGCCAATCTCATCCGATATTACAATTAAATCAATTAATTCATCAATTCCCAATCTTAATATTTTTTCATATTGTTTAATTGGTATTCCATCAGAAATTATTGCAGTTTCTATACCTAAATCCCTAATTTGCTTCAAACAAGGAATAACATCATCAAATGGCTTAATCGATATAATTTTTTGCTCATGATATGCCATAACAGCAGCAGATACATATTTGTTTTTTTGATTTGTTCTGATAAAATCAATTTGGGGCTCAAATCTATTAATACGTAAAATAAATATATCATAATGACGAGAATTATTCGTGCCATATTCTTTAACAATCTCATCCAAAGTTGAAATTGCACTGTTTAAATCCATTTTTAACCCTTTTTTAATCATAGCTTTTAAACCGCTAATTCTAGATTCTCTTGCTAATTCTGTCGCATTATAAAGTGTATCATCTAAATCAAATGCTATTACCCTAATTACCACTTTTTTTCACTTATTTGAACCGATTAAAAAAAATGAATAAAAATATTTTTTAAACTTAAGAAAATATATAAAAATTAATTAAAATAAATCTTAATATATTTAATCGACAAATATTATTTGAGGGTATTTTTAAATCTATAAGATCAATTGATTTTTAAAATATTTTAATTTTATTCCGACCAAAATTTCATTTATCCATTTTTAATTTATGTCGGACTTTTTGAGAGAATTTTTTTAAATTAATAAAAAAGCATGATTACATTCCTTGGAAGAGCAGGGAATCTCTATAATTCTATTGTTAGAAATAAATATAAGAAATCTTCAATAGAATTCTTTATTTCAAGGGGAGAGCCAAACCAAAACATTTAAATATTAACTTTCCTTAAATATCTTAAAAACTCAGAGGAAACAACTTGATTGTCCTAAAATATAAAAGAAAAAAATCAATTTTTCAGATGCAGATAACGGATTTTATTTTTGAGCCTAAAATACTACTTTTTGTTGCGAGCGTTCCAAAACAACGCATAGAAGGGTTAAAATTACTTAATAGCGTTCCGCGAAAGAAAAACCGAAAACGGGGTAGAGAGAAGGATATTTTCAAATCATTCTATAAAATCGACCATTTCGTTAAGAAAGGTGATTTAACGCCAATTAAACCCGTATATCTTAGAAGATTTAGGGGCGTTGTCATCTTGCCCGAGTCTGAGATACTTTACTATCAAATAAGCAAGGTCGAAAAAATAATGCTGAGAGCACTTCCAGGATTTACGGGATTCTTTGAATATCTCATATATTGTAATAATTTTGCTTATTTTGACGATTTGCAAGTGGAATTAGAAAATAAAGGCTTGACGTTCAGAAATAAATTTTTACATGATATAATAATACATGAATTAGCCCGAATTCAAATTGGAATTGACAATTATACATCTTACATGAATGCTATTAAGTTCTTGCAAGCAACATTTTTAAAAAATGTGTTACACGACCCAGATTATTTCCCTGATGCGGATATCGTAAGTCATGCCCTTAGAGTAATACCGTTAGAATCGATTAAACAATATTTTTACGATTTACTGGAAGAATCGTACGAGTTTAAAATTGTAAAAAACAGAGTAATTGTATGGGATTGTCAATTCGTTCATTCAAATAGCAGTGATAATTTTAACAAGGAAAAAGGGTCGTATAACGATCCCGATGCGGGTTTTTGTAGACACAATGGAAAAATATATGGCGTAGGATATAAAGTGGCTACATTATACGCTTATTGCGGGAATCGCTATATTCCGGTTTATTGTGAGTTATTTCCGGGCAATCAAGACGAATATTCCGTTTTTCAGATAACTTTTATACATTATTTCGCGTTAGGATATTGTAAGCCGTTGATCGTTATAGCTGATGCAGGACCATATTCCCTTGAAAATTTGCGCTTTTTATTTGATATGGGGATTATCCCTTTAATAAACGCCAAAAGCAATATAAAAAACCAAAAAGTCAAGAAATTGAATGATAATTTTTACATTAACATGGATTTTATTCATGAAAGTTGGACTGATGAGGAAATAATCTTGCTCATGAACATTCGGTCGGGAATTGAGAGACAATTTTCCCACAATATTGTCGTATACCACGCAAGACGAGCCAACGTGCGGGGAATTGAGATGGTTTCGAAACATCGATTTATGATCTTGATATTAGACCTACTCAAGATCAATACCGCCTATAAGGTCGGTCGCCCTGACTGGATTGGAAAGTGTCGTATTTTCATTATCACCAAACGCCTTGATTTCGACTCTGTTTTTCCTCAGCTGGCAAAACAGCAAGGATATCAAATACTCCTTCCGGACTATAGTAGAAAACCGACGTTTTTTAGAATGAGATAATTAGAATTTCTGTCGGCGAAAAATTTAATAGTTTTGAAAATCTGATAAAATTATAGATTTAAAAATACCCTCTATAGGAATCATGTTAAAAAATATTTTCTATAGTGTAAAATAAAAAAAAATTGACAATTTTTATTTTTTTAAGTTAAAATTGGATTTTTCATTTTTTTTAAATATTGGATTTCAATTTTTAAAATAAAATAGAAAGGTTAAATTTAATTTAATATTATTGAAACTTAAGAGAAATAGAAATTGGTATATAAGAATGCCATATAAAATTTTAGAAAAAAGAGAATTGGGAGGGAGCGGTATCGTATTTGAAATGGTGCTAGAAACTCCCTTAATTGCCAAAAAAGCCTATGCTGGTAATTTTGTTTTAGTTCGAATTAATGAAACAGGAGAACGGATTCCTTTAACAATAGCTGATTATGATAGAGAAAGGGGAACAATAATTATAGTAGTTCAAATTGCTGGAAAAAGTACAAAATTACTTTTCCATCAAAATGTTGGAGATTCGATTCTTGATGTTGTTGGTCCCTTAGGAAATAAAATTCACATTAAAAAATATGAATATCCCGTTGTGATTATTGGAGGTGGAGTGGGAATAGCGCCTTGTTACCCGCAGGCAAAGGAATTAAAAGAAGTAGGAAATAAAATTATTTCAATATTAGGCGCCAGAAATAAGGAGTTGTTATTTTGGAGAGATAAAATGGGATCTGTAAGTGATGAATTAATTATTTGTACAGATGATGGGTCAGAGGGGATAAAAGGTGTTGTAACAGAACCATTAAAGGATTTATTAAAAAGAGAAAAATTGAGTATTGTAATTGCCATAGGACCATTAATTATGATGAAATACGTGGCTCTTACAACTAATGGTTTTGATGGATTACCTAAAGTTAAAACAATTGTATCCTTAAATACAATCATGATTGACGGTACTGGAATGTGCGGCGGTTGTCGTTTTCCAACAATTGATGGAAAAATAGGATTTGCATGTGTTGATGGACCTGATGTTGATGGACATATTGTAGATTTTGATAATCTTTTAAAGCGTGCAAAAAGATTTGAAAAGCAAGAAAAAGAATCACTAGAATTATATGATCGTGAGTGTAAAGCATTAAAAAAATTTTATAAGGAGAATGATTAAAATGGAAAAAGTATCACCTTTAATTGAAGTTTTAATCGATAATAAACAGAAAATTCTCGATTCTAAGAAATATAATGAGGTTGAGTTTGATCATTTTTTTAATTCTCTGATGCAAGCTGAAAATGAAAGAGAGAAAGTTTTGAAAAAAATAAAGGAATTGGGAAGAATTGATATCCAAAAATTAAAAGAAGAATTAAAAATTTCCGAAGAAAGATTAATTTATGATATCCTATATTTAAAGGAATTAGGATTATTGGAGTTTATTGGAGAGATATCTGAATTTTATCAAAGTATCGAAGAAAAGAATGAGAAGGAAGGATTATTTCCAAATGTCTCTATAATAAGGGATAAAAAAATTTGTAGTGGTTGTGGT
>JABUBO010000250.1_pt1 | contig 16805 bp, 16 predicted proteins | sample 7240361 | NCBI WGS metagenome assembly JABUBO01 (sample SAMN07256346, study PRJNA390944) | subsurface metagenome | isolation source: Methane hydrate marine sediment | place: Pacific Ocean: Eastern North Pacific, ODP site
ATTGGGGGGGGAGTTTAGCGGATGAGAGTAAATCAGCGGCGGTCTAACATTGAGATAATTGCCGAGATGCTGAAGGTAGGCGAAAATGGCGCTGGCAAGACTAAGATAATGTACAACGCCAATCTGAGCTATAGTCAGATACAGAAGTACCTTGGTTACCTGACGAGTCAAGGCTTTATCAACAAGATGGAGGTAGGTAATCCATCGGTGACCTACCGGGTGACGGAGAGTGGTTTAAGGTTACTCAACAGCATAAATAACGTAATAGAAATGCTTGGTCTAAACGATGACAGCGAATTTTAGTCATTTAAGGACTGCTAGTGTGAAGAGTAATCTGGGGGCGGCATAGTCTTCAGGTTATTCTTTATTTCGAATTAGAATGACCCAAGGAGTCTGATATGGCAGAGAAAAGGATGTTGATAGTTGACGCCGAATTAGCCAGGAAAATAGACGAAAATCGTGGTGACATGAGCCACTCAGAGTTTCTCAACTTTCTTATTGATAGCCAGTTGAAGGAAGATACCGGGCGTGAAAACTATGTAGATAAGGAAGAATTTAACCAATTTGCACAGGGAATGAAGGAACTACTACGCAATTTCCTCGAATTCTTTATCAGCTATGGACTGGAGCTAGGCAAGCAACCGAAAGACAATGCTTTCGAAGAGCTGAGCCAGAAGCTACAAGCTCTGGATAGCAAAGCAAGCAAGTCTAATTGAACCTCTCTTAACTCCCCTAATAACCCCTTCTAGTAAGCCTCCCAACATTAAATAGAACTATCTTCTAGAACACAACCACTTCTCAGGCTAACTGACGCCTGTCATAGTATCTCCACGAAGGTTAGTTTGGGAGGTACTATATGCCGACGGCAATTGAGCTTTTGCGGCAGGGCAGGAATGAAGAGCTGTGGCAGATGGGTTGTGGCTTTATCAGCCTTACCACCGAGCAATTCATGGCTATCCAGAAACGGCTACTGTTAGAACAAATAGAACTATTGAACCACTGTGCCTTCGGCAATAAGGTTATGCGGGGGGCAAGACCGGAGACCATAGAAGAGTTTAGGGAGCAGGTGCCGTTAACTACCTATGGTGATTATTGTCCTGAGCTTGCGGAAAGGAGAGAGGACATATTGCCGAGAAAGCCTGCCTTGTGGGTGCACACTTCAGGTAGGTCTGGTGAATACCCCTGTAAATGGGTGCCGATAACCCCGGCATACGCTCATGAATTGAGCGAAGTAATGTGTGGCCTTGCAATCCTCTCCGCTTGCAAGGGGTGGAATGATACCTCTGCGCTTTATGACCACCCCAAGATTGTCTATACTGTAGCCCCCAGACCCTATATGTCAGGCGCTCTGGCCAGCTTGATGCAGGAACAAGTCACCGCAGATTATTTACCTCCCTTGGAAGAAGCCGAAGGCCTGTCTTTTGAAGAAAGGATAAAACTCGGTTTTAAACAAGCCTTATCTCAAGGTCTCGATTTCTTTTTCGGTCTGTCTCTGGTTCTAGCCGCTGTTGGGGACAAGTTTAGCCAGTCCTCAAACAAGGTAGATATTCGTCCCTTCCTCTCCCAGCCTAAAGCGCTGCTTCGCTTGACTAGGGGACTGGTTAAGAGCAAATTAGCTAGACGCCCTATGTTACCTAGAGACCTGTGGTCAGTAAAGGGAATCATAAGCAGTGGTCTTGATAGCATGGTTTACAAAGATAAAATAAAGGAATTTTGGGGAAGGTATCCTTTGGATATTTATTCTAGTACCGAAGGTGGCATCGTCGCTACCCAGACCTGGGACTATGATGGTATGACCTTCATCCCTAGCCTTAACTTCCTAGAGTTCATACCGGAAAAGGAACATTGGAAATGGCAGTTAGACCATAGTTACCAGCCAAAGACGGTTTTACTTGATGAGGTACAAGCTGGGGAGAATTATGAGATAGTCCTTACCAACTTTCATGGCGGTGCCATGGTCAGGTATAGGATTGGTGATATGGTCAAGATAACTTCACTACGGAACGAGAAGCTAGGCATTGATATCCCGCAAATGGTTTTTGAGAGGCGGGCTGATGACCTACTCGATTTTGTTGTCCTTCGGCTGACGGAAAAGACAATCTGGCAAGCAATAGAGAATACTGGCATCGCTTACCAGGATTGGACAGCTCGCAAGAAAGCCGGAGAGCCGGTATTGCAACTCTTTGTTGAACTTAAAGATGGATACCAAGCCAGCGAGGCAGACGTAGCGACAGCAGTGTATGAGCAGATTCTGAGCTCAGAAAACGATAGTTATACGACGTCATCGGTTCATGAGGATTTAACGGACATGATTAATTTCAAGGTAAAGACTACTTTGCTGCCTTACGGTGCTTTTGCTAATTACACTTCCCAAAGGCAAGCCGAAGGGGCTGACCTGGCTCATCTGAAACCATCCCATATTAATCCCTCAGATAAAGTGCTTTCGCTCCTGCTAGCTAAGCCAGAAGCCGTACCAGAGGTTAAGGTAGAGGCTGAAGCTGTAGCTGTCCACTAGTACTTTAGTCTGCCTTACTTTAGTTTCCTTACTTTAGTTCCACTTGACAGCCTTCATATTTGAGGTAATAATTGCCTCATATGAATATTTACGCTCTAATTCCTTTAATTGCCACAATTGCTTATATCCCGTTATTTGTTACTACTATTAGGAGCCGTCCGTGGCGGCCGCAGCATAAGCTCTTCACCTTATTCCTAAGTGCTGCCATGGCGTGGAGTCTTACTGACTTCTTTTTCCGCGGCAACTTCTTCCCGCAACATAATTTCCTTTTGTTTCAAGTCATTGTCATCATGTTTACCTGGATGGTAGTGCAATTCCACTGCTTTACCTCCTCCTTCTTCCCCCCACATAGAGGGCGCTGGTTACCCCTAGCCTATGGTTCACTGGCAGGGGTCATCGCTCTAGTAGTGCTGGGTTATTTCCCTGAAGGCGTTATTGCTAGTGGTGATAAGCTCTATCCAGTGTATGGTAGCGGGTGGGTCTTTGTAGCTATTCCCCTCCTAACCTTGCTAGTCAGGAACATTTATTTCTTCTGGAAAAGGCTGAGGATTTTAGATAATCCGGTGCTACGCAATCAAATCGTTTCCCTGCTGGTTAGTATCTTTGTTTTGGCTGTCTTTACTTTTGCCACCATGCTTCTACCCTGGGGGAAAGAATTTCCAATAAGTCATTTTGGCAACCTAATTATTGCCTTCATCCTGAGTTATGCTGCTATTAGGCACCAGTTAGTAGACATCAGGTTTATTTTGCGGCGAGGGTTGGTATGGGTAACCCTGGGGGTTATTGGTGCCGCTAGCTACTGGCTTTTACTGGCTATCCTTCATACTGTACTCCGCTTTGAATTGGACTTGACCGCTACCTTTGTAGCTACTGCGGCTGCCGTTTTAATCGCTATATTTCTCTATAGACTGCGTGGCTTTCTCTTTGCAAGGCTGGGCAAAGCTCTGCAAGGGCGAAGCTACGATTACCGCCAGGAATTATCTGATTTTGCCAATAAGATACAGAATGTTTTCAGCCTTAGAGAACAAGGCGCAGAGTTGCTAACGCTGATGACTAAAGCAGTTGGCAGTAAAAAGGCATGCCTGCTGTTCGTTGAGGTTGACAGCGAAGATTTCACCGCTCAGCTCGTTGAGCCTAACTCGGAAGACAATCCCTTATCCGGTCTACGATTGCAAAAACACAATCCTATTGTGGAGTATCTGATGCGGGAGCGTAAGCCATTAACTAGACAGAATTTAGCTATCCTGCCCGAATTTCGCAGTCTATGGGAGTCAGAAAAGAAGGAAATCCAGTCAGAGGGCATAGAGCTACTTATGCCTTTGATAAGTCGCGACAGGTTAATCGGTGTTCTAGTGCTGGGCAAGAAGCAATCCGGCAGGTACTCACTTGAAGATTTCCACCTGCTAGAGGATATTACCAAGCAAGTAGCGGTAAGTATGGAGAAGGAATACCTTCGAGAGCAACTCAGGCAGCGTGAACAGGAGCTCTCGGTAATCAACCGTTCAACAGCAATTATAACCTCTAGCCTGGATATCCAGAAAACATACGATAGCTTTATAAAGGAGCTAAAGGAAGTAGTCGATGTCAGTTGGGCAGCAGTTATTCTGATTGAAGATAACGAGATTTATTTTATGGCGTTATCCTCTGAGGTAGGTTCAGCCTGGCAGGTGGGGGAACGAATACCAATTAGAGGCACAGCTATAGAATGGGTAGCTGCTCATAGAAAGGCTTTAATTCAGTCTGACCTATCGGAGGAAAGCAGGTTTACCACGGATAAATACTATCTCGAGCAAGGATTACGCTCTATCATTTACCTGCCGTTAATAATGAACGCTGAGGTTACCGGCAGTGCAGTTGTGGCTAGCTGTCACCCGAATGCGTACAGCAAGAGGCACGTAAAACTTCTTGAGGAGTTGGCTTCACGGATTGCTACGTCTATCGAAAATTCCCGGCTTTATGCTAAGGCAGAGCAGAAGGCTCGGATTGATGGACTTACTGGTCTACTTAATCGCCGCTCTCTAGATGAACTGATTACCAGTGAAATTAGTCGACACTCCCGTTATGGCGGTGTACTCTCAATAATCATTCTCGACCTTGACTTTTTTAAAGCCTTTAACGACAACTATGGGCATTTAGCCGGTGATACCCTCCTCAGGCAAATCGGCCGTATCATGGAAAGTAGTATCAGGAGTGCTGATCAGGCTTTTCGCTATGGTGGCGATGAATTTGCTATTCTTTTACCACAGACAAAGATTGAGGCTGCCCACGATGTAGCTGAACGACTCCGCAAACGAATTACTTCAGAAGTGAAAGCAGGCTATGTCCCAGTCACCGCCAGTCTTGGTTTGGCTAGTTGGCCGGCTGATGGCATAGGGCCGAATGAAATTATCGCTGCTGCTGATACAGCACTCTTTCACGCCAAGCGAAGCGGCGGCAACCAGAGTCACCGCGCCGCTGGAACTTTGCTGACTCTAAATGATACGATGGTTGGTTTTGCGAGTAATGGAGACAGTGGAGCCTTAAGCACTATTTACGCTCTGGCGGCTACAGTAGATGCCAGGGACCACTATACTCGCAGCCACTCCAAGAAGGTGAATGAGTATGCCGTCGCCTTAGCCGAAGCTCTTAATCTGGAGCCACTGGAAATAAGTCGGCTGAGCACTTGTGCCTTGCTGCATGATATTGGCAAGATTGGCATCAGTGATGAGATACTTAATAAGTCGGGCAAGCTGACCACCGAGGAATGGGAAGCAATCAAAAATCATCCTCAACTGGGAGCAACCATTATTAGTCATGTTCGTGAGCTAGCTCCTTGTGTACCCGGTATTCTGCACCACCATGAGAAGTATGATGGGAGCGGCTATCCCAAAGGGCTGAAGGGCAAAGATATACCATTAGAAGCACGCATTCTGGCCATAGCTGACGCCTTGGCCGCTATGACTTCTGAACGACGATACTCTGATACCTTATCCTATGAGCAGGCACTGGAGGAAATAAAGCAGGGTGCTGGCAAGCAATTCGACCCTAATCTGGTTGAGGTCTTTCTGCGCCTTGTGAAAATTACCACCCCTCTTACTGCAAGACAGAATATAAGGAGGTGAAATCTGTTGAAGAGAAACAAAATACAGGTCTTTATACTTAGTCAGCAATTCTTGCTTCGGCAAGGAATAGAGCATTCGCTCTCCTCTGTGGAAGACATAGAAATTTCAGGTGCTGCCGACCTCAATGGCGGGGCGCTATCAACCATAGACACCATGCCACCTGATGTAGCCCTTGTGGATATTGATGCTCCTTCTAACAATGGCCTGACATTGGCTCGCAAGATAAAACAACGCTCGCCTAACATTGGCGTTATTGTGCTTACTTCGAATGCTAGCGATGCTCAACTTTTCCAGGCACTCAAAGCCCAAGCCTCAGCATACTTGGAGAAGGAAGTTACTGCTGAGCAGCTAGTCGATACCATCAGACGTGTGGCTCGTGGCGAGCACCCTATTAATGAAGGCCTTACTACCCGACCCAAAGTAGCTGAACAAGTGTTACAACAGTTTCAGGAGCTGTCTCAGCGATACGAAGCTGAAGCCTTCATCTCTCCGCTCACCTCAAGAGAGACAGAAATCCTCAATTATATAGCTCAGGGCTACCTTAACAAGCAGATTGCGATTAGACTTGGCATTAGCGAGCAAACTATTAAGAATCATGTTACTTCCATCTTACGCAAGCTGAATGCTAATGCTCGCACTGATGCGGTGGTTCTGGCTATAAAGCAGGGCTTAATCTCTATCAGTTAAATGCTTAGCCTTGAGGTTCTCTGTTACCTTCTGGGGACCTCTCCCCCTTTACCAGAAAGCATCCTCTCCTCTTCTGGAGCTAAGTATACGTCACTCGCCTCCGGTCTTAGAGTTGGTTTTCGTTCCAAGTCTCAACAATATGCTTAACCGTAGTCATTATCAATATCTTGAGTCCTTCCAGCAAGTTGTGATGAGACTTGGAATCTGCTAAACTGCTTAACTAATATGAGCTTGATGTGCTAGGTCACAGTGTTAAAATCAGCCCAAAGAGTATTAGCTATGGCGCACAAAAATAAATATCGTGCTAATATAACACCAGCAATAGGCGAGGTATACCTTCGCCAGCTCACTGTAGATGACGCCCTACTAAAACTAGATAAATACCTGAATGATGCCTTTATGGCTGGTTTATACCAGGTTAGGGTAATCCATGGTAAGGGGACAGGGACTTTACGCCAAGTAATCAGGGAACAGCTCGCCAAACACCCTCTAGTCAAATCATACCGAGCCGGTGATTATGGGGAGGGGGGTGCCGGAGTTACTATGGTAGAGCTAGTCCAAAAGTTGTGACTAATTTGACAGCAGGTTGACAAACAGTTCCTCAACCCATTGCAGGGATAAGGTTTTTTAGCTATAATGTTTAGTACCTTTTATGGTGGGTGTCGCCTAGTGGTTTAAGGCGCCAGGTTGTGGCCCTGGAGATCGAGGGTTCAAATCCCTCCACTCACCCCAACATACTCTTATCCACCCCCCGCCGGTGGTTGACGGTAACCCAGACCCTGGTTCTCCTGATGAAGTCATTGACCTCTTCATCAGTCCTAAAGTCCTCCTCGCCGCAGTAGTCGTGGTGAATCATCTTCGCCTTGTCCCTCATCAGCTTGGGCCTTGGTTTATTGGCGGGATAGCCCAGCGCCATCATGTCATAGACTTCTAACTCTGTTGGTATGCCCAGCAGGTCCTTCACCATGCAATGTGTATAGGCTAGCGCCACCGAAGATACCCATTCGTTAGCCAGGCCCAGAGTGGTTGCCGCCAGGCTCATGTATAAATAGGCATTGGCAAGGCTGGAAATATATGTCGTCTGCTTTCGTTCTGCATCATAGCGCATCGCCGTTGGTAACCCTACCTGTGTTCTGGTATCACCGAGAAGCAGAATGAAGACCGGGGCGTTGCGATAGTCCATTTCCGGGTCACGCGAGGGATGCCTCGGCACACGCTGCCAGGGTTCACGGGCGCTCTCTGTTTTCATGATTAATTTATGATATTCATGCAACCACTGCACAATGGTATCTTTTAATTTCTTGTCTTTGACCACGACAAACTCCCACGGCTGCAAGTTATAACCAGAGGGAGCCCAGCGAGCCGCTTCAATTATCTTATTCACATATTCATCGGGGACCGGGTCTGACTTAAATCGGCGAATGGTCCGTCTTTTTTTGACCAATGCCAGAAAACTATCATAATCCACTTCAATCTCCTTTGTTAACAAGGATTACCAATTAATAAGTATATGTACAACTCAACCAGTAAGTCAATAAGTAAAGTGGAAACCGATGGTCTTTCTTGCCAATATCAGGTATAATTGAACTTGACTCGCGTGCGCCTATAGCTCAGCGGATAGAGCATCGGTCTTCGGAACCGAGGGTCGTGGGTTCGAATCCCTCTAGGCGCGTATCTGAATCTCATGTCTCATCCTGTTAAGTATAGCACTCATACAGCTCCAGCCAGACCTTGTCTAAAATACATGGTGGAAAACTAGTCCTGTCTGCTGAAAGACCGCATAGCCAGAATAATCATAACTGCCCCAAATGCTGCCAGCACAGCAACATTATTCCAGAGTGACATGTTATGCCCGAACAGGTTAAGTCCAAAAGTAGAGCCTGATGTTTGTGCTAGTGCTACCTGACGTATTGTGGCGATTCCATAGGTAGCCGGATTAATCTTCGCTAAGATACTCATCCATGCCGGCACTCCCTGTAGGGGAAAGAACACCCCGGATAGGAATATCATAGGAAACAGTAGCATCTGCATCACTGCTTGAAATGCCTCCATGGTTCTGATGCGTGTCGCCAGTAGGACGCCGAACGAGCCCACGGCAATGGCTAGCAGGAACATTAGCGGCAATAGCACTAGCACTGTCCCTGGGGAAAGAGAGACTCCAATCAGGGGGGCGAATAGCAGGATAATCGTCCCCTGGATTAATGCCACCGTAGCCGCACCCAACGTCTTGCCTACAGCCACTGAGGCACGGTTGATTGGTGCCACCAGCACTTCTTTTAAGAAGCCAAACTCCCGGTCCCAGACCACAGACACACCAGCCATAAACGAGCTCATCAGCACTGTCATACCGATTATGCCGGGGAAGATAAATTGAGCAAAATTGACTCCCGGGCCAAGAACTCCCATCATACCGCTAAGGCCGCTACCGAACACGAACAGAAACAGGAGAGGTAGGATGATAGACCCAGCCAAGCGCATCTTATCACGCCAGAAACGAAGCATGTCACGATACCAGATAATATAAACTCCGCGCAGATTATTCATTGTCCCTCCTAGTGCCGCAGGCGGCGGCCGTGCTGGCTGACCATAGCCTTGAACACATCACTAACTTCCTCTTCCCGTATTTCCCGGCCGGTGAGCTTGAGAAAGACATCATCTAAGCTCGGGTGGCGCAGGCTGACACTCAATATCTTGGTGCCGAATTCCTTGATGAAGGTAGGCAAAAACTTTTCTCCACTGGCTACCTCAAAGGTGAGCCCATTGCTGTCACGTCTAGCCTCAATTTGGTAGCGAAGCCTTATCTCTTTAGCAGCTCTATCATCATCGCTAGTTTTTACCGAGATAATATCCTTGCCGACAATGTGCTTGAGCCTCTCTGGTGTATCTAGGGCAACGATTTTTCCATAATCCATGATAGCAATGCGGTCGGCTTTCTCAGCCTCATCCATATAGTGAGTGGTCAGGAAGATAGTAGTTCCTTCACGCTGTCGCAGCTCAAGTATGTATTCCCATATACGGTTGCGTGTTTGTGGGTCTAGCCCCAACGTGGGCTCATCGAGGAATAGCACTTTGGGGTAGTGTAACAGGCCTCTGGCTAGCTCCAGGCGGCGTTTCATACCTCCGGAGTAAGTACGCACTTCACCATGACGCCTGTCCCAGAGTTCCGTCATCCTGAGCACCTGCTCAATCCGCTGCTGGCGAACCGAGGACGGTACGTTATACACTAAGGCGTGAAAACGCAGGTTCTGTAAGCCGCTGAGCCGCTCATCGAGACTAGGGTCCTGAAAGACTAGCCCAATTGACTGGCGCACTTGGCTCTGTTGACGCACCACGTCGAAGCCATTAACAATGGCTTGCCCTGATGTTGGTTTAGACAGGGTACACAGGATATTGATAGTAGTAGTCTTTCCCGCTCCGTTCGGACCCAAAAAGCCAAAGATTTCCCCTGGCGCCACAGTAAAACTAATGTTATCCACCGCAACCAATTGACCAAATTTTTTGACCAGGTTTTCCACTTTGATAATGTAATCGTTCATCTCTCTCCTAAAGAATAATACTAGCTGAATAGCAGTCACTGTGGAGTATCTGCAAAGTTCTCCTGACTAGATACAAACTTGCTTACGTTACTATTCTAACATTTTGGGCTCATTATTGTTTAGCAGCAAGATGGTGGGCATGGTCAGTGAGCTCGCCAGTTCCCCTCTTTGCTAGCAAATTGAAAAAGTGCCGGTAACAGTATAGAATAAACAAGGATGAATCCGTATAGTTATACCAGTGGTGAGTCGCGTTTTAACTTACACTTGAAGAAAACCACCTCGCGGTGGTTACATTACACGGTTGACTTCCTCACTGCTCACCCTACACATTATGAAAAAAATAATATAGTCCGGGGTGAGTACTTCCAACCACAGAAAGCAAGTCATGCCCCATTGGCTATCTTACTTCACGGGATGGGCGACCGAAGCGTAATTCTCTGCAGGCTTCTGGCAAGAAGTCTAGTTAAAAAGGGAATTGCTTGCTTTATTCTATATTTGGTGTTTCACTCCAGCCGTATGCCAGAAGTAATAAGAAATCGGCTTCCTGCCCTTACCTTTAATGAGTGGTTTGAAAGCTACCGAATCTCAGTAATTGATGTGCGCCAGGTGATAGATTGGGCAAGTGGCAGGGCAGAGATAAACAAGGAACAGATAGCAGTATTTGGACTAAGCTTTGGTGGATTCATCTCAGCTATAACTATGGGCGTGGATAAGCGCATTAGGGCAGGCGTGTTTGTGGCTAGTGGAGGAAATTTCGAAAAAATTGCCTGGCTGAGCAAGACCTTTGGTACCACAACAGGATATAGCCGCACCGAGGCAGAATACCGCCACAGCCAAAGCTGCTATGCACAGTATCTTAAGCAAGTAGCCGAGAAGGGGTTTGAGAATGTTACCCCCGCCGAGAAAGGTTTTCTAACTGACCCTATGACCTTTGCCTCCTATCTTCGGAAGCGTCCGATACTGATGATTAACGCCCTTTGGGATGAGGTCATTCCGAGGGAAACGGTGATAGATTTTTGGGAGGCGTGTGGCAAACCGGCCATCAAGTGGTTTCCCGGTCGTCATGCTACCATCTGGCTATGGTATCCCTTTATCAGTAGAAAAATCGGTCGTTTTCTTAAATCAACCTTTGAGCTATAAAGAAACGGATTAGTCACCAATCTTGATGACTGCGTTCCCCCTTACTTTCCCACCTTTTACTAGGATTAGGACGTCGGGCAGTTTATCGAACGGGAAGACCTCTATCTCTGTTTTTATCCCCACTTTCGCCGCAATCTCCAGGAATTCTCTTCCGTCCTCTCGGGTGATATTCGCCATACTCTTTACCGAGCGCTCCATCCATAGGTGGTTATAGTCCTTGACCTCGATAGGGGTCATATAGACTGCGCCTAGAATAAGTTTGCCCCCGCTATCTAGTTGGGAGAGGGCAAGCTCAACCAGATTCCCAGCCGGTGGGAATAGAATTCCGGCGTCAAACTTGCCAGGTATCTCGTCTTGGTATCCGCCCACCCAATCCGCCCCCAGCCTTGTCGCCCAATCTTTATTCTTTTCGCTCCTGGTGATGACATATGTTTCTATGCCCAAGTATTTGGCTACTTGGAGGACATACGAGGCTGCAGGTCCAAAGCCGTAAAGCCCCAGCTTATCACCCCTTTTCGCCTCGGTGAGTTTTAGAGCCCTATAGCCGGCTATTCCAGGGCACATAAGAGGCGCGGTTTCTACAAAGGAGAGGTTCTTCCCAAGATGAAAGGCGAAATCTGGTGACACCGTCACGTATTCTGCATATCCACCATCCACATTCCAGCCGGTGAATTTGGCCTCAGGGCATAGGTTTTCTCGCCCAGACTGACAGAACTTGCAATTGCCACAAGTGGAATTCAGCCAAGCTATGCCAGCCCTATCGCCGACTTTGAATTTCGCCACTTCTTTCCCCACCTCAGCCACAACCCCAACAATCTCATGCCCAAGGATTAAAGGCGACTTTCTCAAAGGTAAATCACCCTCAGCCACATGGATGTCGGTTCGACACACGCCGCAGGCGTGCACCTTTACTCTTATCTTACCCTTCTCCACCTTGGGAATAGGCAGCTCTTGCCGTAATAAGGGTTTTCTCTCAATCGCCGCTTGCTTTTCTAGAACCCAGGCCTTCATCTCTCCAGCTACACCGTATAGATGCTTCCATAGAAGTTTTCTGAAAGCTCATTGAAGTTTTGGCGATAATATCTTACAGCGCTGGGTAAATAATCCAAAATGTCCTGGGCAGTTATGCCGTCCTCGCCCTTTTCCCTGGCGGCTAGGTCTCCGGAGAGGCCGTGGATAAAAACGCCTATCCTCACCGCCTCTCTCAGGGGTAGCCCCAGCCCATACATGGCAGCAGCAGCACCAGTGAGCGCATCCCCACTCCCAGCCGTAGCCATTCCTGGGTTTCCGCTGGTATTAATATATACCCTCTCATCGGGGTAACCTATGAGTGAGTGGGCTCCTTTTAACACGATGATAGCGTTGAGCTCGCTAGCTGTTTTTTGGAGCACGCTTATCTTATCTTTGTTTACTTCACCCACTTCCATTTTGGTGATTCGCGACATCTCACCACTGTGAGGGGTAAGAATTGTCTCGGCTCTCCTGTCCTCAATAAGCCTTGTCTCTTCAGCGATAGCGGTGATTCCATCGCCATCTATGAGTAGCGGGGTTTCGATTCTTTTTGCCAGCTCCCTGACCAGTTCCTGCGTTTCCTCGTTCAGGGAGAGGCCAGGCCCCATAATGACCATGCTCACTTTCTTTGATAACTCCAGAAGCTCCTCCTTGCTTTCCAGGGCTAAGCTTCCCGAACTCGTCTCCTTCTGGGGGAGGAAGACAATCTCACTCCCTTTACTTGCTAGGAATGGTGAGATGGAACTAGGTGTGGCCAGGTAAGAGAGCCCACCACCAGCTTTGAGGAAAGAGAGGGCAGAGAAGTAAGGCGCTCCCAGGTAGTTTGATGAGCCAGCGATGAAGAGAGCCCTTCCGTAACTTCCCTTATGCGTGTCCTTGTCCCTTTGCGGGAGTTCCACAAGCTCATTTACCTGGACCTTTATCGCCTCCGTGTTATAAAGGGAGGGTGGAAAGGAAATATGTGACACATAGAGCTTGCCGCACAAATCAAAGCCGGGATAAAGCATGTTTCCTATCTTGGGAAGCCCATAGGTTATGGTGTAGTCGCTCCTTATTGCTGAACCCATCACCTGGCCTGTATCGCCATTAATACCCGAGGGGATATCAATACTGAACACTTTTTTCTTACTTTCATTTATCAGTTGAATCGCGTCCCTATGTATTCCAGCCACTTCCCGGCTGAGACCTGTCCCGAATATGGCATCAACGATAGCATCACAGTTAAAGACAGCTTCTCTTGCCTGTTCAATCGACTTGATGTCACCGACCTCTATTGGCATCTTGGAGATGATGTCAAAGTTCTTTCTGGCTGTTCCCTCCAGCTTATCTCTTTCACCCATGAAGAAGACCTTCACCTCTCCACCGGTTGAGTAAATCTTTCTGGCGACTACAAATCCATCTCCTCCGTTGTTGCCGACGCCGCAGAAAATGACGAATTTTTTACCCTTCACCCCGAACTCCCTCAAAATGACAAAATAGGCAGCCTCGCCTGCGTTCTCCATCAGCATCTCCAGAGTGATGCCAAAATCACTTATAGCTTGACGGTCAAGATTCCTCATCTCCGCCACTCGGCTTACTTTCATTTCTCCCCTCACGATTCTCCTCCTGTAAATTCCTTGACCTTGAGTTGCATAGCGATCTAAAAAGCGCCTTTAAATTCTTGACTATACTACCACGAGATACCTTTGAAAGCAAAGCCGCCCAACATCATCAAGTTGGATTTACGTAAGCTGCTTGACGAGAAGGTGCTGATAGGGTATGATACACTCTAAAAGAAGCAATAGGTTGGTCTAGGCAGAAGATGAGATTTGGTCGCAAGAAAAAGGAAGATAAACTTTATCAACAATGGGCAAGGCATTCTGAACTCCCCCCCCGAGGCATTCCTCAAAAGGAAGCCCCCCAAGATATACCAGTGAAGGCAGAAAAGGGCAAACGCCGCCCTCCTCTCCTGTTTATATTGCTTTGGGTTGGAATAGCTCTATTGTGTGCCGGTTTAGGCCTCCTCTTTACACCCTCCTGCTGACTATCACACCGAAAAACTGCGTTAATTGTGAGCGATTAACCTTTATTCCAAGTTTTCCAGGTCGTTCCTTCTTAAAAAATTTGTCTCTAAAGGGCTTTCCTAAAAGCTGGCAGGTTTTTTACTTTAAGTGAATCCTCAACATGAACCGATTTGATGCCGTGCTCCATATTAATGAAGCAGAAAGGGCATGCCGTCACCAGTATCTCAGCGCCAAAACTCTCTCACTGTCAACACAGGTATAACTCAATAGCTCTTTTATTGCCACGAGCCTCCTTAGCTCTATTAGCTAGGGAGGGCTGAGTCCAAACCTAGTATTTTTCAGCTTGGCCACACGAGTTGCGTAGAATAGTTAAGATTTGCTAAACTAGCTTAGATATATGGGCCGTTAGCTCAGTTGGCAGAGCACCTGACTTTTAATCAGGGTGTCACAGGTTCGAGACCTGTACGGCCTACTTCAGGTACAAATTTACCCCCGAATGACCTCGTTAACCTGCTAAAAGGGCACCTGATTGATAAAAGTTACCGCAATGTAGCACAAAGTTGTAGTAACCGGTTTAAGCAAGCAGTAAGCTGTCAGTGTGAGGGGTTACAATTGACTACATTTTCTGACGCACTGGCAGCTTATCGTATCTGTGCTAAGGCAGAGGGAAAATCGCCGAAAACAGTGAACTGGATTGGTGACGCCGTGCGCTATTTCTCCCAGTTTCTAGGCGACCAAGCCAACGACCTAGACAGTGTCAATGCCCAAAGTTTACGTCAGTTTATTCTAGCCCTACAGACCAAGAAGACCTTCTCTAAACACCGATTTACCCCACCACAGGAGAAACCGGTATCCCCAGACACCGTGGCCAGCTACACTAGGGCAATCAAGAGCTTCTTTTCCTTCCTAGAAAGGGAGGAGTTGATACCCAGTAACCCAGTGGCAAAGGTAAAGGTGCCAAAGACGCCAAGGAGGAATATGCCCACGTTCTCGGAGGAGGACTTGGCGAGACTATTTGCCCAACCGGATAAAAAGACCAGCGAGGGGTATCGGGACTATACAATAATGCTGACACTTCTCGACACTGGGATTCGAGTAAGTGAGTTGTGCGGACTTGGGGTCGGTGATGTTGACCTAGCCAATGGTTATCTCAGGGTGATGGGCAAAGGGCAACGGGAGCGCTATGTTCCAATAGGGCGAAAACTAACAAAGGCGCTACTGAAATATAAGCTGTTACACCGGGCAGAAGCAAATGGCTCGGATAACTTTTTCCTGACCAGGGATGGTAGACCTATCAATAAAGCTCGGGTTCAAAAATTCATTCGGCGCTATGGCGAAAGAGCAGGTATTAAAACGAGACCTAGTCCACATACCTTCAGAAGTACAAAGGCAGTCCTTTACCTGAGAAATGGCGGTGACCCTTTCAGCTTGCAAAAAGCGCTGGGACACAGCAGTCTAGTAATGACCAGGCGATACAGTAACCTAGCTAATAGCGATGTCAGGAGCCAGCACTTGAGATATGGTGTGGTGGACAGACTTAAAGTCTAAGCTTAGTTGCTATGCTAACCTAATTATCCAACTTTGGATAGCCCTATCTCAGCCCTGTACCATTTTATAAGGCCTTCAGGGTAGTATCCATAGAGAGTAAGCCCTTCTACTGGAACACCTTTCATCTGAGCCAGTTTTATAGCTTCGTCCTCTTCTTCGGGTTTCCAATATTTTTTATGGCGGGGTCTTATCCACTGAATGATGTCCTCTCTAAACCATAAAAGCTTCCTGGTACCACGAATTGTAGGAGGTAGCTTCTCATCCCGCTTCATACGTCGAACTTGTTCATGGCTTAATCTAAAAATCTCTGCTAAATCGGTTACATCATAGGTAAGCTCGTAACCCCTATTTGCTATTTTCCTGAGGAGCTTTTCCTGGCAAATAAAACAAAAGCGTCCTATATTGCCTTCCATCAATTCCCTTCCACATAATGCGCATGTCTTTCCCATCATACCTCACCAATCCTTTCCACCGCATATAATATTACCTTTCCTTTTTAACTCCTTCAAAATTTCCTGCAATGTTGTCTTATATAGCACTGCCTTATTACATTTTATCTTAAAATTTAAATAGAACGCAAGAAATTTGTGCTTGCTACGAAACAGTAACAAAGTCAAAGCATATCAGGGAACTGAGGGCTAATGGCTAGAGAGCAGAAACAACACAGAGACTACTGGGTTGGAGAGGTCTTCTTCAGTCAAGGCCATGCTTGGGGAGTTGATGAGCAACTTGACACTATCTGGCTTGGTGCGGAAGAGGACATTCTCCCCGTGCTCGAAGGAGATAAGGCACTACCAGATACGCTCTCACCGGAGCAGAGAACTTCCCTGATTCAACTAATGGAGTTAATGGAGGTTAGACATGCAGGAGCCACAGAGACTAGAAGAAGCCGTACTGTCCGAAGCCGACCTATTGGAGTTATTAGGCATCGACAAAGGCACGCTGGACGACCTAAGGCGGGAAAAAAGTTTTCCCGTCGTTAGGCTCACCACCAGAACTAGGGTCTATCTTGCTAAGGACGTCCTCGGTTGGCTGGAACAGCGGTCTAAAACCTAATCAGAGCTAATCACAGTAAGTCAGAAGGCACTGCTAGACAGTCTTTTTCTGGAGGCAATAGAAATGGTTAGGCCAAGGCTTTCAGTAGATTTTGCGATAGTTTTGCGCTTGCGAGATGTCGATAACCTGGGTTGGTCTCGGATGGCAGAAGTATATCGGAAAATAACCGGGCAATATATTAGCCGAGACACAATCAAGCGTAGGTATC
>JABUBO010000251.1_pt1 | contig 16804 bp, 12 predicted proteins | sample 7240361 | NCBI WGS metagenome assembly JABUBO01 (sample SAMN07256346, study PRJNA390944) | subsurface metagenome | isolation source: Methane hydrate marine sediment | place: Pacific Ocean: Eastern North Pacific, ODP site
AGCACCTAATACTGGTCGGCATGCGCACTCGCGGTGTGCCCTTAGCCAAGCGGCTGGCCGCCAAAATAGAAGATTTTGAGGGATTTAAAATACCGGTTGGCGCTCTAGATATCACCCCCTATCGAGATGACCTTGCCTCACTAAATCGGCAACCTCTCGTCAAACGTACTGATATTCCGGCCAATATTGATGGCAAATCTATAGTTTTAGTTGATGATGTCCTCTACACTGGGCGCAGCACCCGGGCTGCCATGGATGCCCTTACTGACCTGGGACGACCCCAGTCAATTCAATTAGCCGTGCTTGTTGACCGCGGTCACCGTGAGCTACCGATACGGGCTGACTATGTGGGTAAGAACATACCCAGCTCCAGAGACGAGGAAATACAAGTTCGACTGGTAGAAACCGATGGCATAGACGAAGTAACCATCATAAGCGTAGCTAACAGCAAACCTCCCAGAAGTGAATTGAGGAAGATAGGCACCTTCAAAAGGAGTTATTATGGCTCTGGCAAATAGAAATCTAGTAACTATAGATGATTTATCCAACGGGGAAATAGAGGGACTGTTTGCCTTGGCTGATGAAATGTCAGACTCCATGAACGAGCAGTTTGGTGTATGCCAAGGCAAGATTATGGCCAGCCTGTTTTTTGAGCCTAGCACCAGAACACGGCTATCATTTGAGACGGCAATGCACAGACTTGGGGGCAATGTCATAAGTGTGGCTGATGTCACAGCGACCTCTCTAGCCAAGGGTGAAAGCATTGCTGATATGGCGAGGGTGGTCGGGAGCTACGCCGATATAATTGTCATCAGGCACCCCTGGGAAGGAGCCGCCAAGGTTGTCGCCGACTACGCTGGTGTCCCGGTAATAAATGCCGGCGATGGAGGGCATCAGCATCCAACCCAGACCCTATGCGACCTTTATACCATCAAGAAGGAGAGGCAGACCATCAAAGGCCTAAAGATTGCTCTGTGGGGCGACTTGAAGTATGGACGAACCATACATTCCCTAATTTTCGCTCTGGCAAAGTTCGGAGCGGATATTCTTTTTTTCCCTAGCCCGGGTCTGGAGGTGCCAGAGCATGTTATCAAAAAGTTAATCATAGAATATGGCGGCGAGCTGGAAAAGTATGAGGCTCTAGGCCAGACAGTAAAAGATAGCCTTTTCCCCCTTGATGCTATATATATGACACCAAGCAGCCCTCATCAATTAGCAATGATGCCTGATATCAATATTGAGGTCGAACTGAAGACAGGGGTTGATGCCCTTTATGTTACCAGACCTCAAAAGGAAAGATTTGCCGCCACTGAAGAAGGACAGGAACTAAAAGAAAAATACCCGGTGGTAGATAAGAGACTGCTCAAAGGCAAAGCGTTCAGGAAAACGCTTGTTATGCACCCGTTACCACGTGTTGATGAGTTAGCCTACGAAGTAGATGCTGACCCGAGGAGTATGTACTTCAAGCAGGCTGCCCGAGGGGTACCGATCAGAATGGCACTGGTCGCCCTCTTACTGGGAGCTAAAGAGGTTTCCGCTCCCAGAGAAGACGATTCCTTTGTCCCCAAAATAGACTATCCCGTGTATAGGCGAGATTTTGGAATCAGGTGCTCTAATCCCAGATGTGTGTCAATACAGGAAACTGAGACAAAGTATATTAAGCCCGAATTCAAAGTAGTAGACCGCGAACCTTTGACACTTAGGTGCGTTTATTGTGAACATGGGTTTGAGCCTAAATATGTTGCCAGTTCAGACTGGCATGAAGGCAGATTGGCTAACAAAAAATACCATAGCGCTGACAGCCATTGGACTAGAAAAATTAAACCAGAGAACCTGATTATTTTCGATTCAGAAAGTGAAGCCGAGGCTCACGGTTTCAAGCCCAGTCACTATGCCAGAGCACATCACTAGAGAAATGATGATGAAGGGAAAAAGCGAGTAAAGAACAATGAAGTCCTTGCTTATTCATGGTGGTCATATAATTGACCCCAGACAAGGGATAGATGAAATCGGCAGTTTGCTTATTACTGAAGGTAAAATCTCGTGGCTGGGCAGGGGAGAAGCAACACCACCCCAGCCAGATTATGATGTCCTTCACGCCCAGGGGCTAATTGTCTGCCCCGGATTTGTTGACATCCACTGCCACCTCAGACAGCCCGGATTCGAGGAAAAGGAAACTATCGCTACTGGAACCCGAGCCGCCGCCAAGGGTGGCTTTACTACCATCGGCTGTATGCCTAACACTAATCCGCCCCTGGATAATCAGGCTACTATAGATTATGTAAAGTCAATTGTTGCCACGGAAGGAGTAGTTCGCGTTCTGCCTATAGGCTGTATTTCAAGAGGTAGAAAAGGTCAAGAGCTAGCCCCAATGGGTGAGCTGGCTTCAGCCGGGGTGATTGCCTATAGTGATGACGGCGAACCAGCAGCCAACTCCCGACTTATGCGCCAGGCGCTAGATTATAGCCGCGACCTTGACTTACCTATTATTGACCACTGCGAGGATACATCCCTCACCGAAGGCGGACAGATGAATGAGGGCATAATATCAACCAAGTTAGGTCTCCGTGGAATACCAGCCGCGGCTGAGGAGATTATAGTCGCCCGTGACCTGGCTCTGGTTAAGCTTACTGGAGGTCGACTCCACATTGCCCATGTCAGCACCGAAGGCTCGGTTGACCTCATTCGCCGGGCCAAGGAGAAAGGCATCAAGGTTACTGCCGAGGTTACACCCCACCACCTGACCCTGACCGAGGAAAAGGTCATCGGCTATAACACCAATGCCAAGGTAAATCCACCCCTGAGGACTAAGCGGGACATTCAAGCCCTAATTCAGGGGCTCAAGGAAAACGTGATTGATATTATTGCTACCGACCATGCCCCTCATACCGAAGCCGACAAGCTGTGTGAGTTTGACCTAGCTGCCTCTGGCATCAGTGTCTTTGAAACCGCCCTGGGCAGCCTTATGAGTCTGGTGCACGATAGGCAGCTAACCCTGGCTACCCTTATCGCCAGGCTTACTTATGAACCATCAAAGATTATTGGTAATAAATATGGCAAACTGGGCACACTGGATATTGGAGCCTCGGCTGATATTACTATATTTAACCCTGACCTGGAGTGGATAGTAGATACCAAAGCCTTTGCCTCCAAAGGCAAGAATACCCCTCTTACCGGCTCAAGGCTTAAAGGCAAGGTAATGGCAACCATATCGCAGGGGAAGCTAGTCTATAAGGATGACTCTGTTAGAGTTGAAGAAAAGGTTCTGGACAAGGTGAATTATGACTAAAAGAGCAATTCTGGTCTTGGAAGATGGCTCAGTCTATGAAGGCTATGCCTTTGGCGCTGAGGCTAATGCCCACGGCGAGGTGGTATTCAATACCAGCATGATGGGCTATCAGGAGATGCTAACCGACCCCTCCTATGCCGGCCAGATTGTCGTGCCTACTTATCCCCTTATCGGCAACTACGGCATAAATGAGCAGGATTTTGAATCAAATAAGCTTCAGGTAAGAGGCTTTGTGGTCAGGGAAGAGTGCTACCAGCCCAATCACTATCTAAGCACCAAGACTCTTCACCAATATCTAGCCGAGAGTGGTATACCCGGCATAAGTGGCGTGGATACCCGGGCTATTACCCGCCGACTGCGCTCATCGGGAGTAAAGATGGGCACTATTACCAGTGATAAGACACCACAAGAGGCTCTGGAACAATTAAAAGAGCTGCCTAGATATGGTGAAACCGATTTTGTTAAGCAGGTAACCACCGATGCCCCTTATCAATGGGAGCCAGAATTACATGGGGAAACCTCAGAATCTTTATGTAAAATAGTCGTCCTTGATTGCGGTTTGAAATACAGCATACTGCGCATTATGCATGGCCTGGGCTGCACAATGCAGGTAGTTCCCGCCACTATGTCAGCCGATGAAATCCTGAACTTGAAGCCTGACGGCATTCTCCTTTCCCCTGGTCCGGGTAATCCCGAAGTATTGGACTACATAGTTGACACGGTTAAGCAGCTCATCGGCAAGAAGCCGATTATGGGTATTTGTATGGGTAACCAGCTAATTGCCCGAGCCTTTGGCGCCAAAACCTTCAAGCTGAAATTCGGGCACCGAGGTGCCAACCATCCTGTCCGAGACCTGAGTGATGGGCGAATCCACATCACCGCCCAGAACCACGGCTACGCTACTGATGCGGATAGCCTTAAAGATGGCTTGGAGGTTACCCATATAAACCTGAACGACGGCACAGTGGAGGGCTTGCGCCACAGGGAGCTGCCCATCTTCTCCATCCAGTATCACTCCGAAGCCTCCCCCGGCCCCCTGGACAATACCTACCTCTTTGGGAAATTTCTGGAGATGGTGAGGGAGGCAAAATGATTAAGGGGGTGAAATAAGATGGAGAAAGATAAAGCAATAGAAATGTTGAAGGAGTGCTTGGAAGATATACCTCAATTAAAAGGGCTACGTCATGATAATCAAAAATACCATTTGTGGTTTAGTAAGGTTCGTGTAATTTTAGAAGGTACATTTGGAGGCAATTCAAGGGAATATAAAGTGTTTTCAAGCTCTGGATCACGAGCACATATTAAGATGTCTTTTGTGCCAGATAGCTTTTATCAGGATGACTATCTTGCGAATTTAACAAGCCACGAAACAGCTCTGAAATCAATAATACAAAAATACAAGATATTGGGTTTCGAAGAAAAGCCTGCTACTGTGGCAGAGATACCACCTAAAGCCTTTATTGTCCACGGGGGAAGGTCGGGTGTATTAGATAAATTGCGGGAATTTATTGAAGCTTTAGGAATAAAGCCTATTATTGTCGAGTTGTCTCCCACTAAAGGAATGACAGTTGATGAAAAAGTCAATAAGTATATAAAAGATGCAGACTGTGGCATAGTCCTTGCTACAAAAGGGGGTATAGTCGACACCAAAGGGAGACAACCAAAGCAACACCCTCGCTTAAATGTCATTGATGAATTAGAGAGGTTAAGAGCAGCTTTCCCCGAAAGAACAATATTACTTGTAGAAAAAGGTGTTGATTTACCATCAAACATTAGTGGATTAACCCATGAACCTTTTGTAGGTCAAAGTATGGACAGGGCTTTTACAGCCATTGCGAGAGAATTAGCAGAATTTGGCATATTAAAAACAATTAAACCCCAAGAAGGAGTATAAACTTTGACCACCAAACCGTCTAAAGTCTTAATCATCGGCTCGGGGCCCATCATTATTGGGCAGGCGGCGGAGTTTGACTACGCCGGCACCCAGGCGTGTAAGGCGATGCGGGAGGAGGGGGTAGTCTCGGTGCTGGTCAACTCCAACCCAGCCACCATTATGACCGATGAGGGCATTGCTGACATTGTCTATATTGAGCCGCTGACCGTGGAAATGATAAGTCGCATCATTGAGCGCGAGCGCCCCGATGGACTGCTGCCCACCCTCGGCGGTCAGACGGGACTTAATCTAGCTGTGGATTTGGCTGATGCTGGCGTTTTAGATAAATACAATGTAAGGTCGCTGGGAACGCCGATACAAACAATAAGAAACGGAGAGGACCGCGAGCTATTCAAGCAGATGATGATTAACATCAGCGAGCCGGTGCCACCCAGTGCTACCGTCAATACCCTGGAACAGGCCAGGAAAGTAGCCAAGGAGATAGGCCTGCCCGTGGTAATTCGCCCGGCTTACACCCTGGGAGGGACAGGAGGAGGCTTCGCTACCACCTGGGAGGAACTTGATAAAGCGGCAACCCTGGGACTGGCTACCAGCCCTATCCATCAGGTGCTAATAGAAGAATCCGTAGCTGGCTGGAAGGAAATAGAGTACGAGGTCATGCGTGACGGCGCCGATAACTGCATCGTCGTTTGTAATATGGAAAATATTGACCCGATGGGGGTGCACACCGGCGACAGTATCGTCGTTGCTCCCAGCCAGACTATGACCAACAAAGAGCACCAGATGCTGAGGACAGCCAGCCTCAAGATTATCAGAGCGCTGGGGGTTGAGGGCGGCTGTAATATACAATTTGCCCTTGACCTTGAGAGCAATAATTACTATGTAATTGAGGTTAACCCCCGGGTCAGCCGCAGCTCAGCCCTAGCCAGCAAAGCTACCGGCTACCCCATCGCCCGCGTGGCTGCCAAAATAGCTGTCGGCAAAAGGCTTGATGAAATCCCTAACGCAGTAACCGGAAAGACGATGGCTGCCTTTGAGCCAACGCTGGATTACCTGGTGGTCAAGATTCCTCGCTGGCCATTTGATAAATTCGCCTCGGGCGACCGGGTTTTAGGAACACAGATGAAAGCCACCGGTGAGGTAATGGCTATTGATAGGTGCTTCGAGGCAGCCCTGCAAAAAGCAATTCGCTCCCTTGAGTTTGGCAATAGGTCGTTACTATGGGAAGACCGAAACTGGGAGCTGGGAACCAACATCAATACCTACCCTCTAGAGCCTAATGACCTGAGATTGTGGGCGATTATGGCCGCCTTACGGCGAGGAATAAGCGCCAAAGAGATAACCGAGCGAACCAAGATTGACCTATGGTTCACCACCAAGCTACAGAACATCATAGATATGGAAAAACAACTCCTGTCTCAACCCCTAACGCCAGAGCTTCTGCGGCAGGCGAAGCGTCTCGGCTTCTCTGATGAGCAGATTGGAACCTTAGCCGATAGACTCCCTGAGCAGATGAGACAATTACGACACGACTGGAATATCCGCCCCGTTTACAAGATGGTGGACACCTGTGCCGCTGAGTTTGACGCAGCTACCCCCTATTTCTACAGCACCTACGAGCAGGAGAATGAGGCTGAGCCAAGCCAGGAAAACAAGGCAATAGTCATCGGCAGCGGACCTATCCGCATTGGTCAGGGCATTGAATTTGACTACTGCAGCGTTCATTCCGCCTGGGCACTACAGGAATCTGGCTTCAAAAGTATTATGGTCAACTCCAACCCAGAGACAGTGTCCACCGATTTTGACACCAGCGACCGCCTCTACTTTGAAGCCCTAGATGAGGAAAGCCTGCGTGACATTCTAGAAAATGAGGGTGAATCTTCAGGCAATGCTCCCCCACCATCTATTGTTCAATTCGGTGGTCAGACAGCTATAAATCTGGCTGAACCCCTGTTTCGCAACGGGATGCCTCTCCTCGGCTCCAGTGCCGAAGCTATTGACCTGGCTGAGGACAGACGCCGATTTGAGAACTTCCTCAGCGAGTTAGGCATCCCCCAACCGCCAGGAGCCGGGGTAACCTCTGTAGACGAAGCCCTCAGTGTGGCTAAACTTATCGGTTACCCGGTACTGGTTCGCCCCAGCTATGTCCTCGGCGGCAGGGCTATGGAAATAGTTCACAACGCCAGTGAACTAGTCCGTTACATGAACCTGGCTATAGACCTGGACACCAGGCACCCTGTCCTTATTGATAAATATCTAGAGGGGAAAGAGGTAGAGATTGATGCCGTAGGTGATGGGGAACGTGTTCTCATTCCGGGAATAATGGAGCATATTGAACGGGCAGGAGTGCATAGTGGAGACTCTATGGCTGTCTATCCTGGGATAAACCTGACTGAGCCAGAGAGAGAAACCATTGTTGACTATGCCATCCGAATAGGGCTGGCACTCAAAATTAAAGGCTTAATGAACATTCAGTTCGTTATTATGCCTAGTAGCGCTACTCAAGCATCAACAGTTTATGTATTAGAAGTAAACCCCCGGGCTAGCCGCACTATCCCATTTATCTCTAAAGTTACCGGTGTCCCAATGGTGAATGTGGCGACTAAGGTTATGCTAGGTAAAAGCCTCAAGGAGCAGGGTTATAGCACCGGACTATGGCCAAGACAGAAGCTGGTGAGTATTAAAGCCCCGGTCTTTTCTATGTCCAAATTACTTGGAGTAGATACCTACCTCAGTCCTGAAATGAAGTCCACCGGAGAGGTAATGGGAATTGACTATACCTTTGATGCTGCCTTAGCTAAGGCACTTCTAGCCGCTGGACTGATGCTATTACCTCATGGAGCCATACTTTTTAGCATTGCCGACAGGGATAAACCTGAAGCCCTAGCTATAATCAGAAAGTTCTCATCAATAGGCTATAAACTCTATGCTACTGAAGGCACGGCAACTATGATTGAGTCAGCTGGACTGCCGGTAACAATGATTAGCAAAAAGCTGAGTGAGGGGCATCCCAATGTCATTGACATTATTAATGATGAGACAGTAAACAGCGTGGTCAATACTATTACCGGAGGTCGCATCCCGCTAAGGGATGGCTTCCACATCCGCCGTGCGGCGGCTGAGAAGCGTATCCCCTGTTTTACCTCCCTTGATACGGCTCGAGCTGCAGTAGAAATACTTCTTAACGGCAGCCAAACTTACAGCGCTCAGCCCCTACCAGACTACCGAAGAAAGGAACCCGCTTGAAGCAGGTTACAGCTTCCGTTATTTCTAACAGTGAAGTTATGCCAGGTGTCTATCTTATCTGGCTGGAATCCCCCCAGATAGCCTCCGTGGCACAGCCGGGACAATTTATCATGGTGTATTGTGGGGAAGAAACCTTGCTGCGTCGTCCATTGAGCATCCACCAAGTAGCTGATGGCTCTAAACTTGCTCTTCTATTCAATGTAGTCGGCAAGGGCACACATTGGCTAGCCCAGTGCCAAGTTGGCGATAATATAGACCTGCTGGGACCACTAGGTAACGGCTATTCTTTTCATCCTGAATCACACAAACTGCTATTACTGGCTGGTGGCATCGGTATTGCCCCATTACGCTTTCTAGCTCAACAAGCCTTGAACCAAGGCTGCTCAGTAAGGCTGCTATTAGGAGCATCAACCGCTAACCAGCTTTATCCCAGACACCTCCTACCTCCTGAAGCTGAGCTTATCACTACGACCGAGGATGGAACCGCTGGCAAAAAGGGAATGATAACCAACCTTCTGCCCGATTTTATTGATTGGGCAGACCAAATCTTTGCCTGTGGACCTACCCTGATGTATCGAGTTATGGCTGCCCGAAACCAACAACTTAAAGCAAAGTCAGCTCAGATTTCTCTGGAAGTGAGGATGGGGTGTGGGCGTGGGGTTTGCTATGGGTGCACGCTGAAAACAAAAGGAGGACTGAAACAGGTATGCATGGATGGACCGATATTTAACTTAGATGATATCATCTGGGATGAATTAGCCTATTAGCAACAGGAGGTAACAAATATGGTAATCACCAAGAAAATTAGTCTTCAGACTAAAGGGAACTGTGATATTATTAATATTACACCCCAAGTAGAACAGCAGGTGGCTGAGACGGATATAAATAATGGAACGGCTACCCTGTTTGTAGCCGGTTCAACCGCTGGAATATCTACTATTGAATTTGAGTCTGGTGTACTTTCTGACTTTCAGAGCATGTGGGAGCGAAATATCCCTCAGAATATCCCCTATAACCATGACCGCCGCTGGGGTGATGGCAATGGATACTCTCATGTCCGCGCCTCACTACTGGGTGCATCTCTAGTAATTCCCTTCAATGATAAAAGGTTAACCCTGGGCACCTGGCAGCAGATAGTCCTGGTAGATTTCGACAACCGACCCCGGTCAAGACAAATTATATTGCAAATTATGGGTGATTAGATTGTTTATTTACCCTGTATTAGGGAGAAAAATTCAGCCCTGGTTTCTGCCTTGCGGCGAAAGGTGCCCCTGAGGGCTGAGGTGACGATAGCGCTTCCTGGTTTCTTAATACCTCTCATAATCATACAGAGGTGCTCAGCCTGGATAATTACCCCGACTCCATCAGGCTTAAGCCCGTCAACAATGGCATCAGCAATCTCGGTGGTCATTCTCTCCTGAAGCTGAGGACGGCTAGCCACAATTTCCACTACCCGAGCTAATTTGCTAAGACCCACCACACGCCCATCAACATTTGGAATATAGCCTACATGAGCCACACCATAAAATGGCAAAAGGTGGTGCTCACACATAGAATAAAAGGGAATATCCCTTACGATTACCATCTCCCGATGCCCCTCTTCAAAACCTACCGTCAGTTCTTCCTTAGGCTTTTTACCAAGCCCCATAAAAAGCTCAGCATACATCTCAGCTATGCGCTTGGGGGTATCTACCAAACCTTCTCGTTCAGGGTTTTCCCCAATAGCCTTAATGATAGAAGCTACTGCTGCCTCAATCTTGGCTTTGTCAAACACCTTACACCTCCTCTAAGACTATTACAAAATAACCACAAAGGCTACAGTATAACCCTATTTAGTCACCGCCACCCCAACCCCTAGCCTTTAATAAAATCAAACTGAGTATGATAGCTAATACGCCAATTATTACACAGATTAAGAAAGCTAAACTGTAACTCCCGGTTATATCAAAGATACTTCCCGCTAAGGGTGGTCCTAAAGCTGCTCCAACTGAGGTGAAAAGCACGAGACCTCCAAATATCATGCCTAAAGAGCCAATACCAAATAATTCTGCACTTACTACTACCTGTAGCGGACCAATGCCCCCAAGGCCAACACCAAAAATTACAGCAAATATGTAGAGCATCCAAATTTCCTTAGCAAATAGAAGCCAGAGTAAAGCTAATGCTACCGAGGAAATACAAACAATTAATAATAATCTACCTCCTATCCTATCAGATATAAAGCCCGTAGAAAGCCCACCGATAACACCACATCCAGCAATAATAGATGTTATACTCGCCGCTATTATTGGCGAAATTCCAATATCAATAGCATGAGGGATAATATGAACAATTATTACCTGCACGCAAAGAAAGCAGCAGAATAGTATTGAGCCCAAAATCCAGAAACGGCTGGTTTTAATTACCTGTGTAAGAGAGAGACCTTCCACCGCTGAAGCTAGGGATTGTTTATCTTCTATATCCTCACTTTCCCCATATGGCTTGAGCCCCACTCGTTGAGGACTATGTTTCAAAAATTGGGCAAGAGGGATAACGACTATTAAGATTGCTAAACCCAGAATAAGATAGGCTTGTCGCCACCCAGAGGTAGATATAAGCCATTGCACTAAGGGTGGTGAAATTATTCCTCCAAGACCAATGCCAGCAAAAGTGAGCCCGATGGCTATTCCCCTCTTCTTGGCAAACCACCTCGGTATTGTAGAAGTAATAGGAATAAAACAACAGCTAATACCAATTCCCATAAAAAGTCCCCAGACTAAATATACTTGCCATAATGAGTTAATTTGTGACATTAAAAAGAAGCCTATTCCGGTTAATAGTCCATTAAGTGTAACTAAGATTCGGGGACCATATTTATCACTTAGTCTTCCGCTAAGAATAGAGAAAAGTCCAGACATTAGCATAAACATTGAAAAAGCCCCTGATAGTGCTCCCCTTTCCCAGCCAAACTCCGCTGTCAGAGGTACTAAAAATACGCCAAATGCATAAAGTACAAGTGCATGCATAACCAAGATACAGTCAGACATAATAACCATGTTCCAACCGTAGTGTAAATGTTTCAACCTCATTGCTTACTGTAGCCCTCACAGTCTAAGTGTCTTACTTTATCCTTGGCAGTGGTAAGATAAACATCCTGCCCTAGAAACAGGAGGGGTCTATTCCTCCGTTGTTTTCCAAGACAATTGCTATCTGATTAGATAGGAAATACCTCACTTGATTTTTCGGGAAACAATTCCTATCTGATTAGCTTTGAATTGTTTCAGATGTTATGTCAAGTTGTTTTAACTCCAGTCTAAAGCTTGCTCTATAGCTACTAAATCGGCAGGAAGCTCAAGAAAGGGCTCAGCACTTTTCAGGGCGGTATCAGTATCCTTAAGTCCGGTGCCAGTTACCACGCAAACTACCTTCTTTTGCGAGAAGTCCATCCCCTCCTGTGAAAGCTTAATAAGCCCGGCTAAGGAAGCGGCTGAGGCGGGCTCGCCAAAGACACCTCCCGTGGTCGCCAGAAGCCGATAAGCAGCTAGAATCTCTTCATCACTAACCATATCAATAATGCCACCAGATTCATCACGAGCGGCGACTGCCTTCTGCCAGCTAGCCGGGTTTCCTATTCGTATGGCTGAGGCAACAGTTTCTGGCTCCTCAACGACACAACCCCGAACAATAGGGGCAGCACCCTCAGCTTGAAAACCCATCATCCTGGGCTTATTCCTTGCCCTGCCTGCCTGATAATATTCCACAAAACCCTTCCAGTAGGCGGTAATATTACCAGCATTACCCACCGGGATAAAAAGATAATCGGGAGCCTCACCCAAAACATCAATAATCTCAAAGGCAGCCGTTTTTTGTCCCTCGATGCGGTTGGGATTAACCGAGTTTACCAAGGTAACCGGATGCTTCTCGGTCAGGCTTCGCACTATGCTTAGAGCCTGGTCAAAATTTCCATCAATAGAGACAATTTTAGCCCCATAGACAATAGCCTGAGCCAGCTTACCCAGAGCAATCTTGCCCTTAGGGATAACGATAATAGCGGTAAGCCCACAATAGGCAGCATAGGCAGCAGCTGAGGCACTGGTATTACCGGTTGAGGCACAGATTATGGCTTTACTGTTTGCTTCCAGCGCCCTGGCTACAGCCACTACCATACCCCTATCTTTAAATGAGCCAGTAGGATTACACCCCTCCAGCTTAAGATATAGCTCCCCACAACCGGTTTTCTTCTCCAGCTCACCACACCTGACCAGGGGAGTATCTCCCTCCCCTAATGAGAATAGCGGCGTTTTAGGTGTAACCGGGAGGAAGTCTTTATACTTAACCAGAACTCCTGTTTTCATCATTTATCCTTTCGCAAACTCTTCGCTTGAGGTTGTCTAAGAACCTCGCCCCTTTAGGCATTTATTTACCAACCCACTCCCTTTATCCCCTTACCCTTGATAAGGGCTTTGCCTCATAAGTGCCACTTGCCCTAAAAGTCAGTGAGTTGCCTCAAAAGTCTACCTACTTTGTTTCCGTAGGACTTATCCCCTATTCAGTCAATCCCCAAATCCCTGGACCGACATGGGCAAATCTTAAATCCTTACCCCTTTTAGTTCGCCGTTTGTTTTCCAAATATAAATCGGCTCCCAAAGTCGATTCAGGAGTTTTTCCTTTAGTTTCAATCATACTTTTGGAAAGAGCAATGCGTATAATTTCTTTTACATGAAGAGGTTTACCATAATCTTTCAAAATTAAATAAGCTGCTTCAGCTTTGCTATACATGCCTGTAACTCCCTATTTAATTATTTTCTGTAAAGTAATCCAGCTTGGTGATGTTTTAAAAAAATACTCAATATAATCTTCATCTATTTTATCGTCCTTGAAAGGCAGGAATATTTTTATTTTATGAATCTTATTTAAATAACATTTTCTTCCATAGGAAAATCTCCACCTTATTTCATTTAATTGTGCAGCAAAGAATAATAATGTAGTAAATCTGTAGCTTCGATTTGGAATACCTATTATTACATTGTCCTTAGTCGCAAAGGGATAATAATGATAATAGGATGCTAGAGGTTGCCCGTCAGACGCAATTGTTATAGCATTCTTTATTGTATTAGTAATAGGTATGTCATATTTGCCCTCAAAACCATTATTTTCGGCAGAACATGAAATCAATGGAACTATACCTGCATCTAATTCTCCGCTTACATGATAACCTCCAGTTCTTATTGGAGTTTGAAATATATCTGTTATTGGTATTTCTTTTAAAATGGGGACATTACTTGGTTTTTTAATATCTTGGAAAAGGTCTGGTTTCAAGACATTTTCTTTAAAATCCTGAATACGATTGTCTTTAATCATAAAGGATATAGCTTCTCTTAGAGTTTGGTCTATTCTCTCTTGAATATCATTTTCTGATGGTGTCTTTTCTTCAAGATAGACTTCAGGTAGCAATTCTAAGAGTTCATCAGATGGTTCAATAGGGCATGCTTTCTGAATTTCTTTTATATTATCTATTTTTATTTCTGGCCTTACAATAAAGTTCTTTATTAGTTCAGTCTTTTCTTCCAATTCATTTGTCGTGCGTGAACTTGGCAATCTCTTTCCTTTACTTTTTAATAGACCGTCTGTTTTTATTGATAGCCATAACACCTTTCGGTCATAATCATGTGGAATTCCCTTCTTTATTATAAAGCCACAAGTTTGCGCACCTATCGGATAAAATAAGTCATCTGGGAAATTTATTACAGCTAACAAAGTATTACTTTCTAATAAATCCGTGCGATATTGACGGTATTTCCCCTGTTTTACCAATGCAGACCGTGGTAATACGCTAAACAATAAACCACCATTGTACATCTGTTTTGAAGCATGTTCTACAAATTTAAGTTCTTTTTCGTCGCTTGTTTTTAAAGCAAAGGGGGGATTCATTAATATTCTACTAATTGGTGGATTTCTATCTTCCAAATCTCTATTTTCATATCCAGCTGTATTTATTCCATTTTTAATTATAAGATTAAGATATTTCTGGAAGCAATCACCTTCAATTATGTTATTTTTCCCATCTCCCCTGAAAATCATATTAACAATAGCTAAAGCAACAACATCAGGGTCAGAATCTACTCCAAAAATATTATGTTGCTTAAACAAATCTGTTTTCCCCTTGCCGTATTTTCCTTTCACATAATCGAAAACCGCCACTAGGAATCCACCAGTTCCACAACATGGGTCAAGAATAATATCGTTTAGGCCAATTCCTAATATTTCTACGGCAAATTTCGTTATGTGTCTAGGTGTCAGAACTATTCCAATCTCTTTGGCACCATTTCCATATTTTAAAAAGACCTCATAAAACTTACCTAAGACATCCGTTCCAGAGTTCATAGCGGAACGTATGTTGAGATTATTTAACTCTTGGATTGTCTTAACGAGTGCCATTTTAAATTTAATATGATTATCACGAGTGGAAGGCAAAGAAAGCTGGATGTACGGATAAAACTCGGGTTTTCCTTCTCTGTGCAGAATAGCATGAGCACGACTATTTATATCATTGATTAAAACTGAAGGTTCGGCATTCACATTTGGCTGGGTCTCATCAACTAAAGCCAACAATAATGCAGCCATCACTCTTGCTCTATTATTTTTGTTTATGAGACCTTTATGGAGAATTCCATTTATTCTTTCTGCGGTGGATAAAAATATTCTTTCATCAACAGGAACATCTTGGATTTTAGAGTTATTTGTTTCTAAAAGTATCCTCGCAATTTGAGGGGAAACCAAGCTTGTCAATTCTTTCCCATTAACAATAATTGGCTTGAACCTATCATTCTGTAAATATTTGCTCCTGATTAAATAGCCATCAGTAGGATTCCCGGCAACTCCTGAAATCACTTTAACTTTGACCTGTTTGCTTTCATTTATTATGGAAGCATATCGCTTATATGCTTGGTCTAGAGCATCGCCAATTTTATCTCTCTCTGGTTTCGCTTCAATGACATAAAATTCATTCTCTCTTAACTTTATGATATTTTCTGGATGTTTTGCTCCGAGCTTCTCTGCGATTCTCCAATCTTCAAGGCATTCCTGTTGAGTATAAACTTGACCGTCTGGATGCCTAGCAGGATTTTTGGCAATCCAACCAAGAGTCTTAAGATTATCTTTAATAAAACCGTAGGCGTGAACCTCAGAACTCTTTACTTTTTTTGCCATGCCTTTGACTCTCCTTTAGTATTTCCTCCTTCAAACTTCCCCTAATAAACGACCTTTATGACTATGCATTGGCTCAAGCCTCAACCCGAACGAAGTTGCCTATTTCCTTAACCACTGCCAGGTGTGTCAGCTCGTCAAGAGCTTGCTGCATTGCCTTTTCCTGAGCTGGATGCGTCATAATAACAGCCTCAGCAGTCTGAGCAACACTATCAGCCTCCTTCTGGATAACCGATGAAATGCTAATCTGGTGGTCACCTAAAACCTTAGTAATCTGAGCTAAAACTCCGGGGCGGTCAGCAACATTCATCCTAAGGTAGTATCGTGTCTCAATCTCAGACATCGGTTTAATGAGAGCACCAGAATCCAACTTTACCTGAAAACGGCTACCAACGTTAAGAACAATATCTCGCGCTTCGGACACGATATCGGAGATAACGGCACTACTGGTGGGTAGAGGACCGGCACCCTGACCGTAGAAAAGCACCCTGCCGACAAGGTCGCCCTCTACTAAAATTGCATTGTAAACACCATCAACCTTGGCGAGAAGAGAATCCTCAGGAATAAAGACAGGATGAACCCTTGCTTCAATTGAATGATTGCTTCGTTTGGCTATGGCTAGCAGTTTGATAGCAAAACCCAGCTCCCGAGCATATTGGAAATCACGAGTGCTAAGTCGAGAAATCCCCTCACAATGAATATCCTCAGGTCTAACCTCACTCTGAAAGGCTAAGGAGGCAAGAATAGCCAGTTTGTAAGTAGCATCTATCCCCTCTACATCATCCCTCGGATTGGCTTCAGCATAACCTAACTCCTGGGCTCGGGTAAGAGCTGAAGAGAAATCCACACCCTCTCTCGCCATCCTGGTAAGAATATAGTTCGTCGTCCCGTTTATTATGGCATAGATACCATTTATTTTATTAGCCACTAACTCATACTGAAAAGGAGCAATCAAAGGGATGCCCCCACCAACACTGGCTTCATAACGCAGTCCTACCTTATGCTGTTGAGCTAAAGCCAGTAGTTCCGCCCCATGCTTAGCAATAACCTCCTTGTTGGCGGTAACTACATGCTTGCCGTCTGACAGTGCCCTCTTCAAATATTGTAAAGCCGGGCTCTCACCCCCTATCACCTCAACGACTATATCTATCTCAGGCTCGGCAAAAAACTCATCAGCATCGGTGGTAAAA
>JABUBO010000252.1_pt1 | contig 16803 bp, 27 predicted proteins | sample 7240361 | NCBI WGS metagenome assembly JABUBO01 (sample SAMN07256346, study PRJNA390944) | subsurface metagenome | isolation source: Methane hydrate marine sediment | place: Pacific Ocean: Eastern North Pacific, ODP site
GCTTCAGGAACCCAGGACAATCCTGAGGGCTATCGGTGGGATTACGAGCGTGGAACTTAGTCGCTCTGGGACGAGAAGCTTTTGTTGCGGCGGAGGCGGGGGCCACATGTGGATGGAAGAGGATCCTGGCAAGCGGGTTAATGAACGAAGGGTCGAGGAGATAATTCAGGCGAAAGTGGACGTTGTGGCAACAGCCTGCCCATATTGTTTGACGATGTTCGAAGACGGAGTGAAAGCCAAGGGGGCAGAAGAATCCTTACAGGCTAAAGACCTGAGCGAGTTGGTTGCTGAAGCGTTAGGCAAGGATGGATAGCTCAGATATCTTTGCAATCCAAGGGAGCTTTAGTTAATCTTTAGACCGGTTTATATTCCCCTCCAGGGTGTTATTCTCGACCCAGATTGGGATTATGGTAGCCATCCTGACCCCCACTAGGTACCGAGCGTACTGCAGCAAGTATGACTTCGGTATTCCTTTATTCAGGCGAGGCGATTGATGCTCGCTGGTAGCCAAAAATCCATAATCAGGCTATAATTATAAATGGATAAATACTTAGGAGGGATGTGTGATGCCATTTCGCATGGGTCCATGGGAGATCGGTCTCATCGTGGTGATTATCCTGATTGTCTTCGGGGTGGGAAAACTGCCGCAAGTCGGCGGGGCTATTGGTAAGGGATTACGAGCATTCCGTAAGGGACAATCTGGCGAGGACGATGAAGAGGGAAAGCCCAAAACCAAGAGAAAGGTCACCAAGAAAATAGACAAGAGCTAAACTTTACCTCCAATTTGTAAGTCTATGGGTATAGTTCGCAAGGGCCTAATTACGTAACGCTTACGGCAGGATGTAGCAAGGGAAGAGGAGCAAGCAATGGACTTTTTCGGCATAGGTATGGGGGAAATATTACTAATCCTTGTTATCGCCCTGATAATATGGGGGCCGGGAAGGATAGTAGAAATCGGCAGGACGCTAGGGAGAATAGTGCGCACCTTGAAAAAAGCGAGCTTTGACCTGACAACACAGATAACTAAGGAATTGGAGGAGAAAGAAGAAAACCATTCACCTAAGCGAGAGAGTTAGTGATTAAGACCCGTAGGTCGGTAACTGCCAGTAAGATAAGACTACACTACCCGTATAGCTAACCCTTTGAGCAGTTAGAAAGTTCAGCCATTGAAATGGAAAAGGACAGTAAGAAGCTGAGTATCCTGGAGCATCTTCAGGAACTTCGTAAGCGCTTAATCAAGTGTGTTATTGCAGTATTAATCACCACCGTTATCTCTTTCGTCTTTGCCAAACATATCTTCAACGTTTTGATTTTGCCAGCGGAGGGCATCAACCTCGTCTACATTGAGATGACAGAGATGATCGGCACTTATATGAGGGTGTGCCTTGTCAGCGGAATTATACTGGCGATGCCTTTCCTAATTTACCAATTTCTCATGTTTGTCTCCCCAGGGCTTACCCCGAAGGAAAAAAGGTCTGTATATTTGATTTTCCCCTGGATAGCACTAATGTTTGCTGCTGGTGTCGTCTTCAGCTATTTCATTCTGATACCACCAGCAACTAAATTCCTGATTAGCTTTGGTAGTGACATAGCGACCCCTCAGATTAAGATTGGCAATTATATCTCAATCGTAGCCAGACTGTTATTAGCTATCGGACTTGTCTTTGAGATGCCAGTAATAACGACTTTCCTCTCTAGGCTTGGTATTATCACACCCAGATGGCTTTCAGACAAACGAAAATCAGCCATTATAATTGCCTTCATCCTGGCAGCAATAATTACACCAACCTTCGATCCTGTGAACCAGACCCTTGTCGCTGCCCCCCTAATCATTCTATATGAGATGAGTATCTGGCTGGCTAAGCTTGTCCAGCGGAAAGAACCCCAAACGGTTCCGTCTTTACCTGCTTCGGCGGCACAAGATGAATAGTACCAAACTATATTGAGATGTCTTGCAATAATAATATGACTTCTAATGTTGCCCAGAAGGCCCGTATTGACCTCATATAGGCATTGATTGTATGTCCGGAAAGTCCCCTTTGCTGCGCTTTACTATAAGGGTGATTACTAAAGCACCTCTTAAGCTGGAGATGGAAAATGAACGCCCTTATCTCCTTAACTCCTATCTGAGTAACATCCGTGCTGAGACCTTCGCTACTTAAGAAACCATCAAGGTATTTTACGCTGTTAACGGCAATAGCTACCGTATTTTGACTCTTGCCTTCAGTCTGGGCACAGAGAGTAGCCTGAGGCGAGACTTGAGAGCTCAGTTGGTGATTTTGACGAAGCAAGCACTCCCTCTTTACAGCTACCATTTTTTGGGCTAAAATAGATATGATTCTGGCGGGTGTAACTCAGCGGAAGAGTGCTTGCTTCCCAAGCAAGACGTCGTGGGTTCGAATCCCATCACCCGCTCCACAAAGCTGAGCGACGACTTGCCTAAGTTTAATAGATAAAGCTGGGACAAAGCTAGAGGCAACGACTTGCATAGGTCGAAAATAAAGAATAAAATAAAAAATAAAAAACTAGGGCCGACCGCAATGAAAAATGAAACACAACGCAGACATCGGGCTTCACGACTTGGTAGAGGGTTTCCTCTTTTCGCTGAGAGCTGAGGGGAAATCGAATGGCACCATCGAGTATTACACTTATCTACTACATCCCCTATTATCCTATGCTGGTGAGCAAGGGTGGACAGATAGTGCATTATCGCTAGACACCCATAGGATAAGAGAATTTCTCAACTGGACTGCCACACGAACTTTCGAACTGAAAGTAGCTAATAATGGCGGAAGGGTGCTAAGGAAAGCGAAGCCATCCACCGCTTGGCCTTACTACCGGGCACTGAGGCGATTGTTCAACTGGGCGGTTGAGGAAGGTTATCTGGAATCCAGTCCTTTAGCTACCATCCACTTTAAGCCCCCACCAGAACCACCTATCGAAGGCTATAAAGAGGCTTTTGGCTGTATGTGACCTAGATATTAAGACTAGTGCCCGCTTCACTGGCGTCCGCAATCGAGGCATGCTCTTACTCTTCATAGATTCAGGTGTGCGTCGAGCAGAGCTGGCAAATCTCAAGCTCAGCGACCTTGATCTTGAGAGTAGACGAATACGAGTCCTTGGTAAGGGCAACAAGATAGGCATTGCTCCCTTCTCTCCGAGGACAGCTAAAGCCCTGTGGGCGTGGCTCATAGAGAGAAAGCCCAGGGCAAAAACAGACCGGCTGTGGGTTACTGAAGAAGGGCGAGCCTTCTCGGTCGAAGGATTGGTGAGCTGGTTTGTCAGGCTTAAGCAACGTGCTGGTGTTAATGGTCCTGGTGGTGTGCACAGACTTCGCCACACCTCAGCGCTTCAATACCTCAGAGGTGCCCATGACTCTTTCCTATTGCAACTATTCCTGCGCCACAACTCATTGGAAATGAGCCGGCGGTACACCCAAGGCCTAAAGGCTGAAGAGGCTATTGCCGCCCATCGCAATGGGGCAAGTCCGGTAGAAGGGCTGGGACTAGGGTAATTATTCCTCTTTTGAGGCAAGCATTTTGCGAGCTTGGTCTGCGGGGCAGTCAGAGCAGTAATTATAGCTATACTCCCTGCCCCGCAGGCATTGGTCTACACGGGTAAGAATCTGAGGCCGCAAATTCTGGAGATCCTTCATTAGGCCGACTAGTTGACCAAACTCCTCGGTTTGTTTGAAGTCCTCTACAAGCTGTTGGTGAATTTGTTTAGCCTTCTCTGCGTCTGCTGCATCCGGTCCACTGTAAAGCTGCTCATAACAGGTAAGGGTAGAGCCACCGTGTTCTTTGGATATATCCACAAGGTATTGTGGCAAGTTCTTAGACCCGAGCGGCGGGCCAAGAGCTTGATAAACGGCCTGACGTTCCCAACCTGAAGTAATCCTTGCAAGACCAGATGCTGATGACCTTACCAGCTCCTCGCCAGCTGATGTGAATTTCGCGTACGCTGCATCTAGCAGGGCACCACATTCCTTAGCTTTCTCCCAAAAATCCTCGGCTCGACTCCAAAAGGCTTCATCTGGAAGATGGCCATGCAATTGTGCCATGATAATTTCGTCTAGGGGACGGTAAAAAGACCGATCCCGAGGGTCAACTTCTGGAAAGTAACCCCCGAAAAGCTCCAGCTGCTGACGGATGCCGATACCACCCGGGTAAGTGATTATTCCCATTCCTCCCAGGTCATCTCGTTGCTCTCTTCCCTCCAGGTGCTCCCACTGAGCCTGATTTACCCAAGGGGGCAACCTCACCATAGATTGATTTTGTTTCATCCTAGTTTCCTCCTTAGTTTTGTTTATTAACTGCTTCCCAGTCTCTTCTATATCATGCTGGATATCCACCAATGAGGTTCTTACCCTCTTGGCAATTTCTCCCTTATCTAAACCTAAGCTTGGCCATTTGAGCAGAACCCAAATTTTCTGCTGCCCATTTAGCTCGGGCGCCAAGAGTATTGCGTCTAAATTCGGGTAGGTTGTATCGAACTCCCTTTTATAAGGAGAGCTTAAAGGTTTTTGTGGACTGATTTCCTCCTGCTTTAACCTTCTTTTTATGTTGTATATCGAAGTAAGGCTTACCTGGTCCCTCTTGTCACAAAACAGCCCGTAGATTTCTTTTGGCTCTTTTGTCTTAAGCAGTTCTTTTATTCGCTCCCGTTTAGAAGGGCTAATATTTTTTCTTCTTTTCCCCATGTGAACCTCTTGACAAGCTATTGTGTAAAAGGCTAGCTCATTTGTGCTATTTGTGGGAGATTTACGCAAAAGTCATAGCTATTTGTGCAATTCTACTAATGCCCTCAATCTTTATAATTTATAGTAGACATATTATAAAAGATAAGCGAGGGTAAATCAATTGGCTAACTTACACAAGCGCTCCTTATTCCCTATCGGAGATGGTGGGATTGCTGTAACCATTCCGAAATCTTGGGCTTCTTTTTATGAGTTGAAAGCCAAAGACAAACTAATAGGAATCTCAGACGGCTTTCTAGTCTTTGTGCCTGAAAAAATAGCAGACGATAAAAAGGCTATGGCGGCAATATTGAAAAAGTTAGGGATCAAATAGCGGAGTGGATAAATGGGTAAAGCGAAATCTGAGTCTGGGAGCACTACTAACCAGCTTACCGTAGCTGAGGCAGGCAGGAGAGGGGGGTTGGCGACCAGCGCCCGATTCCGAGGTACCGATTTCTACCAGAAGATCGGTGCCCGCGGCGGCGAAACCACCAAACGGCGATGGGGGCATTTATTTAGCGAATATGGCAAGCTTGGCGGGAGACCAAGGCGACCTAACTTGGAAGATACCGTGGGAGAGGGAGTCCCTGCAAAGAAGGAGGCAATGGTCGGCCCCGGGGACTCCCCTCCCGCCTAATTATAGCACAGAAATAGAATCGGGGCGGTCTGCCCAATCAAGCTAGCCCACCCCGCAGAGGAAGGAGAACCTGATGAGAGCCCCTACCTCACATTTCATTAATACCATAGAACGGATGTTCTGTCAAGCCGACCGGCGTGCTATTGGCGCATGCGGGTCGGCTTTTTTGCTTTTCAGCACATGCAAAATGCGGGGAAGTTCAAAATGAGAAATCGGGCAGTTCAGCGACCAGTTCAAACGGGGCAACTTTGAGGAGGAAATGGAAAACAAGACAAGACCACTTTTAGCTTTGCAGCCTGACTGCTTGTAGCATTGTAGCCTGACCACTTGTAGTCAGACTACAGGTAGTCAGGCCACAGGGCTACCGCTGCACGCCTATTTAGCTAGTGTAGACCGGTAGCACCCCGAAAATGGGTGGATAGATAACTACGTATTATATAAGGAGGCACAATGAAAGACGATGAGTTCTTCACCCACGCCAGTGACAAGAAAGGCCATTCGGTGAGCCTGAGAGTTAGAGTCCCAACCGAGTTGCAGCATGCTATGGATATAGTTTTCGACAAACGAGGCAGACTCAACCTGCCTTATTCAACCAAAGCCGATATTATCCGGGACGCTATCGCTCATCGCCTTGACTGGCTTAAGTCAGAGCGGAAAGCGCCCATCAAAAATGACCTTGTAAGGTTCCAAGCGATCGAGGAGATATTACAACAAGAACAATACGATAAAGCTTTCAGCGAATCACTAACTGAGCTACGTCAGCAAGTCAACTGGCTTCTTGGGAAAGGCGATAAGGCATCACGAGAACACGCTGCCGAATTGGTTAATGATATTTACCAGCAAGTACATACCATGGAAGGCTACTGGCGTGACCAGATGATGCAAGCACTTAAAACCGAGTTTGCGGGCTTGATAAAACCGTGGAGCATGAAGAGCCGAGAGGAGGAGTGAAACTATGTGGAAAATGGAAAATAGAATAGCCCCTGAGACCGAGGTAGCCGAATCTACTTGGAGACGAGCTGAGCAAAGGCTATTAAAGACCACGCCACTGGAACTGGGAGCCGGTCGTTGGCTCTTGCCTGGATTGAAAGAATTTGGGGACGCCTATGATGAGTACGAACTATCCACTGATGGTAGCGGACTCTTTTTCTGTTCCTGTTATGACCATTATGGGGGCGAATTTCGCCAGGGGAAGGTCTGCTCGCACTCAGCAGCGGTAGCACTTCATACGGGGCTCCCCTGCCAGCGAACCCGAGCAATGAAAGAGAAACCCAAAGAACAGGAGCAACGTACACCTGACCGGCCGTGCGATATCCCAGGCGTCCCCGGAGAATTTACTACATGGCGGCCGTATCAGCGAGAGACCGTTGAGTGGTTAACAAAACAACTGGAAAACGGGAAATTTGCTGCCCTGGATGCCCCGACCGGCTCAGGCAAATCGCTTGCTGCCATTGCTGCTGCCAAGTTGGCTGAAAGAAACGCCCCAAATAAGAAAGGAGAGGATATAAAATGAAAACTCTTGTGCTCGTATCCACCAAGCAGCTTCAAAAACAATACGCTGACTGTTTCCCTGATGCCGAGATAATTTGGGGAAGAGAGAATTACGACTGCATACGTTTCCCAGGCACAGAATTGACTGCCGCTGACTGTACACATAGAAAGTATGCACCTTGCCCCAAGATTGGGGATTGCCCGTACAGGTGCCAGAAACGGAAAGCACTGGCTACCGACTTGGTGGTGACCAATTACTCTTTCGCCCTCCACGAGATGAATTACGCCGGCGGCTTCTCAGGCTGGCCAATACACATATGGGATGAAGGGGATCTAGTCGAAGGCGAGATTATGAAGTTCGTATCACTTACCCTCACCCGCCATCAATTAGAGCAGTGTAGAGTAGAACCGCCCGAATACAGAACCAAGTTAGAGGCATGGTTGAAATGGGCACAGCCGACCCTAGAAAAAGTAAGAAAACAGCTCGGCGAGCTAGAAACTAGACTGGAGCCATTTTTGGAAGCCGAGCAGGAGCCGCCAAAATCACTAATGTTTGAGCTTCTTCACTACCAGAGGCTTGAGTCAAAGTTAAAGATGTTTATTGACTCGGTTGACGAATCCTGGGTACCCGAGCTGGATAACCCAGAGAGGTGGGAATTTAAGCCAACATTTGTGAGGCACTTCGGGTACCTCCTCGCAAAACACGCCGAGAGGATTCTGGGCATGTCGGCAACGATGCTATCGGCAAAGGATTGGGCCTGGAACCTTGGCATCGAAGATGAAGTAGCTTTTTACCGTGTGCCGAGCACCTTCCCCAAGGAAAACCGGCCAATTATCCACCTGCCAACGGCGGACTTCAGCAAAAAAGCAAGCACCGACGAGTCGCTGGCACTGATGGTCAGAATGGTCGATGGGCTTCTTGACAAACACAAGGACGAGAAAGGGATTGTTCACACCATAAGCTACAGACTCACTAGATATCTATTAGAAAACAGTCAGCATCAGAACCGGCTTATCAGCCACAGCGAAGCAGGGACAAGGGTTGAGGCATTGCAGCAGCTAATCGACTCCGACTCGCCCCTGGTGCTGGTGTCCCCGTCTTTTGGGCGCGGGGTCGACCTCTTCGGTAATCGGGCACGATTTCAGATTTGTATTAAGATTCCGTTCCTTGACCTAGGCGATAAACAAACTGCAAAAAGACGCTGGTCAGGGAAAGGCGGCGAACGATGGTATCTGCTAGAGACAGTGAGGGCTATAGTTCAAATGGCTGGCCGAATAGTGAGGTCGGCCGATGACCATGGCGTGACTTATTTCCTGGATGAAAGGTGGCCCCGATTTTATCACCAGATGGAAAAAGACTTCCCGCCGTGGTTCAAAGAGGCGTGTATTTGGTAGAAGTCAAGCAAAAAGGAGGTGATGCCTAGAAAAGAAGACATAATCACAACAATGGCCGCGGGAGGGGGTTTCCGCCTAGCTTCCTCCTCCCAGCGACCAGCAACCCAGGAAAAGCTAGACTTACCATAACATTATAGCACGGAACCAAAATAAATTAAAGAGAGGAACATTATGTGTCCAGATAAGTGGAATATGGGAGACCGAGAAGAGTCAGCATTTTTGGACGACTTTGACGGAGAGGTCGTCAAGGCCGGCTTTGTGGAGGGGTTCATTCCCGCTGAGAAGACCCGGACAGGGAAAGGGACAGTGAGCCATCAGTTGTTCCTGTCCTACCGTCCACTAGACCCCATCCTTGAAGCGGCTGACCAGCCAGGCTGGTATAGCATGGGTGGAAAAGGTTACTCGTTTGGCGGCAATGTAGAAAAAGTTACCGTCGGCGAATCGGAATTGGAATTGTACGAAAAGGTGGTCGACGGGCCGAAGCTGAAGACCAATTCCAGAATGGGGCTGCTCCTGGGGCGGCTTGAGGAACTGGAATCGCCCATTGAGGGCGAAACCGCAAGTGCCTTCCTGGGATTACAGTGTCATCTCATGCGGGAAAAATACGCACCGGGAACACGCTCCACGCTCGAGGTTGAAAAGGAAGCCCTAATGCCAGTGAAGATTTTGGGCAGAGGCGCAGCGGTACCGGCGGCAGCTGCTGCAGAAGAGACTGAGGAGATTCTCCTATCGGTGGTAGTTGGCAAAGGCGACAAGGATGTTGCTGATATCTCCAAAATGGACCGGATTAAGGCAGTGGGACTGACGCCGGCCAAAATCTATAAAGCCTTAGACAAAATGGTAGCTGACGGCAAGCTGACCAAGGACAAAGACGGCAACTACCAAGAACGCTAAACGAGAGTGAGGGAGTAGGGGGCGACATAGTCAATATCATCAATAGCGATAATGGACACCCTACTCCCTCAAAGGAGGATAATATGCTTTTACCGAAACCGCTAACCTATGAAAACCTAGATGAATTCACTCCCCTGGAGTTTATCCTGCTAATCGGTCTAGCCGGCACCGGCAAGAGTTTCGCCATCCTGTCGCTGGCGGACCTCTGGCAGAAGCTCAAGCCGGAAGGCAAAATCTACGTCATTGACTGTGAAACTGGTTTGGCCAAAACCTATAAAGCCGCCTTCTCTCACCTGAAAAACATTCTTATCTGGCACGGCGACCAGGTGAACGACTCGGATAAATTCATTGACATCTTCACCGAGCTGGGGAAAACAGTTACCCCTGATGATTGGCTGGCGATAGAATCGGATACCCGGATATGGGATATGTGCCAGGACACGGGCTGGCAAAAAGTAACCGGCCAACTGAAGGACAAATACCTTAGCCACAGACTCGTTGCCGGTGGACCGGTAACCCCTCAGCCCGACCAGCTGTGGCAAGTGGTGCTCGATGCTTATCGGCGCCGCTTTCGAGACGTGTTGGTGAACGAGCTCAGGATGAAGACTAATATACTCATCACCACCGGGCTATCATCTAAATCCTCGCCTTTTACTAAGGCCAGCCGCCAGGACACGATGAAGCAACTCGGTATCAATATCAGCCCAGACGGGCATTCCGAGAACACCCGCAACCCTGACACAGTTATTCTGCTCAGCCGGGAAAGCGACAGTTACTGGGCGGAGGTGCTGAAAGACAGAGGATCAGACAAGCCTGGGCAGCGTGTTAAATTCAAAGTGGAGAGTTTTCTGTCAGACCTCATGACCAATTGCAGATAGAAGGAGAAACCAATGAATCTATTAGAAGTAGTAAAGCAATGGGAAGTGTGCATGAATAATTAGCCAACAAGAATCTATGGCTGCCTTATTAAGGACTGTCCACTCCACGAGAACATAATAATCAAGCAGGACGGGCTAATAGAAAGGGTTGGTGGGGATGCAGTTACAGGAGAATTCACTTTGAAAATGAAAGGGTGCATGTTGATGGGAAGAATTAAGGACCTGTGTAACAAAAAACCAAAAAAGGATAGATAGGAGGAAAGGAAATGGGATATAGATGCGTTAACGACCCTTTCAACTACTGCTCTGGCCCGCCAGAATGGGGCGAACCCCCTAAACACCTTGGCCCTGGTTTTTATTCTACCGGTGGCGGCTGCAAACTAGACCCCAAAACCTGCGGGAAGCACCAGACGATAATACAGCAGCTGAAGGGGACGGTTTTGCCCGAGGGCAGTAGTTATCGTCACACCCAAGCAGCTCAAGCAAAACCGAGAAAGAAAAAAGGGAAATGATTATACAGGAGTCCAGAGAAGTGAATAATGTTGATGGGCGGCTCATCCAGAAGGAACTAGGGCAGCCGCCCTTAGCCTTCCTCGAGCACGGGGATTACTTGCTCCGGGGGAATGGCATAACCTGCCTTATTGAAAGAGTTACCAACTCTGGACTCCTGGCAGACATAGAATCTGGCAGAATGACCAGCAAGCTGGAGGGCTGTGCCGAGGATGCCGATATTGTCTTGTTGCTTATTGAGGGACTTATTCTCCCCAGCAGAGACGGCTATACTTTACTCCAGGAGGGCGGCTACGCCTTCAACTACTACGCCCTCAAAAGCAGACACTTCGCCGAGGGAGCCGACCTCAAGATGACTTTCCGCCGTGTCAACTGGCATTTCCGCAGCATCGCCGAGTTCCTCACCAGTGTTTCGTTACGCTGGGTTCACAAGTGGGAGTTCACCATGTCGACCTCGGAGACGGCGGAAAGGCTTAAGGAGCTCGACGAATATTTCAGCAAGGATTTTGACCAGCACCTCCTGCATCTTCAGCGCTCCCGCCCCTTCGACATGAAGCGAGGAAACAATTTACATGAATACATCTTGACCGGCTTCCCCGGCATCGGCTCGGAGCGGGCCAGAGCCATTATAGAGTGTTTCGGTACCCTACCGCTCAGGTGGACTGTTGACGAGAAACAGCTTTCCAGGGTAGAGGGCATCGGCAAAACGACTGCCAAGAAACTCATCAGCGCATTGGCTAAGGAGGAACCATAAAACATGGCCAACAAAGGGCCAGAGTTATACCCGCTTTTCAACAAGGAGTACTTCAGCTGCTCGAGGAGGGTAGCAGTAGTGACAGAGATAAACCCATTACCTGACGGCAAGACGGAGATAATACTATTCCCCAACTCAGCGCGGGAACTGCGCTGGATAAACTTGATGAGGGCTAAAATACCGAAAAAGTACCCTACCGATATTGAGGTAGCGGATATTAAGGTAAAAGGTCTGGAGAACGGGAATTTTGTTCAAGTTATCGTGGGATACAGGAAATCGCAATGAGCACACTTATTAGCAGCAAATTCAGCGGCGATTACGGCAGAAATCCAGAGACTGGCGAGTCCTTTATAGACGAGCGCATCAATCGTAGGGCTTGGAGAAAAGGTCAATGGGAGCGCGAGCACAATGGAGACTACGACCTATTTGACCGAGCAGGGTACATCGAGGCCTGCCTAAAAGCCGGCAGGCCTGTAGTGATAACCTGGGTGTCAAGCAGCGTTAAGCTTCACTGTCGGCATTATACGGATGTCCATGGTGTACCCGACCTATTTGGCGTAGAGGAAATATTCACGCTGTTCTCGGGCAAGAAGGGAATGGAGAGTTTCAGGATATTCTTAATTCCTTACTTATTGACTGGCTACGATATCCCGCCGGAGCTGGAGAATGACCCTGAGCCTCTTGTGCCTTTTACAGCCGAGACTATTGAACTAATGAAGGAAATAGAGAAAGGAGGCTCTAGTGGCGGCGGAAATTACCATATATTGCAACAACCTTGAAGAAGTAAATAGGGAATTAGAATTGTTGCTTAGAGACCACCATGTCGTGGTTGCGGAACAGGCGATGAATACTTGGGATAACTACGACGGCCGAATACGATTAACTGCTAAACCTAATAGGTTATTGGTGCCTGTAGCAGCCGAAAGAAGGAGACGAGATGTCCTGTCAAGAGTCCTATCAGGAAAAGTTAACCTGGTTAAGGAAAATATTTAGCAACGACCCCCAAGTCAGGGCAGAGGCAATAAGCACTGAAATTCCCCAACCTCTGTTTGAATCCCAGGAGGAGTTTACTAAAGCATTAGAGGAACTGGAATATGACAGACGAAGAAATTGAAAAGCTATATCCTGAGTTCGGCGAATGGTGGAGAAAAGAAAAAGGCTATATGTCCCTGAGTGGTGTATGGCTCATAAAGCTGTGGTATGAGTTCCTACGCAAGAAGGCCCCGGAAGGAGCGGAGAGATAGATAAGCATGCCTAATCAAGTAAAGTCGGGGCTGTGTATAGTCTGGGTACAGTGTCCTTTTTGCGGTAAGTGGCGGGGAGCTACTAACAGGGTTAGGTCTAAACCCTGCCGCAGCTGCGGCCACAAGCTAGGCAATAGATATGTTCACTATAAGTTGACTACTATAAACCTGTGGCATGAAAGTTGAACGGAGGTTCAGTATGAAACCTTTAGAAGAACGCCAACAGCGGGAACATGAAAGAGAGGAGACAATCAAAAAGGCGGTAGAAGCCGCTGACCGTATTATCATGGACGGCTCAGACGGCAGTATGGCAGAAACCGATTTTCTGACTGCCAGGGTAGCCGAGAAAATGATAGACAGAGCCTTACATCCTTTCCACCGAAACATGCTCGCTAAAGACTTAGAGGATTAACCATGCAGCTATATTCAAGGGGCACCCGCCTGCCAGGGAGGGATAGGGCAACGTCTTTGGGGAATGACGACCTGAGCATTCCTGCCAGGAGGGGCGTACCGCCCACAGTCCACCAGGCCTACTGGCTATCTACTGCCTGGTGGGCGGGTGTCCCTTGAAAGGCGATTAGATTCCCCCCTCAGTCGACTCCGGTCAAGGAATTATGTAAAGTGAAAGAGACAAGGTTTTACACCATTGATGGTCAAAGGTTCCCCAGCGTGACGACTGTGCTGGGTGCTGTCAGGTCCCTGGCACTGGAGCACTGGCGCGGCGAGCTTGGGAATGTGGAGGCGGATCGCCGGATGGAAGAAGGAGCTGAAATCGGTAAGGCGGTACATCGCCTATGTCACGCCTACAATATCGGGCAATCCTTCATAATTCCTGATGGCATTGTCGGTGAGCTGTTTAGTGCCTACCGGGGCTGGTTTGCCGGGAATGTGGACAAGGTGGTCTTTGTCGAGAAGGTAGTAGTGAGCCGCAAATACAGATACGCCGGCACGGCGGACCTGCTGGCGGTGATGAAGGGTGACACGGTTCCCTCCGTCATAGACATCAAGTGCACGGGTGGTTTCTGGCCGACTATGCCGCTCCAGCTAGCTGGTTATCGGGAGGCAGCCCTGGAAGAAGGGAGACAAGTTGACCGCCGGCTTATTGTCAGGCTGGATAAGGATGAGCTAGGAAAATTACAAGTAAAGGAGTATACAGAGCATACACAGGATTTTAACGCTTTTTTGTGTGCCCTGGGGCTGTTCCGATATTTAAACATGTGAAAAGGAACAGACCCGCTATCTCAATATGTAGGAAAGCGTAAGAAAGTAGGTAGGAATGAGTTATCATCCGAGATACTGGGAAGAGAAAAAGGCTTACAGTAGAGAGGTTGTGGCCAAACTATACCCAGAAATCAAGCAGGAGCCCATCGGCTCTCCCAATGGCAAAAAAGGTATAAATGGCTGGTACCAAGGACAAAGCGTGCTGATAAAATATGACAAGGTGACACCCTACAGTGGTGATATCTACCATGAATACCGGGAAAAGGGACAGCCTCAAGAGACATGGTGGGACAACGAATTCCATGCTGACTGGTGGTTATTCGTATCCCAGACCAAAAACGGAAACCTCACTATATTTGTAGCGCTCTCCGAAATGCAGCTGTGGGAAAAGGGTGTGAAAATGGTGGCCATTCCGGCGAATTCACCAACTTCCATGGGCTACATTATACCCAGGGGGGAAATATTACATGAGGTTAGAAAAGAGGTAAGCGGCCAACTCTTCCAATATAAATTCACAGATGACTTGATTCAGCAATTTGGAGAGGCAGAGCCACTCTTCTGCAAGCGGTGCGGTGAGCCTGTTTATTTGGAAGAAAGAGAGGCAAGCAAAAGCTATGTAGATGCTATCACATTAAAGCCTCACGTTTTAACCTGTCCGAGAGAGGTGGTGGGTGCGACCGATAAGAAAGTGAAGACACTGATAGAAATGTTGATAACCTATCACAAAAAGCGTGGAGTTGTGCTCCGAGGTCCTGATGGTGTGGTAATTGACTGGCCGTGGTGCCTGTCTACGTGGGATAAGCTTGGCAGGCCGGTTGTCTACGCCGCGCCAGGGGACCCTTTTTACGACTTATCACTTTTCATGTATCCCGAAAGGCTATCGCCCCAGAAGTTGCAAGGTATTGTTGCTTGGTTGGAGGCACATAAAGAATAAGCCCGTGATGTAATAGTGGAATACCTAAACGAAAGGAGGAGTAGATGGTTACAGAAATAGCAGTTATCAAGGAGCTAAATCGAGGGTTGCTGACAGAAGCTGAAACGCTAGTGGTTAGGGCTGAGGCAATAGAAATCAGTGATGACGAGGATATGGAGATAGCTGTTGGTCTCCTGGGCGGTATAGCTACTGCTAAGAAGAGGGCGGAAAAACAGCGCAAGTTCTTCGCGGAGCCCTTAAACCTACAGGTCAAGAAAATCAACGAGATGTTCCACAGTTTCACCGATCCTCTTCTGAAGGCTGAGAGAATTATTAAGCAGAAGGTGGCAACTTACCATGTGGAGAAGGAAAGGAAAGTTCAGGAGGAAATGGCTAAGGCACTGGCTGAAGCTCAGAGGGGCGACGAAATTATGCCGGTTGTTTTGCCTGACCAGCCCCAGAAGACGGTGCAGGCTGCCACTGGGTCGGCGACTATAAAGAAGGTATGGACTTTTCAGGTGGAAAACTCTGCCTTGGTTCCAGAGCAGTACAAAGTGGTAGACGAGAGGAAAATACGGGCGGCGGTCGCTTCTGGCATACGGGAAATACCCGGAGTCCGAATTTACTTAGAGCCACAAGTAGCGGTAAGAGGGAGTAGTGAGTAAACAACTGGAGCTGGAGCAGGAAGCCAAATATATAAGGCTGATTGGTGGCACGGTGGTCTATATCTCCGACTCCGAGGCACTGGCGGAAGAAGTGCTGACGACTACTGGTGATAGGCTAGGTGAGTGGAATCGGCTTGTCCAGGAAGCGAATTTGGTGAAGGAGCGAATTTCAATTCTTCATCAGGCAATGAGGGATGACGAGCAGTCACCCTCTCAGTATCAAACTGACTACGACATGCTGTGGCACAGGTACATAGAAATCGTCTGGCAACTGAGGCAGATTAATCCTGAATCTGTTGACCAGTTTAAGGATAAGGTAGTAGCCAAGGTAAAGGAAGTAGAGGTTAGGCTTGATGTCATATTTGATGCCTGGGACCCTGATGACGAGGATGTCTGGAACTTAAGACAGGCCAACCCTGAGCTTGAGTGGCTACTTGTCCTTTATGAGAAACTATATGATCTGGCTGTCGCCTTGGGCTGGAAGCGGAGGTCACGAAGTCCAACTCTCATCCTTTCTACAGAAACATGCTCAGTGAAGACTTAAAGGACTAACCAGAACAAGAAGAGGAGGAAGATAAATGAAAAGGTCATAAACTGAACACGTCTCATTTCTTTTTATATGTGTCTTCGGATTACACCCAAACTCAACTGGGGCGAAAAGGGGAAACTAATCGGGAGATGAGGGCAAGAGGTGAAAGATGACGGAGCCAAGATTAAGGCCTACTACTGAGCTTAAGCCGGGTCACCTATCTCCTTTATCCCAGCTCTCCTTCCCAATTTTCCAGTAAATCTGGTCAACCCGCTGCCTGGTGATGGGGAAGAGTAAATCCCCTTGGTAGGGGAACTGCTTTCGCCACTCTAAATACTCCGTCATCATGGCAAGGGTGCCCTGGTCAATTGGAACGACCCTTCTTCTTTCAACCGCCTTGCCGTCCCTCTTCCTCATCTTCTGCACCTTGATGATGACACCCCTGCGCTCGTAGTCTATGTCAGACACATTTATGCCGATGAGCTCTGAGACTCTGATGCCGGTCCGCCATGGGATGCGGACAAGCAGGGCATCCCTGGGATTGGTGGTAGCGGCAATGAGCCTCTCCACCTGTTCGGGCTCAAGGTAGGCTTTAAGGTCGCGTATGGGAGTAACCTGTACCATTTTGAAACCTTATCCTTTCCCTTTCAATTGCAAACCCCAGCCGCTTCGTGCTAGTTTATAGATATGGCGGAATACGAGGAGTTTATTTGCCAGTGCCCAAAATGTCTCTGCCTTGAGACAGTGTGGATTAGCTCCAGGACGATGGCACCCACAAAGAGATTTCACCAGGATGGTAACAGGGAGATTTACCATGACTGTGGCTGTGGGTTGCCCTGCAGGCTGTTTCCTCTTTTCAGGAAAGCCTCTTCCAAAAATCCCCGGCTTAAGCTCAGTAGTAGGCCTTAATCTTGGCTCCGTCATCTTTCACCTCTTG
>JABUBO010000253.1_pt1 | contig 16749 bp, 16 predicted proteins | sample 7240361 | NCBI WGS metagenome assembly JABUBO01 (sample SAMN07256346, study PRJNA390944) | subsurface metagenome | isolation source: Methane hydrate marine sediment | place: Pacific Ocean: Eastern North Pacific, ODP site
GAGCTAATTTCTCCTCGATTTCCATCTCTTCTCCATTGTTACTTATTTAGATTGCTATTTTAATAGCTTGTTCTGCTATAATCAATGACGTGTCCCATCATAGCAATTGTAAACCGAAAGAGCTTGGCCACTGTAGCTATGGGCATCGCCAAAGGCGCTGACATCTTCCGCGTGCATGACATCAAGGAGATAGCACGTGTTTGCAAAATGAGTGACGCCATTATCAGAGGTCGGCCATAAATTGCCCAGTGCTTATCTTTGCCTTGGTTCAAACTTAGGAGCCCGGGAGAAAAACTTGACTCGGGCTTTGTCACTGCTTTCTCAAGAGGTAAACCTCAAGAAAGCTTCGTCTATTTATGAAACTGCGCCGGTAGGCTATAAAGAACAACCACTTTTCCTTAACCTGGTATGCCGCATTACAACTAATTTGAATCCCGGGGGACTCCTCCGTCTAGCTAAAACTATCGAAATCAAAATGGGCCGAATTCCTAGCTTTCCCAATTCACCCCGCCCTATTGACATAGATATCCTTTTCTATGACAACAAAATTATTAAAACCAAGGATTTAACTATTCCACATCCTCGCTTAGCAGATAGAGCTTTTGTCCTCCTACCGCTAGCTGAGATTGCTCCGAAACTAATTCATCCCAAACTGGGTGAAAACATCGCCAAGCTAGCCAGCAATGTACAAGGACAGAACGAAGTGCGAAAATACAACCAGGAGGTTCTCTAATGTATCAACTATTCGTGGAAGAGCATTTTGATGCTGCGCACCATTTGCGAAATTATCGTGGAAAGTGTGAAAAACTACACGGGCATCGCTTCAAAGTAATAGCGCATTTAGAAGCGACAAAACTCGATCAGGCTGGCTTAGCTTACGATTTTGCCCAATTAAAGCGCTGCTTAAGAGAAGTCCTAGCTCCATTTGACCATGCTTGCCTCAACGATGTGCCACCATTCGATAAGATTGAACCCTCCTGTGAGAACATTGCTGCCACTATATACAGCGAACTCCAGCCTCACTTTTCAGAGACGCCTGTTAAATTAGCATGTGTCGAGGTTTGGGAATCTCCCACTAGCGGAGTGGTTTATAGTCCCTGAGTTAAGTTTGCTACTTGCTTGGTGGCAGCAAATTAGGAATTGCGTCCACGATAGGATAGGAATATCGGCACTTGGGGCAATACAAAGACCCAGCAATAACTTCCTTCCCTTCTTCTTTATCTATCTTGAGCTGCAATTCCCCTTTGCATACTGGGCAAGCCAAAATTTGTATTAACTCCTTCTTCATCTCGGCCACAGATTATACCACTTATCAGCCCTTGTGAGGAGCACTGTCAGCCAAAGCCCTGAACCCTTCACTCCTCGTCATTCTGAGGGAGCCCTTCGCTCCCCCTGTCATTCTGAGCGAAGCGAAGAATCTCACCGCTCAGGACAGGCTCCGCGACTGAAGAATCTCACTCAGGCTAAACTCCGTGAAAGGACAGCAAAGAATCTCATAACTCTCAAATTAAAACCCGCGAAGGAAAAAACTATGGGCATGGGATTACCTTACCGGTAGCTAACAGGCAGAATTGCTATCTAAAGTGGTATAATATGCCATAGGAGGACAGAATGACTATGCAAATTAGGAAAACTTATATGGGCATAAACCCTGAGATGCTTCATGATGAAATACGAGACTTGGTGCAAAAACAAGGAATTATAGCCAGCGAAGCCAAGCTGCAAACGTATCCTCTTCCCAGCGGCGCAACACAATCCCGCGTCACTTTGGTATTCAAGGCCCAAGCCAAACAGAAAGAATGCGGCAGTGCCCACATCATAGGCTCGCCTGGAGGTGAAACAAAAATGCTCCTCGACCTGGACGAAAACCTTCTTCCTCAAGAAACAATCTCAACCCTTCAAGCAAACTTAGCTTTTATCCTCGGCTCTTACGAGCTTAAGTGGTGACCCGTGGAAGAAACCAAGCAGGAACGAAGGCAAAGGCGGCGGATAAAGGAAAAAACCAAGATACCTCAGCATGGCAAGAGCCTGGCAAGGGTATATAAGGATAGTGTATCCAAGAGGGCGAAGGATACAGAGACGCAAAAAGACAAGGCCGGTCGATAGACCTGTCTTCTATCTTTCTTGGCAGCGGAGGTTGGATTTGAACTAGCAACCTACAGGCGGTTCGAATTCCCAACCGGTTGTATTGCTCTTTGGCTCAATTTCTTGTCCAGCAAACTTTCTAGCCCTGGCGACAGTTCCTTTAGTCGCAAGGTCATTAGGAGCAAAGCAGTATCTGCCCTCGACCAAGGTTTTGGCAACACGATTGAACTCTTGGCACAGAAACCTCCGATTCCCAAATCCCCACCTGCATTTCCCTGGCGAGGATGTTGTCGGTCATTTTGAAAACTAGCTGGAGCTTTCTATCAGCGCATTAAAGAATTAGTAACAAGGGCGATTTGTGGGGAGGAGGGGACTTTATTGAACTGTCTCCAGTGTTTCCCCTAGTACTTCTTCTACACGATTGAGTGCTTCTTTAGCCCCTCTCTCAGCAGCCAATCCTAGATATTTTTTAAAATCGATAAATTTTCCCACACCCTCTATCACCGCACTTGGTACTTTTGAATCTTTTAAAAGAAAGGCAAACAACTCATCCCCTGACTTCTTCTTTATCTCTTCATATGGGATTGCGTCAGCTAGCATTGTCGCCGCTGTTTTTAACTGGTTATAGTCCCTTGTCAATGTTTCATAAGTAGATTCTAGCTCGCTATGCTTTTCTTTTAACTGTTCAAGCTCCCCTGCCAGGGTTCCTTTTTCTGATTCCAAACCTTCTAATTTGGACTCATACCCAGCTATTTGGGACTCATATCTTTCCGTTAATTCTGCCTTTTCCTTACTCAGGATTGCTACTTGTGATTTTAAGTGTTCTACATCAGCTAGCCTATCCACGATTTCGTTGTAATTGGCTTTTAATGCCTCATAATCTCCGCCTACTACTTCAGCTACCTTTCCCACAAGTTTGTCATGATTCTTTCTTTCCTTATCACGCTCCTTCGCTACTACTACCATTTGCGATTCTAAATTCCCTACCTCACGATCATGCTGTTCTTTCAGTGCCGCGTATGTCACGAGGGCGCTTACCTTAGCAACAGCGTCGGCTCGGCCTTTGATGTCGTACGGACCAAACACTTTATCAGTCGCCCTATCCATGCCAGAAAGTGATTCAGAATATCCCCTTAATACTTTGTCAACCACAGGATCCAGGCCTAACTGATGATATAACCCGTCCGCAAGTTGCTTTTGCTCCAGGCTCATCTTTTCCAGGCTGACTTCCTCAATCTTCATAAGTTGTCTTTGTTCTATATTCTTCTCTTCCATTTTTGTCCCCCTTCAATTGTAGTATTTCCAACCACTTTTACACTCAGCAAATTCCCCCGGCCTTTTCCATCTCTTTTCCTGTTCAGAGATAAAACTATCTAACGAGTCACTGAGACAAGTGATCCTCCTTAAGTATATTATATACCCGGCCCAAAAACTCTTGCATCTATCCCTAGAAAAGGAATACTGTTGAGCCAGGAAGGGACGAACCACCGCCAAAGGCTCGGTCATTGCTTTTCATGCTCGGTTTCCTTGTTATCAAGGTAACTGGAACTCTCAGTCTGGTGTGCCCGATTCTTCTCAGCCACTTGCCTGAAGCTTAACAAATTAAAAAGAGGCAAGCCAAACTGACCTGTCTCTCAAATCTCCTGGTAGCGGGGGCGAGACTTGCCTCGTTTTGCTTCTTTGCCCCGCCTTCGGAGCGGTGACATAAGAATGGTGTATGCAGCTTGTTTCGCCTTCCCAAATGCCTACCAGAAACCTAGACAAAGGGACAGAATGTATGTATCATCGTAGGTTAATATGATAGTGGATATGAGAAAGGGTGCCACCCCAGAGGAGATAGATGGGGTGGTAGAGCGGGCCAGGTCGCTGGGACTGGACATCCAGTTGAACTTGGGCACCGACAAAACAATAGTTGCTATACTGGGAAGTAACACAGGACAACTGCCCACTGACATCTTCGCCGTGCTCCCTGGCGTGGAGAACGTAGCCCGGATTATGAAACCCTACAAGCTCGCCTCCCGGGAATTCAAGGCAGAGGACAGCATAGTTTCCATTAATGGAATCGAGATTGGTGGCAAGCGCATCGTGGTTATGGCGGGGCCATGTGCTGTGGAGAGCGAGGAGCAGTTCATGAAAGCGGCCAGGACTGTGAAGAGTTCCGGGGCCTGTATTGTGCGCGGTGGCGCCTTCAAACCACGCACCTCTCCTTTCAGCTTTCAGGGGCTGGGGAAGGCTGGCCTGGAGTTGCTGGTGCGAGCCAGGGAGCGATTCAGCATACCTGTCGTCACCGAAGTGGTGGATACCCACGATGTCAGCCAGGTATCCAAGTATGCCGATATTCTTCAAGTTGGGGCTCGAAATATGCAAAACTTCACCCTACTGACTGAGATTGGCAAGAGCAAGTGCCCGGTTCTCCTCAAGCGAGGCTTATCGGCCACTATTACTGAGTGGCTTACAGCGGCCGACTATCTGCTGGCAGAGGGCAATAGCCAGGTTATTCTCTGCGAGAGGGGCATCAGAACCTTTGAGGACAGCGCTCGCTTCTCCCTTGATGTCTGTTCTATACCCGTGGTTAAGAAATTCAGCCACCTTCCTTTGATCGTCGACCCCAGCCACGCTGCCGGCCACTACTCCCTTGTTCCCGCTATAGCCAAGGCGGCTGTCGCTGCTGGCGCTGATGGATTACTCATCGAAGTTCACCCCAACCCCAAGGAAGCCTTGGTGGATGGACTTCAGTCCCTCACTCCATCAGACTTCGCCAGGTTGATGAAGGAGCTTAGGCGAATTGCCAAAGCGGTAGGCAGATATATCTAGCCAGAGCATAGGCGTTCCATAACCGCAGGCCTAGTCATCACCCATCAACAGGACTCAGCTTATTTAACCCGTCTATCCCTTGACCTACTGTGAGCATCTAACAAAAGGGCGAATTACTCGCCGGGGTTGGATTTGAACCAACGACCTTCGGGAGACCTGCCCTTTCCCCAAGGTTAGGGACTTGGGGTCTTAGTTAATATTAATGGTTCAGTTTCTTGGTAACTCCTTCAGGCTGGGAAGCGCACTGGCCCTAGGATTATAGAGGGGCGCCTTTCTTGAGGCTGCTTCGGGCCACTTTCCTACGAAGTGTACGGGGATGTTTAGTGAGGGCACTTAGTTTGATAATATTGTGGACCTCGAATCCGAAATCTTGCGCCGCATATTCTGCTAGGCCTTGGTCCGCTTCCTCTTCCTTGGCTGGCTTTGGCCCCACGGTGCCAGTGCAATGTATAGGGTTTTTTTTCCCCTCAAGTTCGTTCCTAGAGGGGCAACATCGTTGAAATCTCAAAGCTAAAAAATTGATTCTAGAGCCTCACCTGGCCTGGACGCCCCTGCTTAACATCGCTCCATGTGACTTCTCTGCAAACCGCATCTGGATTGTTTTGGAAAGCAGTGCCTTCAGCTAGGGTTCTTGGTGGGATCATTCGGCCGCGAACCTAAAGGGTGACCGACAGATAAGAAGGGCAGGCCAATCTGACCTGCCTTTTTATCTTTCATTGGTAGCGGGGGTTGGATTTGAACCAACGACCTCCGGGTTATGAGCCCGACGAGCTTCCACTGCTCTACCCCGCGACAAAAACCCACAAAATCTGCGATTTTTGTGGCAACTATATAAAAGGTTTTGTGCTCAGCCTGATGTAGGTCAAGGCCTCGGCCATTAGTACGGCTTAGCTAAACGGATTACTCCGCTTACACACGCCGCCTATCAAGCAAGTAGTCTACTTGCGGCCTTACCCGGTTAACCCGGTGGGAGATCTTATCTTGGGGTGGGCTTCGCACTTAGATGCTTTCAGCGCTTATCCCCTCCAGACTTGGCTACCCAGCACTGCTGCTGGCGCAACAACTGGCACACCAGAGGTCTGTCCCTCCTGATCCTCTCGTACTGAGGAGAGCTCCCCTCAAATCTCCAGCGCCCACGACGGATAGAGACCAACCTGTCTCACGACGGTTTGAACCCAGCTCGCGTACCGCTTTAATGGGCGAACAGCCCAACCCTTGGGACCTTCTCCAGCCCCAGGATGCGATGAGCCGACATCGAGGTGCCAAACCTTGCCGTCGATATGAACTCTTGGGCAAGATAAGCCTGTTATCCCTGGCGTAGCTTTTATCCGATAAGCCACGGCCCTTCCACACGGGGCCGTGGGATCACTTTGCCCGACTTTCGTCTCTGCTCGACTTGTAGGTCTCACAGTTAAGCTCCCTTATGCCAATGCACTCAACACACGATTTCCATCCGTGCTGAGGGAACCTTTGGACGCCTCCGTTACCTTTTAGGAGGCAACCGCCCCAGTCAAACTACCCACCAGACATTGTCCCCGTCTTGCAACGGGTTAGAACCAAAACTGAACAAGAGTGGTATTTCACCGTTGGCTCCACCGAGGCTGACGCCCCAGCTTCTTAGCCTCCCACCTATCCTACACATGCTCAGCCTAAGCTCAGTGCCAAGCTATAGTAAAGCTGCCAGGGTCTTTTTGTCCTGTCGCGGGTAGAGGGCATCTGCACCCCCACTTCAATTTCACCGAGTCCCTCGTTGAGACAGCGCCCAGATCGTTACACCATTCGTGCGGGTCGGAACTTACCCGACAAGGGATTTCGCTACCTTAGGACCGTTATAGTTACGGCCGCCGTTCACCAGGGCTTCAGTTCAAGGCTTTGAATGTCACCATCCTAACCTCTCCCCTTAACCTTCTGGCACCGGGCAGGTATCAGCCCCTATATTTCAGCTTTTTCGCTTTAGCAGAGACCTATGTTTTTGTTAAACAGTCGCCTGGGCCAATTTTGTGTCCCCGCCTTCTCAGACGGGCCCCCTTCTCCCAAAGTTACGGGGTAAAATTGCCGAGTTCCTTAACGAGGGTTCTCTCGAACACCTTGGGACTCTTATCCCCACCTACCAGTGGCGGTTTGCGGTACAGGCGCTTAGCATTTTAGCAACGAGGCTTTTCTTGACAGTGTAGGCTCAGTTGAGTTATCTCGGGTTGCCCCTCAAATTCTCCCTCCCCTTAGCTTAATATCAGGGTGGATTTGCCTGCCCCGATGCACCTTGAGTTGGGAACACACCATGTCCATTAGGCATGCTCAACCTACCTTCCTGTGTCCCCCCTTTGCCTTAAAATAAAGGCTAAGCGGTGTAGGAATATTAACCTACTATCCATCGCCTACCCCATTAGGGTTTGGCTTAGGCCTGACTAACCCTATGCCGATTGACGTTGCATAGGAAACCTTAGGTTTACGGTGGGCATGGTTTTCACATGCCTTTACGCTACTCATACCGACATTCTCACTTGTCATAGCTCCACTATGGCTCACGCCACGGCTTCTCAGCTTTGACAACGCTCCCCTACCCATTGCCTTAAAGGCAATGCCATAGCTTCGGTAACAGACTTAAGCCCCGTTAAATTGTCGGTGCAGTATCACTCGACCAGTGAGCTATTACGCACTCTTTAAAGGATGGCTGCTTCTAAGCTAACCTCCTGGCTGTTTTAGCAACACCACTTCCTTTCCCACTTAGCCTGTATTTAGGGACCTTAGCTGATGGTCTGGGCTGTTTCCCTCTCGACTATGGAGCTTATCCTCCACAGTCTCACTCCCAGGATTACATTTATGGCATTTGCAGTTTGGTTGAACACGGAAACCTCACGGTCCCAAGCCCATCCAGAGCTCTACCTCCATAAATTACTTCCTGAGGCTGCACCTAAATGCATTTCGGGGAGAACCAGCTATCTCCGAGTTCGATTGGCATTTCACCTGCACTACCCACAGCTCATCCTAGAGTTTTGCTTCACTCACAAGTTCGAGCCTCCACTCAATTTTACTTGAGCTTCACTCTGGCCATGGGTAGATCACTCGGTTTCGGGTCTGATCCATGCGACCCGCTCAGCTAAGCTGAGCAGCGCCCTATTCGGACTTGCTTTCGCTTCGGCTCCGCAACTAAGTTGCTTAACCTAGCCACATAAATCAACTCGTCGGTTCATTCTCCAATAGGCACGCCATTAGTCCGCCGAAACGAACCTCTGACTGCTTGTAGGCATAGGGTTTCAGATTCTATTTCACTCCCCTCCCGGGGTGCTTTTCACCTTTCCCTCACGGTACTGGTTCACTATCGGTCATCAGCAGTATTTAGCCTTGGAGGGTGGTCCCCCCAGCTTCCCACAGGATTCCACGTGTCCCGTGGTACTCAAGAACACAAGCAGAGACTTCACTCTTTTCGCCTACCGGACTCTCACCTTCTATAGTTGCCCTTTCCAGAAGCATTTGGCTAAGATGAAGTTTTGTAACTCTGTAGCAGACCTCGGAATCTGCTCCTCGTGCCTTACAACCCCAAGATAGCTTAGGATCCAAGTCCACTTAGCTACCTTGGTTTGGGCTCTTCCCCTTTCGTTCGCCACTACTTAGGGAATCTCTTTTGATTTCTCTTCCTCGGGTTACTTAGATGTTTCAGTTCACCCGGTTCCCCCTCGCTTAAAGCGAGTGCTTGGGTTTCACCCAAGCGGATTGCTCCATTCGGGAATCCCCAGCTAAGCTAGCTAGACAGCTCCCTGAGGCTTTTCGCAGTCTTGCCACGCCCTTCTTCGGCCACTGATGCCAAGGCATCCACCCTACGCCCTTTTTCCCTTGACTTACATCAGGCTGAACACAGAACCTATTCAATTTTTAAAGTACTGAATATGACTGGTAACAAAACAAACATTATACATTACCATATTACCCAATGTCAAATAAAGCTAGATTTGGCTTAGCTATTTATCTTGGTACTATTAAATATTATACTAGTTCGGGCTTTCTTAAAGCAAATTCGAATAACTATGAAACAAAAACAAATCTTCGGGCTTAACCCCAATGTGTTTTTCCTGGGACTGGTCAGCTTTCTCACCGACGTTAGCAGTGAGATGATTTTCCCTATCTTCTCCTTGTTTTTGTTCAATGTGCTTCATACACCCACCACGATTATTGGCTTGATTGAAGGGGCGGCTGGAAGCATAGCTTCCCTAGTTAGAATCTTCAGCGGTTGGCTCAGCGATAAACTGGGGAAGAGAAAATCTTTGACTATTCTGGGTTACGGACTATCTACCGTCGCCAAGCCTTTTATGTATATCGCCACAACCTGGGGTATAGCCTTCGGGGTGAGGTTTGCCGATAGGGTGGGCAAGGGCATTCGCACCGCTCCCCGGGATGCTTTAGTAGCTGATTCCTTAACACCGGAGCAAAGAGGCAAGGGCTTTGGCCTCCATCGTGCCATGGATACCTTCGGGGCCGCTGTGGGCATCATCTCAGCGGTAATTGTTGTCCTCCTCTGCCAGGGTAAGAACTGGGCACTTACTAGAGGCACCTACCAGCAACTGGTGTTAATCGGCGTTATTCCCGCAGTGCTGGCTCTATTCGTATTCTTCTTTGTTCAGGAGCCTAAAAAGGAAACACCGAGAGGTGTCTCCCCTATAGCCAAACTTGGTGGTTTGCTCTCTGGCTTTGATAGACGATTCAAGATTTTCCTGGGCATCATTTTTCTGTTTACTTTGGGCAACTCCAGCGATGCTTTCCTTGTCCTTCGAGCCCAGAACCTGGGCAATCCTGTCCTTCACATACTTCTCATGTTGCTGCTGTTCAATTTTATCTATGCCTCTATATCCACACCAGCGGGTATGCTATCAGACAAGCTGGGCAGAAAGAGAGTCATCCTATCTGGCTGGCTAATTTACACCCTGGTTTACCTTGGCTTTGCCCTGGCTTCGCCAGAAGCTTCATGGCAATTATGGCTCCTGTTCGGTCTCTACGGAGTTTACTATGGATTAGCTGAGGGGGTAGCCCGTGCCTTTGTGGCCGATTTAGTACCCGCGGAGAAAAGGGGAACCGCCTATGGCCTTTTCCACGGTGTAGTAGGGATTACCTTACTCCCCGCAAGCCTTATTGCCGGCTGGCTATGGCAAGTCGTTAACCCAGCAGCTCCTTTCTTATTTGGCTCCGCCCTGGCTTTCCTGGCCATGATAGGACTACTGGTGCTAATCAAGGAATAGTTCGACCCAGAAGTATGTTATCTATCAATCTCGTTCTGCCTACCCTGACAGCTAGGGAGGCCAGAGCTGGATGGCTGTTCAGCTCTAACTGCCTTAACTGTTCCGGCACCGACACTAGCAACAGCGACACCTTTCATAGTATTATCGTAGATTGGCATAGAATGTGGGGAGGCTACTATGAAGATCGAAGAGGTTCTCAAGGAATTTAGAGCAGAAGTTGAGAAACTATATGGCAAGAGATTAAGAAACATAATCCTGCATGGCTCGTGGGCAAGAGGCGAGGCTACAGAGAGTTCTGACATAGACCTGGTCATAACTCTGGAAGGAGATGTCATTCCTGGAAAGGAAATAGACAGGATGATAGACATAATTACGGAGATAAATTTAAAACACGTGGTGCTGTTATCCATTTATCCTGTATCTGAAAATGATTATTCTGCTGTGAATAGCCCGCTGCTTATGAATGTGCGAAGGGAAGGAGTGCCGGCGTGAAAGAGGTAGAATCCCTCATCGAAAGAGCAAAGAAATATCTTAGAAGTGCCAAGGTACTCATTGAAGAGGGTGATTTTGAGTCTTCAGTTTCTAGGGCATACTATGCCATGTTTTAGTGTGCTGAAGCCATGTTGCTCACAAGAGGTCTGTCATTTTCATCCCATAAAGGCGTGGTTTCCGCTTTCGGAGAGCACTTCATTAAGACTCACATTTTCTCAAAGGAGATGGGTAAAGAACTAAATAGGGCGTTTGAGAAAAGGCAGTTAGGAGATTATGAGTATACCCTCGTAATATCTAAAGGTGAAGCTGAGGAGATATTCGAGAAGAGCACAGATTTTGTAGACCAGATAGTTCAATACTTAAAACAGCGGGAGAGCGGAATACTATAAGGAGCCTGCTGTGCAGAGGAACTGGAGGCAAAATAGGATATCTATTCCAGAGTCATATTGTCTATCAATCTTGTCTGGCCTATTCTGACGGCTAAAGAAGCTAAGGTCGGGCGGTCAATCACTTTTAGCTCTTCTAACGTATCGACATTGGCAATGCTGACATAGCCAATTTTGGCTAGAGGTTCCCTCTGAATAAGCGAGATCATTTGCTGGCGAATCTCGTCGGCGTCTTTTTCTCCGCCTTGCCATAATTGCTTGGCTAGGGAGAGCGCCCTAAATAGAACAGTGGCTGCTTGGCGCTCCTTAGGACTGAGATAGGTATTGCGGCTGCTCATAGCCAGGCCATCCCTTTCCCTGACTGTAGGCACAACTACAATCTCTACCATCATATTAAGGTCAGTCACCATTCTCTTGATAATAATTGCTTGCTGGGCATCCTTCTGCCCAAAGTAAGCTTTGGTTGGCTGGACGATGTTGAATAGCTTGGCCACTACTGTAGCCACCCCCCTGAAATGCCCCGGGCGTGAGGCTCCCTCAAGACGCTCGGTCACTTTCTCCACATCCACCCAGGTGCTAAACTCAGATAGATACATCTCTTCCTCAAAAGGCACAAAAACGATATCCGTTTTCTCTTTCTCCAATAGCTTCAAATCACGGTCGAGGTCTCGCGGATAAGTGCCAAGATCTTCGCTGGGGCCAAACTGGGTAGGATTGACAAAAATGCTAACCACAACGATAGCATTTTCCGCTCTGGCATGTTTCACTAGAGCTAAATGACCTTCGTGAAGATAGCCCATGGTGGGCACAAAGCCAACTGAGCCGGTAAGGCAGCGCCTTAATTCCCTTAGCTCGGCGATTGTTCTTACTACTTCCACTTTCACCCTCACCTTAATCCTCTCTTGTAAGGAAAAGAAACTTCATTACATGAGAGGAGACACTGAAGTAGTGCGGTGGATTCATAATGGTCCTCTCTCCCCTCGCGGGAGAGAGTTAGAGTGAGGGGGGATACAGAAGCGACTTGTAGGGTCGGGGCTTGTCCCCGACCGAGGCGGAGATGAACTCCGCCACTACGTTCAGAATAACAGGAGGAATCGGCGATTGTTTTTATTACTTGCATACTGTTAGCTGTTAGCTATCAGCCATTAGCTGTTTAAGGATGCTTTCATCCATGGTGTAGCTCTGTTCCACAGTGGGGAAACTAACAGACTTAACTTCAGCTACATAATCAGAGACAGCGACCTTTATTTCCTCAGCCAATTTGGCATACCGCTTAGCATGTTTCGGTACAAAATCAGTGTAAAGACCCAGAATATCGCTAATCACTTGAACCTGACCATCACAATCAGGTCCAGCTCCAATACCAATGGTGGGAATACCTGCCCTCTGAGTAATCAGCTTGGAAAGAGGCGCTGGAACACATTCTAAAACGATAGCAAAAACACCAGCTTCCTCCAAAACTTGAGCATCTTTAAGCAGTCTCTTAGCTACCTCTGGCGTTTTCCCTTGCACCTTAAAGCCACCTAGCTGATGTATGGATTGTGGAGTAAACCCGATATGCCCCATAACCGGGATGCCACAATCAACAATACGCTTCACCGATTCAGCAACCACCTCACCTCCCTCCAGCTTAACCGCCTGCGCTCCGCCTTCCTGAATGAAGCGCCCGGCATTATGTAAAGCCTCAGAGATACTGACATGATAGGTCATGAAAGGCATATCTCCTATCACCAAGGCCTTCTTAGCACCCCTGACCACAGCTTTTGTGTGGTGTAGCATCTCCTCCATGGTCACTGGTATGGTTGACTCATAACCTAACATCACCATCCCCAGGCTATCACCAACCAATATCAAGGGCACACCAGCTTCGTCAAGCATCTTGGCAGTTATATAATCGTAAGCAGTAAGCATAGGTATCTTTTCCTGCCTCTGCTTCATTTCTTTTATTTCGCTGATAGTAACTCGCATTCCTTCACTCCTTCCTTAAAAATTAAAAGTCAAAGATAAAAAATCAAAGTGACAACTCAAAATGTAAAACTTTTTAAATCTTGCTCTGTATTTTTGCATTTTAATCTTTTATTTACATTTCCCGTCCAGAGAGAGGGACTATAGGTGAGGGCTCGATGACCCTATTTTTCTCATCTGCATAAATCATAGTTGGCTCCATAGCTATAGCCTCATCATCGGGAAGCTGGCAATAAGAAAGGATGATAATCATGTCTCCTTTAGCCACAAGTCTGGCGGCAGCACCATTAATCCCAATCACTCCTGAATTTGCCTCGCCCTCAATAGCATAAGTGCTAAACCGAGCTCCATTATTAATATTCAGCACTTCCACCTGCTCATTAGGCAAGATATCGCTGGCTTCCATAAGCAATTTATCAATAGTAATGCTGCCCTCATAATCTAAATTGACCTGGGTAACTCGAGCTCGGTGAATTTTACTTTTCAGCATGGTCCTCATTCTTGCCCCCTTTAGGTATACAGCGTGTTTAATTTTGTTCTAGCTTTGGATTCAGCTTCGTTTCGATTATCCGGGAAAATTTTCACCTCCAAATTTTGTAGTGCGACCCTTTAGGGTCGTGCAGCACGAGGCTACCCCGTGTAGTAATCTTCGCTACTACACAGTGCTTAAGCCTCGCACTACTTTTTAAAAAGCCTCGTATAAAGTTTCCGGTAAGGAAAACAAAACCTTTAACTCTTGCGCCCTGCTTTCATCAATCCTACCTTTGGCTAAAGCAATGGGAATGGTTTGAAACCCTAAATCTTTATAGGTAGTTAGCAATGAAGAGTTTCTAGCCTCAAGTGCATTTAGATGCTTGCTTATGGTGCCTAAGTCACCACGGGCGATGGGTCCAGTAAGGCAATCAGGTAAGCCAACATTGTCAATATTATTCACTGTCCCTCTAAGCAAGGGAAGCAAAGCCCTCGCTGCCTCCTTTGGTGGCACTCCAAAACCTTGCCACAAATCCAGGGCTAACTTGACCAAGGTTACTAAGTAGTTAGAGACAAAAACAGCTGCTACATGATATAACACCTTGTCTCCCGGCTTAAGTTCCACCCAATTGCCATTCAAGAGAGAAGCTAACTTTTTCAGTCTTGATAGCAGAGGCTCTTCGGCCTCTACCACAAAGGTGGAACCAGGCAGATTATCCATAGCCTCACGAACACTGGCAAAAGTTTGTAGCGGATGGAAAGAACCCACATTGGCCCCAAGTCGCCTAGCTGGCTCCAGAATGTCAATAGAGTGAGCGCCACTGCAATGTATGACATTCTGTCCTTTATGCCATTTAACTTCGCTAGCTATTTCAGGGATAACATCATCAGGGGTGGTGATGAAGATTAATTCAGCAACATCGGCTACTTCCTGAGCTGTTTGGCAAACTCGACAATCGGCCACTAGCCTGGCCAGCTTTTGTGTTGAGCTAAGATTTCGGCTGGATACAGCCATTACCGGGCATCCCCTTTGAAAAAGCCTTACTGCTAAGGCTGTGCCCACCGTTCCAGCGCCAACAAAGCCAACTTTTAACACTTCTCCATCAGTTATAGAGCTACGCATAACAAACCTCAATAAGAAACCCTCTCGGTATTGCCGAGAGGGTCCACAATTAGCCTTTTCCATCGTCTCGGTCGTTGCCGATCCAAGCGGGAATTCCTTACCTATCCTAACTTCAAGCTCACTGCCTTCAAAGGTCAGTGGCTAACTTTGATACTAGCACATTTTTTGTATCTCGTCAATAGCTTGTGCTCATTCACACGGTTGGTGACATTTTGTCTCCTCGTCTTGCCATCAGCAGGATAGTCCGAAGTGAGCCTAGAACAAGCTCCACAATCCCTGAGATTACTAGACCGCCTTACCTTGGTCGGGGACAAGCCCCGACCCTACAAGTCGCTTCTGTATCCCCCTCACTCTAACTCTCTCCCGCGAGGGGAGAGAGAACCATTATGAATCTACCACACTACTTCAGCGCTTCCTCTCCCTTGATGGGAGAGGATTAAGGTGAGGGTGAAAGATGAACCAACCGTAGTGGCGGGGTTCATCCCCGCCTTGCTCTCACAAAGGCATAAGAAACCGCCCGAGTTTCACCTATCTATCTGAACTGGATGATTTTTAGCTGTGGAGCTCGTTATAAATGACAGGCGCCAGCTCTTGAAGACAATGCTGCAGGGAGTCAGCAGTAGAACTATCAAATAGTGGAGTGATAGAGATCCTATCTAGCTGTAAAGCCCACATATCGCTGCCAAGTTTATTATGATGTAAATCTCCACAGCGCATAATACGGTAATACCCCTCTTCACTATCCTGTTCCCTTTCTACCATATCACAATAACTTTGCTCGCTCAGCCTGGTAATCTCTACCCCTCCAATTTCACTTACCTCCAGGTTAGGCAGGTTAACATTTAACAGGACTTTATTTGGCAAGCTCCCGTCCTTGACCTTGGCAGCTAGCAAAGCTGCTAGCTTGGCAGCAGTATCAAAATTTAAGTCCTCATAGGCATTCATCGAGATAGCTATGGATGGGATAGCATGCAAATAACCCTGGAGGGCAGCACCCACAGTGCCTGAGACAAAGATATCGCGACCTATATTAGGCCCTCTATTAATGCCAGAAACAACCAGCGCTATCTCCCCGGGAAACAACAACTTAACAGCTATGATGACACCATCAGCCGGCGTGCCCTCCACCGAGTAAACCTCTACCCCTTCTACCTTCGGCTCTATTTTACTTACTTTGATAGCTCGATGAAGACTAATAGAGGTTCCCACCCCGCTTTGCTCCTGATGAGGAGCTACCACCACCACCTGCCCTATCCTCTGAAGTTCCTTTGCCAATACCCAAAGCCCCGGAGCAGCTATGCCATCATCGTTGGTAACTAGTATTTTCATATTTGCTTATCACTATTTATTGAGACGCTAGCGCGAAGGGCTTTCACACTACATCAGGCTCCACAAGCTTCTCATCAACATAAAGCTCATAGTCATATGTGAACATGCCAGGCTGTACCTTTAGCACACAAGGAACACCAGAAACTTCAAAGTTAACTTCCGGCTTGGGAAAAAGTGATATTCCTATTGAGAGCGCTTTAGCCGGGAACATCCCCACTCGCTCACCATCAACCTCCACTACCCCTATCGCAAGCCAGGGCTTGCGCTTAACTTCCACAGTATGCTTCCTGCCACGAACTCTCACTGTCCAGGATTTACCCATTCTAGGCATCGTTTATCCCTTTCTTATCCTAATTTCTTAATCTTATGCTCTGATATTCTGCTTTCTCAGATAAGTTCTGTCAAGCATACTGCTTTGCTTGACAGCACAAAGTTTCCCCTGATAGACTTAGCTTTGAAAAGTTCCTACTAATGGCCCCGTGGTGTAGCGGTTTTAACATGCCACCCTGTCACGGTGGAGATCAGGGGTTCGAATCCCCTCGGGGTCGCTTGCTGTACCGGCAATACAAGAACCCAAACTTAGTTCACCCCAAGAAAAGCACTGAGCCAACTTCACCTTCGCCTTCGCCTGCGAAATAGGGAAAGAAACCACATCATTGCCAACACGCTGAAGAAGGGAGATATGTGAATTCCGGTGCTGCCACCCCCTTTGGTAACAGTAGTGGAAGGTTTATCAGGTGGCTCCACCACAATTATAGCTTTATCTTCAACTTCGTAAAACCCTAGCCTTTTTCCTATATACCTCTCCGGCATCCAACCTAAAGGGTTGTTCCCACCAGTAGCTTCAGCCCAAACC